>JACKQG010000132.1_pt1 | contig 104686 bp, 89 predicted proteins | sample 8237621 | NCBI WGS metagenome assembly JACKQG01 (sample SAMN15677084, study PRJNA649215) | marine metagenome | biome: marine; feature: Black Sea; material: saline water; isolation source: suspended particulate matter (SPM) from the Black Sea western gyre | collected 2013-06-09/2013-06-10... | reverse complement strand
AAACTTTAGTAAAAAAATATAAAATTTAATAAAATTAGCAAAAGCCGAAGAGAATAGTTAAAAAAACAATAAATTTATTCTACAAAAAAATAAAATTAATCACAAATCTGTACGCCTAACTTTTCTTCATTTATACAACTTCCGTAAGAAGAGGGATTATTACAAAGTTTATTTTCATATAGAGTTACAGTTGGGTTTTCAGGATTATAAACATTGCTCCAAATACTATTAAGGCATGATAGATTAATATCTTCTAATTCATTATTTGCAAGCCAAACAACTTCTAAGTGATTAAATTCATATAAATCTATAAAATTTATTTTATTATTTTGAAGTTTAATAATTTCTAACCGACAATCAGCACAACTTAAATTATTAAATTCCAAAGGGATTGAATTAATTTCATTATTACTAAAATCAATTATCTTTAAATTTGATAAATTTGTAATTGATTCAGGAATTTCAGTTAATTGATTATTTTGAACTCTAATTTCTTCTAAAAATATTAAGTCCCCAATTGATTCTGGAAGGGTTTTTAAACTATCATTAATTAATTCTAATAAACTCAACTGAGATAAGTTTTCAAAACTCAATGGAATAGAATCAATAACTATATTTCGGTATTGTATTCCTGTAATACGAGATAAATTATTTATTTCATCCCAAGTAGTCTCTTCAGTATATAATTCACTTAATTGGTTTATTTCAATTAAATCGATAATAAATTGTTCATCTCCATCATGAACACCATTTATTGGATTTAAATCATTGTTTATTGTAACCATTATATTTTGAGGTTCGCTTTGATTATTATTTTCATCAAACGAAATACATTCAATTTGAATTGAATCTAAATGATTATCTATAAATGAAATAGGAAAATTAAATGGTGTAGTAACTTCTATTTCTGTAAATGAATAATTATTAGTCGATATTTCACATTCAACTTTTTTTATTCCTACATTATCACTTGTTTCAACTTTTATTGTGTCTCTAACTGAAAGCTCATCACCATTTTCTGGATAAATAATTAAAAGCTCTGGAAGAGTTTCATCGTTGGGATTAAATAAATTGCAGCTCACAAAAACAGATATAATTAATAAAAATAGTATTTTTTTCATAAATTAAATTTAATTCTATTTTTAAATAAGAATTGAGGAAGAAAATAAATAATATAATATCTAATAAAAGATTAATTGATTGAAATATTTTACAAACTTTAATTATTTAATCCAATTAACATTAATTAAAGTTCTCATAAATTTGCTATTATAAAATAATTAATAATTAAGGGGTTTTATGTTTAAATATCTAATTAATCTTTCACTTTTAATAGGAATAACAATTGGAAGTGATTTAAATAAGGAAATAATTGTGACTACAGAATCAGGATTAAAGTATATCGAAATTAAAGAGGGAAAAGGTGATTTCCCTAAAGCTGGTGATTTTTGCAGTGTTCATTATACTGGAACATTAGAAGATGGAACAAAATTTGATAGCTCTCATGATAGAGGAGAACCTATTGAATTTCCTGTTGGAATGGGTAGAGTAATCAAAGGCTGGGATGAAGGTATAATGACTATGAAGCCAGGTGGTAAAAGAAAACTTATTATCCCACCAAATTTAGGATATGGTGATAGAGGGACAGGAAGCATCCCTCCAAATTCAATTTTACACTTTGATGTTGAACTTGTCAATATTAAAAAACAATTTAAAGACACAGATTTTGAATTGCCTGGTCAAGAAATTGTAAAAGATTCAGGTCTTAGAATGATAGAGCATTTAAAAGGAAATGGTGCTAAACCAGAAAAAGGACAAACAGTTATTGTTCATTATACTGGGATGTTAGATTCTGGGGTAAAATTTGATAGTTCACACGATCGAAATAAACCATTTGAATTTCAATTGGGAATGGGTAGAGTTATAAAAGGCTGGGATGAAGGTATTGCTGATATGACAATCGGGAGTAAAAGAATTTTTATTATCCCACCTGAACTTGGATATGGGTCCAGAGGTGCTGGTGGTGTTATCCCTCCTAATTCATTATTAATTTTTGAAGTTGAATTAATTGGTATTAAATAAAACTAAATCTTATGTTTAACTAATTGGGTGATTACATCAGGGTCTGCTAAAGTTGATGTATCACCTAATTGGTTGAGTTCTCCTTCAGCAATTTTTCTTAATATCCTTCTCATAATTTTACCAGATCTGGTTTTAGGTAGTGCGGGTGTAAACTGAATTTTATCAGGTTTCGCATGAGGTCCAATTAATTCTTGTACTTTAAATCTTATTTCATTAATTGTATTATTATCAGGAGTAATTTCGGCCATAAGTGTAACAAATGCATATATTCCTTGTCCTTTAATTTCATGAGGAAACCCAACAACTGCGGCCTCTGCAACAGATTTATGTGCACCGATAGCACCTTCAATTTCAGCAGTGCCTAACCGGTGCCCTGAAACATTCAATACATCATCTACACGACCTGTGAGCCAATAATCACCTTCAGCATCTCTCCTCGCACCATCTCCTGTAAAATAATATTTTTTAAATTTAGAAAAATATGTGTCATAAAATCGTTGATGATCACCATAAATAGATCTCATTTGCCCTGGCCAGCTATTTTTAATTGCAAGATAACCAAAAGCGGGATTACCCTCTACTTCATTTCCACTTTCATCAAGCAAAACGGGTTCTATACCAAAAAATGGTAACATTGCTGAGCCTTGTTTTAATTCACTAAAAGCTGGAAATGGTGAAATTAAAATACCTCCTGTTTCAGTTTGCCACCATGTATCAACAATAGGGCATCTATTTTCACCTACAATTTCATAATACCAATTCCATTCCGGTTCTTTTATTGGTTCACCTACCGTTCCTAATAATTTTAAACTTGACCTATCAAATTTTTCTACATATTTATTACCTTCTCTCATTAAAGCTCTTAACGCAGTTGGAGCAGTATAAAAAATATTCACTTTATGTTTCTCTACTATTTGCCAAAAACGACCAAAATCAGGGTAATTTGGTACGCCTTCAAACATCAATGTTGTTGCACAATTTGCTAAAGGACCATAAATAATATATGAATGCCCGGTAATCCATCCAATATCAGCAGTACACCAATAAATATCATTTTTTTGATAATCAAAAATAATTTCATGAGTCATAGATGCATATAATAAATAACCCGCAGTTGTATGAAGCACTCCTTTAGGTTTACCTGTTGAACCCGATGTATATAATATAAATAGAGGATCTTCTGAATGCATCTGTTCTGCGGGACAATCATCTTCAACTAATTTTATTTCATCATGCCACCATACATCTCTTTCGGAATCCATATTTACATTTTGGCCTGTACGACGAACAGTGATAACAGTATGAATAGAGGGTGTATATTCTAATGCAATGTCAGCTTTTGACTTCATTGCAATATCTGTTTTTTCACCTCTAACTCCCCAGTCTTGCGTAATTAATAATTTACAATCAGAATCATTAATTCTATCTTTTAATGCATCTGAAGAAAATGCTCCAAATACAATTGAGTGAACTGCACCAATTCGTGCACATGCAAGCATTGCAATTGCTAATTCTGGAATCATTTGCATATAAAGACAAACTCTATCTCCCTTTACAATTCCATTTTCTTTTAGCATATTTGCACATTTAGAGACTTCAACTAATAATTCATTATAAGTAAAAGATTTATCTTCTTCTGGATTATTCCCTTCCCAAATTAAAGCAGTTTTATCTCCATCACCAGAATCAATATGTCTATCAATACAATTGAAACAAACATTTATTTCTCCACCTTCAAACCATTTAATATTTGCAGATTTGAAATCTGTATCTTGTACTTTATTCCATTTTGCAAACCAAGTTAATCGCGTAGCTTGTTCTGCCCAAAATTGGTTTGGATTTGTTATTGACTCATTATATAATTCTTGATATGATTTTTTATCTGCAACATGCGCAATTGCTTTATCTATATATTTTGTTTTAATTGTATCCATTTTAAACAATATTTACTTAAAAAATAATTAAAAAACCCTAATTAGGTTACTTTCAATAAAGTTTAATTTACCAATACCTGAAAACATAAAAAGCTATAATTGATAGATAAACAAAAAAAAATAAAAAAATATATTGATAACTTAGAATCAACAAATCAAAATATTGGTACACTCCAAGATTTGATGCTTCATCGGATACATGAAATCCTTTTAGTTGCAAGCCCGTATGATGCATTTATTTTAGAAGAAGATGGTCAGTTAACAGAACAAATTCTTCATGAATATATTGGTATGAATTTAAGTTATGCACCTCGAGTATGGCAAGCATCAACAGCCGCAAAAGCCATGAACATGCTTTCCAAAAGAAAATATGACCTTGTAATTGTTGGATTACGAATATCAGATATGGACCCCATTTCTTTAGGTAAAATGATTAAAGAATCGCATCCTCAAAAACCGGTCATATTATTAGTTTTTGATGAATCTGAACTTCAACAATTGCCAGAAATAATACCCAAATCTATAATTGACAAAGTATTTGTATGGTCTGGTGATGCAGGGGTATTCCCTGCTATTATTAAATTTCTTGAAGATAGAAAAAATGTTAATAGAGATATAAGGAGAGGTCATGTTCGTGTAATAATGTTAATCGAAGACAATCCTCGCTATTATTCAATATTGCTACCTCTTATTTATAAAGAAATTTTATTTCATACACGGCAAATGTTAAGTAAAAGTTTGAATGATACTCATAGATTATTACATATGAGAGGAAGAGCAAAAGTTTTACTTGCATCATCCTATGAAGAAGCAGAACGATATTATAAAAAATATGGCTCTAATATGTTAGGGATAATCTCTGATATTCGCTTTCCTAAAAAGAATACATTAAATCAAAAAGCGGGGCTGGAACTAACTCAATGGATTCGTAAAATTGATAAAGCAATACCAATAATATTACAATCTACTGATTCTAGGATGGAAAGTGAAGCGCGTAAAAATATGGTGGAGTTTTTTGATAAACAATCCCCCACCTTGCTCAAAGATATTTCTAATTATATCACTCATAATTTTGGATTTGGTGATTTTATATTCAAAATGAAAAATGGAAATGAAATTTCCAAAGCGAAAAACCTGAGAGATTTAATTGACCAATTGATTGATATACCTAATGAATCATTATTATTTCATGCTTCAAAAAACCATTTCTCAAATTGGCTTGCCGCAAGAGGAGAATTTAAAATTGCATCATTTTTACGCGAATTTAATATTGACAATTTTGAATCAATTTTTGATTTAAGAGAATTATTAATTGATATAATTAAAAAAATAAGAGATAGAAGACATCGTGATATGGTCGTGGAATTCACGCCAGAACGATTTGATCCAACAGCAAATTTTACAAAAATATCGGGTGGATCTCTTGGCGGAAAAGCACGAGGCCTTGCTTTTGCAAGAAGTATGATTGAAAAATCAACGATTAAAAATAATTATCCTAATATTTTGATTAGAGTACCTAAACTAATTGTAATTGGTACAGAAGAATTTGATATTTTCATGAAAAATAATGATTTATGGGAAAAATCATTAAAAACAAATTCAAATAATGATATTGTTAAATTATTTTTAAAATCAAGATTAACACGAAAATTAGTCCAATCTTTAAAAATATTTTTATTAGAAGTGCATTATCCTTTGGCAGTTAGATCATCAAGTTTATTGGAAGATTCTCAATACCAACCTCTTGCAGGATTATATGAAACTTATATGCTTCCTAACTCATCAAACATAGAAAAAGATAGACTTTCTCAATTATGTGAAGCTGTAAAACGAGTATATGCTTCTTTATTTTTTCAAGAACCAAAATCAATAATGGATATTTCGACTCATAGACATGATGAAGAAAAAATGGCTGTTATAATTCAAGAATTAATAGGCCAACATTATGGAAATCGTTTTTATCCCACTTTATCTGGTGTAGCACAAAGTTATAATTATTACCCAGTTTCTTATATGAAGCGAGAAGAAGGGGTCGGATTTTTGGCATTAGGATTTGGAAAAATTGTTGTTGAAGGTGAAAAAGTACTACGATTTTCTCCTGAATACCCTGCAATCCTACCACAGTTTTATTCTGTAAAATCAACAATTAATAATAGCCAAAGATCATTTTTTGCTCTTGAAATGATTGATCAAAAGAATATTTTATCAAAGGGAGAATTAAATAATTTAAAAAGATATTCTCTTGAAACCGCCGAAAAAGATGGTTCTATTAAATTTGCAGCAAGCGTAGTAAGTAGCGAAGATGGTCTAATAAGAGACTCTTTAAATTATAAAGGAATTCGTGTTCTTACTTTTTCTTCAATTTTAAAATTTAATAAGATTCCGTTATCAGAAATATTAAAGGAATTATTAAAATTGGGTGGGCTTTCTTTGGGATGCCCTGTTGAAATTGAGTATGCAATAAATATTTATAATGATGGTCGAATTCCAGAGTTTTGTCTTTTACAAATTAAACCAATGGTCATAAAACAATTAGATCGGCGTCAAAAATTCCATTTAAATGAATTTGAAGATGTATTTTGTTCAAGTTCTATAACCTTAGGTGATGGAATAATTGAAAATTTATTACATATAATCTATATTAAACCGAACGAATTCAATCTCTCAAACACAAAACAAATTGCACTAGAAATTGAAAAAATGAATTCAGAGTTAAATGGAAAGCCATATATATTAATTGGTCCTGGGCGCTGGGGGTCTGCTGACCCATGGCTCGGAATACCTGTTCATTGGAACCAAATATCAAATGCAAAAGTAATTGTTGAAGTATGTATGGAAGGACTTGATATAGACCCTTCATTTGGGAGTCATTTTTTCCAAAATGTTACAAGCTTAAGAATTGGATATTTTACTGTTTCAGGGAAAAAGAAAGATGATTTTTTAGATTGGGAATGGCTTGACAAACAAAATATAGTAAATGAAACGACAAACTTAAAATGTATTTCTTTCAATCAATCTTTAACTGTATTTATGGATGGTACTTCAGGGGATGGAAGAATATTCAAACCAATATCACCAAAAATTGAAGAAATGGATGAAGAAGAATCAACAGGAATATAAATGAAAAATGTTAAAATTTTTACAGATGGTGCTTGCAAAGGGAATCCTGGAAATGGTGGCTGGGGTGCAGTACTTCAATATGGAAATACGGTAAAAGAAATTTCAGGATTTCAACCTAATGCAACGAATAATATTATGGAATTAACAGCAGCAGTTGAAGCATTGAAATGTTTGAAAGAACCATGTGAAATTGTGTTAACAACTGATTCGACCTATGTAAAAAATGGTATCTCATCATGGATATTTAATTGGAAAAAAAATGGTTGGAAAACTGCAAATAAAAAATCTGTAAAAAATAAAGATTTATGGATAGAATTAGATTGTCTTAGTCAAAATCATAAAATTATTTGGGAATGGGTAAAAGGACATTCAGGACATCCTGAAAATGAAAGATGCGATGAATTAGCAAATAATGCTATTATTGATGCCCATCAATTTTCATAAATTTCAAACTAACTGAATTTATAACGACTGTAACAGATGATAGTGCCATTGCCCCACCAGCAACCATTGGGTTTAATAATAATGGGTGAAATAAACCCATAGCTATAGGGATTGCAAAAACATTGTATGCAAACGCCCAAAATAAATTTTGTTTAATTTTTCTCATTGTTAATTTACTCAATGAAAATGCTGTTAATAATCCTCTAAGGTCAGGATTCATCAACACAACATCTGAACTTTCTGTCGCAATTTCAGTGCCTGAACTAAGTGTAATTCCAACATCAGCCTCTACTAATGACGGTGCGTCATTTATTCCATCACCAACCATTGCAACAACTTCTCCTGAAGATTTATACTCTTTAATTTTATCATTTTTATCTTTAGGAAGCATTTCAGAAGAATAATTTTTAATTCCAACTTGATCTGCTACAAATTTTGTTGTGTATGGATTATCACCAGATAATATGGATAAATTAACTTTCATCTTTTTTAATTTATAAATTAAAAAATCAGATTCATCTCTAATTGTGTCAGCCATTGCAATTAATCCAAGCCATAACCGATCATAAGCTAAATGAATAACTGTTTTTCCTTGGGATTGTAATTTCAAATCCAATTCTGAATATTTTTTACTTATTTTTATATTTTGATTATCCATATAACGCATACTACCAGCGAGTATTGATCGATTATTTAGCATACCCTTTACACCATATCCTTCAACAATTTCAAATTCATCAACTTTTAATATTTTTGAATTATTAAAGGAATTTACAATTGATTTTGCCAATAAATGTTCGGATAAATATTCTATAGATGCAAAATAGGATTTAAATAATTCATCACTTTGTTCAGTAATTATATCCGTAACAGAAATTTCCCCTGAAGTAATTGTTCCTGTCTTATCAAATACAAGAGAAGTCACATTACTTAAATTTTGGATAGAAGTTGCGTTTCTAAAGTGTACGCCTTTTCGAGCACCAATTCCCAATCCAACAACTAATGCGGTTGGAGTTGCTAACCCCAATGCACAAGGACACGCTATTATTAGAACTGAAACTAATATTTTAATTGAAAATTCCAATGACTCGCCAGATAAATACCAAAATGAAAAACTACCTATTGCTAAAATTAAGACAACAGGTACAAAAATAGATGCAATTTTGTCAGCCATTGATTGAATTGGTGCTTTTGACGATTGAGCTTCTTCTACCATTCTAATTATTTGAGCGAATACAGTATCAGCACCAACTTTATCAGCCTTAATATCAATAGTGCCAGATGTATTAATTGCTGGAGCAATTACATGTTTCCCTACATCTTTTTTAACCGGTAATGACTCTCCAGTAATAACAGACTCATCCACATGAGATACACCTTCAATCACTATTCCATCTACAGGAACTTTATCTCCAGGTTTTATTCTAACAATATCACCAATTACAATTTCTTCAATTGGTATTTTTATCCACTCATTATTTTTCTGAATCAATGCTATTTTAGGAGCATGGCTCAATAATTTACTTAATGCCTGTATTGCTTGCCCCTTTGCCTTTGCTTCTAAAAAGCGACCTGTAGTAATAAATAATAAAATTATACCCGCAGATTCAAAATAAACATGATTAAACCCTGACCACCCAAGATTAAAACTTTGATTTAAAATTGTGAAAATTGAAAAACCATATGCAGCACTTGTACCTAAGGCAATAAGTGAATTCATATCAGGGTTTAATTTAAATAATCTCAAAAAACCAATTTTAAAAAAATCAAAACCAATTGCAATAATAAATGTTGCCAAAGTTAGTTGCAAATAATTTGATACATTTAATGAAAAATTGAATGATATTGACAACATTTCACCCATAGCAATAAAGAATAAAGGAATACCAAAAATTGCTGAAAAGATTAATTTACTTTTCCATTTATTAATTTCTTCTATTTGGATTTGATGGCTTGAAATTTTTGGGTTTGTAATTAATTCATAACCATTTTTTGAAAGTAATATTTTAATTTCATCTAATAATTCTTTTGATGGGTAATCAATTGTTAATGTTTTTAATGCTAAGTTAACATTTGAATTATTAATTTCAGGAATTTTTTTTAATAGGTTTTCAACATTTGAAATACAGCTAGCACAATGTATTCCTTTGAGTGGAAAAGTTCTTTTCATTTTTACTTTTTCTAATTAAAAATCATTTAATATAATTTGAACAATTAAGACAATATCATTAATATTTATAATATTATCTGCATTTAAATCTGATATATAAAATTCAGAATCAGATATATCTAAATCATTAACGACAAAATTAACTATTATTAATACATCCAATATATTTACAAAACCATCAAAGTTTATATCACCCATTATTTGATATAGATTTTCTATATTTATAAATCCATTCCGTTTAGAATTCCCTTTAAACATATTCCACGACGTAATTTCTCCAGAAAATTTAATATCTAATGCTGTTAATCCATTTTGATTTCCAATAAATATTTCTAAATCACCATCTAAATCAATATCTGCAATTGTAGGTTGAGATTCAGTAATAATCCCTGTTGAAATTTGCTCTGCAAACAATTGATTTCCTAGTAAATCACAAATGATATAATCACCTATTTTATTGGAGGTTATTACTTCTGGACTTCCATCATTATTTAAATCTGAAAATATTGGGGAAACCAATATATCTTGATCATAAAATTTAGGCCACCCAATTAACGGATTTCCAACGGGTGTTATTCCATGCAAATATCCACTTACATCTCCAAAAAATATTTTTATTCCATATTCATCTTCAATTATTCCAGGGGAAGTTCTAATTGGGCTTTCCACATCAATCTGAAAAAGAATACTTCCATCTGATTTTAAACAATAAAAATTACCATCTTCATTTCCAAATAAAATCTCAGGATTATTATCACCTTCAATATTAGCAATAATTGGGTCTGATTTTATCCCATTTCCCGTTTCAATTGGAAAAGAATCTGCAATTTCACCGTTATCATAAATTAAATATAAGTTTCCATTATCTGTACCAATTACAATATCATCTTTATTATTTTCATTAAAATCAAATAAACTTACGCTTGTAAATACATTTTCATTAAGGTCAATTGGGAATCCATTCACATAAGTCGTATCTGAATTAATTACATATAGTTTTGTAGTTTGACCTATACCGGCAAATACAATTTCTAAATCATTATCATTATCTAAATTTCCAATTGAGGGTGATCCCACTAAAAACTGGTCTGTATAAAATTCCATTTCAATATTTCCGAATGGGTCAAAAACATAAATATTTTTATTATGATTAGATATTATAATTTCAAGTGTTCCATCATTATCAATATCTGCAACAGCGGGAGATGCCCAAAATTGACCTCCAACATGGTACGGCCAATTTCCATTTTGAAAAGATCCATCAGAATTTAATACCACCAAATCACCACTCATTGTACCAAAAATAATTTCATTTTCTCCATCCCCATCTATATCAATAATAATTGGAGATGATTTTACAGCACCACTTTCTTGGAATGGAAAACCTGATTGATTTAAAGAAACTTCAATTTCAAACACTAAAAATTGACTTAAAGTACCGCCTTCAATGTCTCCTGTTAACTCAATTAAAATTGGTATATTTATTGGAGGTGAATTCAAATTGATAAATCCATTTATATTTACTGAATTTGAATTTGAATTTCCATTAATAGATCCAACTTCAATCAATTCTTCAAATAAAACAATATAAGGTGAGATAGAAGATAAAGTTATATTTAAATTTTCTATTGAAATATTTGATGGGTTTTCAAATTGAAAGCTAACCGCAAACGATTCATTCGGATTAACAATACCATCACCGTCACCATCTAATTCAATTGAATTTATATTTACAATATCTAAGCTGGGCATATTTTGAAAAGTAGCTGTAATAATTTCATCAGATTCAATTATATCTGTTACAATAATATTAGAAGTTGAACCATTATTATATTGAGATGAAGGTATAGTTTCATTTGCAAACCGAGTAATATTCATTGTTCCAGGGTATGGATCACTTAAATCACCATCATTATAGCCATTGTTTAATTGGAATAATCCATCAGCCTGTTCTAAATCAACTAATCTATTATCATCATTTGAATTACCATATTGTGAATCATTAATATGCCAAATTAATAATCCTGAGTTTTTTAATGTTTGATCCGAACCAATTTGTTGACGATTCTCAATTAAAAAATACTGGCTATTTAACACCGAACCATTTAATTTAATTACGGTTGGGTTTTCTTCAACATTTTCTAAATCCATCGTTATACTTATTTCATTATCTAAAACAATTGGTTCAATCCAACCTAATTCAATTTTTGCCCATGCACACATATGTGAAGGATACCATGGTGAAGAACCATTTCCTCCCCATGAGCCACCTGACATAAGCCCCCAAGTTCCAATTCCAGAAGAGGAATAATCTGTATCATATAAATCTGGCAATCCAAGAGCATGTCCAAATTCATGGCTAATCACACCAATATGTGTTAAACCTGGGATTCCAGAATACCCTGCATTTTGCTTTTCAGGATTAATTGAATATGCATCAATCCAAACACCATCATAAAATCTAGTATAACTTCCTAAACTCCACTTATGCGACCAAATATTTGAGCCATTTCCTTCTTCTGCTCCTTGCCCTGCATGCACAATATTTATACCATCTACATAACCATCACCATCATTATCAAATTGGCTCCAATCAATACCTTGTTCTTCAGCTTCATCAATAGCATCCCCTATCATTTCTCGCACACTATTATAACTACCCTGGGTATCATCACCATAATTTATATGCTCTTCTGCAGAAGTAAACCAACCAATAACTTCTGTATCTATATCAAATTGTCCATACGAAATTTCTAAATAATAATCTCTAAAACTACCTGTTTGTCCCTGAACCCCTGAATACCCATTTTCATTCATTAAATCATCAAATGTTTCCACCGAATATGATGCTGGTAAATCCGGGAAATCAATTAATAATAGTGGAAATAACCATGTTTCTCGATTTGTATTTTCAATATTTACTTTATTTAAATGATAATCAACAGAAAAATTTCGAACTGGTTTTATATGTTTTTGAATATCTATAGGTGATGGCAAATGTGCTGGATAGTTTGTTAATATTGGAGATTCCCCATTATATGATTTGACAAAATACCAATTATTTTTATTATCTTTTGAAATTGTAAAACCATTTTCAGTTTCATGCCAATTTTGCCACTCATCACCTTTTACATACCCAAAAAAAATGTCACCTGTGGATTGAGTAAATTTAATTTTACCTGGAAATGCAGGAATTGAAACCGCAATTGAAAATAGAAGAATAATTATATAATTTTTATTGAACACTAAAATTAACCTTTATTTAAATATAAATAACTTAAAAATATATTATATAATTTATATTGAATTCAATCAATTTATATCTTTTTAATAGTAACATTATTTAACGAATTCAATAAAATAAAAAAGCCCCAATAAATTGAGGCTTTTTATTAATAAGGTTATCAACTTTAATTACCAAACTGTTTCATTTTTTCTTCAAGGATTTGGTCAAACATTTTCTCTAAATGATCTTGTTTTACCTTCCAGGATCCACCAAATTTAACAGCAGGAATTTTTCCTGTCTGGACCAACCGATATACTGTCTGCTCTTTTATGTTAAGATAGTCAGCAACCTGTTTGATTCCAAGTATGCCTTCGCCCATATTTAAATCCTTTCAATTAAGTTAATTTCAAATATAGACGGGAGTAAATCTCCCGTCTATCATAAATAAGTTTAATTATCTAAATAATGATAATACAACTTGCGGTGCAGAATTCGATTGCGTAAATGCTGATATTGATGTCTGTTGTAAAATTTGCAACTTCATCATCGTCATTTGCTCTTTAGCAAAATCAGCATCTTCAATTCGACTTCTTGTCGCTTCTGTATTTGAAATACCTAATGATAAGGATTCTTCTTTAGATGTTAATCGTGCTTGATCATCACCCATTTGCTGGATAGTTTTAGCCATTGATTTAATAGCACTATCTAAAGTTAAAATTCCAGCAGTAGCTTCTGTTTGATCTAATGCTGCCCAATCACCAGAAGCTGCACTTCCAGTATTTGAACCAACTATACTATCAATATCAATACCACCCGTTTCACCTATATCATTTCTACCAGATGAATTAAATGTAACCGCAAATGTGTCTGTATTTTCTTCACCAACTTGGAAAGTCATTGTTCTATCTGAACCACTATCCGTAAACAAAGTATATCCATTATATTTAGTTTGACTTTTAATATCATCAATTTCTGTCAATAATGAATGAATACGGTCACCAATTGCACCTCTTTGCTCAGTACTTAAAGCACCATCGGCCGCCTGTGTTAAACTTTCTTTTATTTGTTGAAGAATACTCATTTGAGATTGATATCCACCCTCTGCAATATTTAAAACATTTTTTGCAGTTGAAACATTATCTAATGCCTGAGTTAAACCATTCACTCTACTTTGAAGATGTTTTGATAAAGCATATCCTGATGTATCATCCTCAGCTGAATTAATCCGCTTACCTGATGATAATCGAGATTGTACTTGACCAATCTCACCATTTACTCTTTTTAAATTAAACAGCGATTCCATTGCATTGAAATTCGCACCTACTCTTGTTATGTCACCAAACATATTGATGTACCTCCGTGTTATTTATGGACATCCTTGTCCTTGTTTAAAAAAAATATTTGCTAAATATAATTAATATTTCTAATTAATTCTTTTAGCAACTGATGACATTATCGGATAAAATTTAATAACCTTTAATAATTTTTTATAATATTTAATATTTTATAATAACAAGCAATAAAATTAACTAATATCTGTAATTATGTTGATGTTAATCATAAATTATTTTATCTTAATAATTCATCTTACTTCTAGCATTTAACTATTTATATATTATGGGGCAATAATTAAACAATATTCTTCTTGGGAGGAGGAAAATTGAAGAAGATTTCATTAATTTTTGCTGTATTTTATTTTTTAAGTGGGATGGGATTGGCTCCAGATTATGGACCAACAGATTACAATGTAATTACTTCAACATCACAGGGATTTATTGTAATTGATGATATTTCTATTTGGGATGAACCAATTGTAAATGGAATTAATAATAATACAGCATTTGGTATTTGCCCATCGCTCGATTGTGATATTATCGCCGTAATGTATGGCGATTCCTGTATTGGTTGGAGTTATGGTAGCACTTCTAACGATCAATTATTTATTACTGTAAACTTTAATGATCAAGTTACAGCGGATATTTCACATTATCCAAATTCGGGTGATTCTGTATCAATTAATATTTTTGATACTTCTGAAGGAATAATGTATTATGGAGTTGATGAAACAGCAATTTTTCCATTAAGCCAAGTTTTAATTGATAGTATAAATGTGATTGGAGATGGAGACTATTTTACGGGTGATGGTGGATGTCCATTTTACAATGATTTATATTTTAATCCATTTTCAAACTATGGCGACTGTTCACTATGCTATGAATCCTACTCCAATTGTGCATGCATAGATCCTGAAGCAATGAATTATACATCAAGTGCAATTGTAAATGATAATACATGCGAATATGGATTTCATTTTACACATAACTTATCATTTGGAAATAATTTAATTGGACTTCCTGGTTATTATGAAAATTCTAATACCATAAATATTATGGATAGTTTAATTTCAATGGGGACGAATGTAAATTTTATATTAGGGCAGGGTGTTGGTCTATTTAACACAATTGATGGTTGGTCAGGAAATTTAAATATAGTCGATCCTTTTTCAGGGTATTGGTTAAATGTAAACCAAAGTTTAGATTGGGATATTTATTTTGAACTTGGAACAATCGATAATTGTAATATTTATGAAACTTCTTATGGAAATAATCTCCTCGCTTTTAAATGGGGTTCAGGAAATGCACTCACAATGGATGCACTTGGGGGTGAAGCATTTGCAACTGAAAATTTCAATTTTATTTTGGGACAAGGTGTAGGTTTATTTAATACAATTGATGGATGGGCAGGAAATTTAAATTTCTTAGAGGAAGGAAAAGGATATTGGGTAAATATTCAAAATTCATCACTTGAATTTAAATGGGGTGTTGATAATTGTGATACTCCACCAGAGTTACAAAGTTTAAATAAATCGAATAGTTTAGTGAATATTCCAAATGAGTTTCAATTTTCACAATCTACGGAACAAGCGTTTTATCTACTAAAAAATATTAATACTATTAATAATGAAATAGAAAATGGTGATTATTTACTCACTTACAATAATAATATTTTAGTTGGATCAGTAATTTATAATAATGATATTTCTGTCTTGCCGGTAATGGGTAGGGATATTTCATCACAGACTATTGGATATTGTGAAACAAATGATAGGCCAACCCTAAAATATTTTGACCATTCAAATGGAAATATTATTGATTTAAATATTAGATTAAAACCATTTGATAATTTACAGATAGTTGAAATTAATTTTGAAAAACAAAATGAAACTACCTATCAATCTCAATTTGAATTATACCCTGCATACCCAAATCCATTTAATCCTGTAACGACAATTCGTTTTGCTGTGCCTGAAACATTGCACGCAATGTCTCTACAAATATATGACATCAATGGTCGTTTAACTAAATCCTTAATAGATAGTCAAATTGAAGCAGGGATTCATACAATTGAATGGGATGCAAAGGGATTACCTTCAGGTACTTATTTTATTCGATTAGATTATAAAATAAAAAATCAATCAAATCATGAAATTCAAAAAATTATCTTATTAAAATAAATTTATACATCTAAAATAGTATTTACCAATAATACGATATCCAAAATATTTAACACATTATCATCATTAATATCACCTATTTGAACTAATTCTTCAGAGGGAATTGGATTACTTAAAGTATAATTCACTAATAATACAATATCTACAATATTTAATTCACCATCAGAATTTAAATCGCCTATTAAAAGATTTTCATGAATAGGAAATATAACAAAATCAATCCAAGCTCTATCTTCTCCACCAACAACACCACTATCTTTTATATATGTCCATGAAAAATTATTCATCCCAGTCATTACTGGGAAGTTTATTAAACCCCAATCATGTTCGCCAGCCCATTTATTTTGTTCAATTCCATTAATTTCAAATTTTAAATAATCATAATAATTACCCGTGGAAGCACCTACATTTTCACAAGACACTTTTCGATAAAAACGAATTTCACTATCTTCAATAACTTCATATTCAATTGAAAGCGTTGTGTGTTGATTATGTCCAATATTCCCAGATTTCGCACTAAATCCTCCTTCAAAAACTATAGATTCATCGATCTCCCAATTTGAATTACCAGAAAATATCCAATTATAACTATTAAATCCTCCTGATTCAAAATCTTCAATTTCGGCATTTACTAATGATTGATCTTGTACTAATTGTACATTTAATTCTGTTCCTGAATTTTGAATATCAAGATTAAATGTTTGAGTTTCAAATCCAAAACTTTGAATTGTAATATCATAATTGCCTGCTGTTAATAACCGATAATAATCACCATTTTCGGTATCGGTAAAAATATTATGATCAATTCCATTAATTATTATTTCTGCATGTAGTGGATTTCCATTTTCATCAGAAACAACACCATAAACTCCTTTAAAAATTTGCTCAATATATGTTAATAACGACTCTTTATTATCTTCCCAAAATTGAGGTAATTCTGATGAATTAGGCCATTTATCTTCGCTTTGTTCTAAAGTAATATCAAAATCTTTTTCCCATATATAATTCCAATCTTGCATACCACCAAAAATAGCATACCATTGTGACCCATTTGTTATTCCATTTGAGAATGAATTACTTTGATACATTTCAGAGTGATTATTAGAATAAGTCGTTGCTAATTCGATAAATAATTCATCGTCAGGTGAAGCGGAATAATTGCCTGAATATGGACCATCAAATGGATAATTTGCAACTAATGCCCCACCATGCATATTTGCAGATAAAATAAAATTATGCTCCCATGTCCATTCCATCAATGCAATTGTTTCTGGTTGCCGTCCTAAAGTGGAATTATTGGGATCATCAAACTGATCTGGAAAATCTCGATTCAAATCTACTCCATTTGCATTGTATCGACTACCCATTTCAAAGCCATCTGGATTCATTGAAGGCATAATAAAAATATCAACATTATTTACTAAATGAGTCGCTCTGGGATCAGTAGAATAATTTTCACATAACCATTCAATTAAATTTAAACTTAATTCTCTCCCCACAACCTCATCACCATGCATATTTGCAACATATTTAAATTCAGGTTCAATTTCATTAATGCCAGGATTATCCGAAATATTCATTACCCAAAGTTCTCGACCTTGAACACTTTGCCCAATTGAAATGAGTTGTGTTATTTCAGGATATTCAATTGCGATATTTTGTAAAATTGCAGTCATTTCAGTATAATTATTATATGACCTTAATGGATTATCTGAATTTCGGGTTTCATTATTTAATTCATTAAAATAAGTGAGAGCTTTATTTTCAATTTTATTTATTTCAATCCCAATTAATTTAATATCATTAAAAATTTCTTCATTTACAAAAGCGTGAACCTGCTTAGCACTCCTTTTATGATCATAATGAATATCTAAATGGTTTAATAAATTAAGTTCTTCAATTTGGTTTATATTAATTTCTACAAGAAATCGTTCTGACGATGCAAAAATTAAACTTTGTGATATAATAATAAATATGATTAACTGTTTCATTTTTATAAACTCTCTTCAATAAATATTCATAAATTTACGATACAGATATAAATAAAATCTATTTATGTGATGTAACAATTAGTGAGAAAAATATGTTAAAATCATTTCAAAAACTAGGATGTTCGGCGGGAATTCCAACTCAAAATAGAGGTACAACTTCTCTTATTATTTCTGAAGAACGATATGATATTATGTTCGATTGTGGAGAAGGTACCTATTTAAATTGGAATTCACACGGCTATAAATGGAAACGATTAAAATATATTTTTATTACTCACATGCACCCTGACCATACCGCTGGTTTAATACCACTTATATTTTACCGAAATATTTTAAGGATTGAACATAAATTAATTATTTATGGTCCTTCAAATTTAAAAGAATTCTTATTAACAAGTTTGAAACATCAAGGAGTTAATTTAAAATTTGAATTAGAAATATTATCGATTGAAGATACGGATAATTTTTTACTCGAAAATGATATTGAAATTAAATCAATTCAATTAGAACATAAAGTACCATGTTGGGGTTATCGCATTCAAGATGAAAATCAATCAATTGTTTTTATTACCGATACATTACCATTAGATGAAATTATTAAGTTTTCAAAAAATACTGACCATTTTATCCATGAAGCAACATTTACAGATAATCATACTGAACTTGCATTGGAAACAAAACATACCACTTTATCTCAAGCAATTAAACTGGGTAAAAAAGCAAACGCAAAACATATTTATTTAACCCATTTTAGTCCAAGAATTGAAGACGACGATTTATTAAAATTAGTAAATGAATTGGGTTTTATAAATTTATTCTCACAGGGAAAGGTTTTGATGTAAATACATTTTAATAACACATAATTTAATGTATTAAAATTGTGTTTCATGTTTCAATAATACATACTATCACTATCTATTTAAGACACATTAAAATGTGTCTCTATAATTGAGATATAATTTATTTACCAAATTCTTTCCTTTTGATTAAACTGAATATATCGATATTGGGGTTAAAAACATTAATTGAATCTTCTCTATTTTCCCATTTTGATTTTTTATTTAAATAAACCAATGGATTAAAGTCAGTATAAAATTTGCCATTTTTAATTGTACAATATTCAATATTTGAATTGAAATTAGGATATTCTAACACCATCACCTGATCATTATAAGATATCTCTTTTTCTTCTTCTATAGGATCAGAATAATAGGATGTAATTAATTGTAATATGATTGGGATAATGTGTCTCAATTAATATTACTCAAATTGATGAGAACAATATCTACATATTTTTGCAGCCTGTTTTATAGTTTCTGCACACATAGTGCAAACTTTTTCTGTGCTATTTTCTTCTTCATTAATATTAATTTCTTTTTTCAATTCAAATTTATGATTTTCATTTACATTATTATTTGACTCTTTATTTTTATAATAAATTGATAATGCCATTTCAATATTGTTCGCAGTAACTTCCATTACACATTCAAAACCTTTAGATATTAAATTGTCTGCTAAAATTTTATTTCCATCTTTTCCTAGAAAAAAGATTCCTATAAAAACATGAGATATACCAACAGAAATAAAATCTATAAAAAACATTATTATTCCATACAAATAAAACCCATGAAAAAATAACCAAAATGGGACAAATAAAGCTGCAGGCCAGGACCAACCAACTTTCACAACTTTAACTTCACCAATAGGATTTTTAAAAACTCTAAATTTTTTCATTTAACTCTACCTCTTTCTTTTTTTAATTATGAATAATAGCGTGCCATTTTAAATTTAGGTGCGAGAGCGGGGAATTGAATCCCGCTTTGTATCTCTTGGCAAGCAAATTATTTTATAATACCGTTTATCTCTTATTTGGATTAGATGCTAACCACCAAGTTCTCGCAGATACATCGCACCATACCAAACACATAAAATGAAAATATTTGAAATATCCATAATGACCTCCTCAATAAGTTTTGTTATCGCTGAACCAATTATTTCTAATCCAAATAAGATACTAGATGTTATTCCATTACTTACCATTTTTACCAAGCCTTACTCTACTAGGAATTATCTCCCATACTTTCAATAAGAATTAAAAACTTCCCATCATAATCTTTAAGTATTTCTCCTTTTGGATCGACAGGATTAATATCGTATTTATCATCAGGTTTAACTTTTATTATTTCTCCATTAGAAAAAGTAGGGTCACCGTGGTATCCGTCTTTTTCTTTAAAATTTGCCTGTGGGTTTAATTTAACAAAATCACCCATTTTGTATTGTTTGATAGCGTTGATACCAGTATTTAAAAAGTCTTCTTTAAATTTTTCATCCTGACTCTTCTTTTTATTTACCATAGTAAAATGTTCTCCATTATTTTTATCAATGATACCTCAATATTACACCATTTTCACCTACCGCCCAGCCATCAGACGCATTAAGCATAAAAATACCAATTAAATCGTTTGATGTAGGACTTGTAACAGAATTCCACCGTTCGCCATCAAAATTAAAAATTAAACCACCATATCCTACTGCCCATATATTGGATGCAGATATTTCTTGAATTCTAGTTACCCTATAAATTGGGTAATCATTATCCTCATACCGGGTCCAACTACTGCCATCATAATGATAAACGAAATTGTAAGCATTACCAGTGTTATTGTAATTATTTATATACCATCCTTCGGAAGAATTCAAAAAGTATAATTCACCATTGCTGACGTAATAATTTTCTACGTTACTATGGAATGCCCAGCCAATGCCATTGTAGTGAAACATTTTACCATACTGATCAACAACCCACCCGTCATTTTCGTTAATAAAATAAATATCTCGAATATAAGATATATCCAAATGAGTTGAAGTCCATTCACTGCCATCCCAATGGTAAATATCATCACTTGCATAAGTCCAGATATTATCGTTAGACAATGGAAATACGGCTTCGATAGAAGAATATGTAGGTGAATTGAATTCCGACCAGGATACACCATTATAATAAAGAAACGTGCCACTGTTACCCACAGCATAACCATTATTTGCATCAATAAAGCGAACATCATATAAATCTAGGGCATCATCATGAACAACTTCTTCTACCCAATTTGAGCCACCCCAATGATAAATTTTAGCATCATAAATGACACTACTTTCTCCAACAGCGTATCCATCATTTTCAGAGTTAAACCAAACAGCACTAAAAGTAACATTTGGGATATTTTCTGTTAATACCCAATTACCTAATATTGCAGATGTTGAAGCAGAAACCACATTTGAACCTGTAGTCATTTGCGCCGTATCCATAACATACACCTTAAAATAATATGTGGTACTGTTGCTTAAGCCAGTAACAGTATAAGAATTTGTATTATTATCAGTAATGGTTGTCGCTAATGATGAATTTTCAGTTACAGCAGGCGATGTACTATAATATAAACGGTATGCAGCAAAATCAGAGTCATAATTTCGAGACCAAGCAAGGGTCATAGAGTTTGTTGTAATATTGCTTGGGTCAGTAAGTACAACAGCAGTAGGTGGTTGTTCTGCAGGAACATTCATATTAATACTTACAGATTGAGAACCATTATTAGAGCTTACAGTCACGGTTCCGCTATAATCACCGGGAGAAAATCCATCTCTAGAAATGGTTACATTTACCGTACCTAAATTAGTACCCGAATTGGGAGTTGTGGTAATCCAATCCTGATTATCTGAAATTGTCCAATTTAAATCATTTACCCCTGAATTACTTACATCAAAAGTCATTGTATTTGTTGTACTTCCAAAATCTAAATTGGATGAAGAAACTGAAATAATAGGTTCATTTGGTATGGTAACATTTACATTTACGGTCTGATTGCCACCATTTGAAGTAAATAATATATTCCCACTATATGTACCCACGGCAAGATTTGTTCTAATTATAGAAATATTTATGTTACTATTACCACTCAATATTGTACCTGAATTTGTTTCAATATCAATCCAGTTTTCAGAAGTAGATGCATTCCATGTTAAAGAACCAACACCCGTATTTGATATTTCAAAGCTCTTTTGTGTAATTTCTGTACCAAAATCAAAACTTGAAGGAGATACTGAAAGTTGTGGACCTGTTGTATCAGCAACAGTCATTATTACACTTACACTCATTGCATTAGAATTAGAAGTAAGAGAAATTACATCTGTATAATTTCCTGGACTATAATCAGAGCGATTTACACTTACATTGACAATATCCGTCTCAGTAATTGTAGTCCCGCTTGTAGGGGAAACAGTCAACCAAGATTGGTTTTTGGATAATGACCAATTCATTGTACCAATGCCTATATTTTGAATATAGAAAGTCAAATTATCTGTTGATGTACCAAAATTTAGCGCCTCTTCAGAAATACTCATTTCTGTACTTAACGGATTTAATTGCAGATCAACAAAAACACTTCTTCCGGCTAACACCTGAACCGTAGTTGATTTAGTTTCATATATTGGATGACTTGCTGAAAGTTCATAAATATCTTCAGGGACATCTATTATTTCAAACTTTCCATCTGCACCAGTTATAATTGAAGAAACAGCTGGTTCAGTTATAATGGTAACACCCTGTATAACTTCCATTGTTTCACTATTATAAATTGTACCTGAAATAATACCAACCGTTTCTGGTGGAGTTGGCTCACTTAAACATGAAATTATAAAAATTGATACAATTAATAATAATACTGTTTTAAACCTTTTACTGTTATTCATTTACTATTCCTTTTCTCTAATTATTTTGCTTCACTTTTAAAATTATACGAAATGCCTAATGATATATATTTCCCCCCAATTTTAATATTTGAATATGGAAGTTCAGATGGTGTTATTCTTTTTGTTACCGCATTTTTCATTCCTTCAATTTCTGTTCCATCATATACTTTTATATTAAAATTATTCATTCTAGCGGGTAAATGATAACCAAAATTTAAAAAGATATTATATTGATTAAACCATTTTTGCAACCCAGCCTCAATTTTTGCTTGTAAATAATAGCTACTTATATTTTTACTTTTAAAACCAAACCCCTTATCATAGTTTTCAGTTAAAAATTCATCCTTATCGTCCCAATCTTGTGAAACTGAACAATAACCTAAGCTTGCACCTATCAATGGGTATAATCCAAAAATGGAATTAATATAATTCTTATAATATCCTATACCACCTTCTTTAAATAAAAGATGATCATTACCTGTTATGTGTTCTGCATAATAAATCATACCTTTTATATTTTCAAAAAATACAGAAAAATAAATATTACCCCCTGATAGCTTTAATGCTTCATCACTATTTTCAAACTTTGAATTTGAACTTGCTTCTATTGGAATACGATTAGGAGCAACAAAACCAAAACCTCCCAAATCATTATAATTCCAATTAGATTTTTTTATAATTTTTAAATCATTTCTAGGTTTTTGCTTTTTTCGATAATAATAGTCCTTAAACTCACCAGGGAAAAGAAATGGATCTAATAAATTCATTATATATATTGTACTAAAAGATAATAAGCTAATACTAAATCGATTTGATTGAATAATGGATTCATCATAAAACCGTAATAAATCATCACTAAGAATTGATGTATTCATTTGATCTATGGCTTTATTATATTTAGAATAAGATGATAAAATCATCCCTGCAGAAGCAATTGAACCTAATAAAAAAAGAGTACCTCTAGCTGGTTTTTCCTGATAATATGACCCTAACCCTGGTACCATTGCGGATTTTTTAATTCCGTTTATTTTCTTACTTATATTAAATTCCCTATTCATCGAAAAAAAGTCAAAATCATTATATCCTTCTTTGGGTATTCTAATTAATGTGTACCCTATATCACCATCATATAATTCTTCCATTAATGTTATGTTATCAATTGATGAAGAAAATTGACGATTAATACCGCTCTCCGTAGTTGATTTTAATTGTCCCGAATTAGTTATTCCTCTCTTATCTATTCTTCTATTTATTCCAGTGGTTGTATTAATTTTCCGAATAGATTCAATATTTACCATGCTTTGTTCAATACCTGCTTTTTCTAAAGCATTAGAAAAAGCATTATTTATTGACTCAGCTTGAGGAAGATTCGGTTCACTTATACCTAAATAATAATGCGCATAAATTGTCTCATAATTACCAATAGTAATCCAAGATTGTCCAAACAAAATTCCTATTGAAAAAAAGTATATAAAATTAATATTTTTCATTTATTTTAAATATAATTTTTCAATTGCATCATAAAACTCAGGGTCTTCATTCATTCTTTCTAATAATGATTGTTCTACTGAATTAACAGAAACCGACCAAATAGTCCAAGATCTATAAATTGTTACACCATCTTTCTCTTTTTCCCAAGTATCGGTTATTTCTTCAATAGGTCTTCTCAAAACTTCCTGAGCAATATTTTCAATTAATTGATTAGAATAATTTGAAGCTTCACGAGAAGAAGTATTTTTATTATTCCTCTTTTTTCTTTCACCACTATTGACTCTTTTAGAATTATTAGAAACACTTTCTAAAATATCTGTTCTCTTACAGTAAGTGCCTATTTGCTGAGCTAAATTTGATATTGCTTTACTTGATGCATTATCCATAGCCTGATTTAGAAATAATTCTTCAGCAAATCCTTTTCCATATATTCGACTATCTGGGTCATAATATTTATATTCTCTATAATTTTTATACCACTCTGGCATATCAGAAATATTTGATCTGCTTAACCCAATTTTCCCAGCACAATTGATAAATAGTAATAAAAATATTAATGTTATTATATTATTTATTGATTTCATTATTTTTTCCCTTTATTGTTTGTGTCATCATTACAGGTTATTAATTTTAAACCGAAAATAATTTTTCCCCATGAGGTAGAGTTAAAAATTAATCTGTAATTCTAACTTTTGTTATATTCTCTCCACACCTCTCACAAAATTTCGAGAATGGATTATTATATTCTAAACCACATTTACGACACTTGTTCTCCATATCATTTCCACATCGCGAGCAATAAATATGTGCCTTGTTTTCGGTTGTGATAAACCGAAAATATTCACAATTTCTGCAAACGAAAAAAATGTCATTATCAAGAGTCGTAAAATTCATAGTTATAATATACAAAAAAAACCTTTCAACATAAATGAATTCGGGGTGAAAATGGGTGATATTTAGTGTTTTTATAAAATTATTTTTAATAAAAGATGATGGTACACTATATTAAAACATCGATTTTAAAATTAATTACAAAAAAGTAAAATTTTTTTATTTTTTTTGTTAATCGGGGTAAAATAAGGGAATAATTGTAATTTTGGATGCTGAAAACCGTAGAACAAAATAGTAATTATGAATTGTGAATTTTGAATTATGAATTGTGAATTAAATCATATACTCAATATTCTATTATTACAGACAAAGTAATATAATTTTAAATTTGATTTTAACCTCGGAGAGGTAACCTATTAATAACACATTAACCTAAAAATAAACATGAACTCCATAGGAGTGACCTAAAAGTCCGCTCCCATAGAGCTAATTATTTATCTTGATTTATTATTACAAATAGATTACTCCTCTGGAGTATAAAAACTTATAATTATGAAATATGAATTTTGAATAAAAAAACAGGAGGTTTATGAGCGATTAATTTATTTTGTAGTGGCGACGCATGCGTCGTTATTACATTTTATATAATTTTTAATATTATTGAACAAGCGATTACTTCATTTATTTGTGGTTTTCATCAAACTTCGGAGAGGTGACCTATTAATAACACATTAACCTAAAAATAAACATGAACTCCATAGGAGTGACCTAAAAGTCCGCTCCCATAGAGCTAATTATTTATCTTGATTTATTATTACAAATAGATTACTCCTCTGGAGTATAAAAACTTATAATTATGAAATATGAATTTTGAATAAAAAAACAGGAGGTTTATGAGCGATTAATTTATTTTGTAGTGGCGACGCATGCGTCACTTCTACTAATATTTAATAACAGCATTAATTTTTTTCTCATCTATATTTTTCTTAATATCAAAGGAGTATAAAAACTTACAATTATGAAATATGAATTTTGAATTATAAAATATGAATTGTGAATTAAATCATATACTCAATATTCTATTATTACAAACAACGTAATATAATTTTAAATTTGATTTTAACCTCGGAGAGGTGCACTATTAATAACACATTAACCTAAAAATAAACATGAACTCCATAGGAGTGACCTAAAAGTCCGCACAAATTGATCTAATTATTTTAATCAAAATACTCTTCTATTTCTTCGTCAGGGAATTTTAATTGTTCAGAATATAATAATTTTTGTTTTTCTTTATCTGATAAATTTTCAGATAATATTATTAAACAATCTAAGTAATAATTATGAAATGTTGCTCTTATTTCATCAATCCATTCAGATTTTAATTTATTGCACAAATATCCACCATATACATTTATTGCATGTTTTAAATATGAAATTCCTTTATCCAATTCTTTATTATTTAATGCATCTTTACCAAGATTATATGATTGATAAAAGTCATCTATATCTAACCGATAATTAGAATAGTCCCAATTAAACCCAATAGAGTTAAGTTTATTTAATATATAGCTATTATCTTTATTATTTAAAGATTTCCTTAATCGTGAAAGTGTAATATTTAATTTTTTGACTTTACTATCAATATCTTCTATATCATCGTCCCATAATTGAGAAGCAATTCGTTCTTTTGATAATTGATTATTAAATCTCCATCCTTTTAATATGAGATAAATAAACAATTCAATTGGTTTATTTACGCCTCTGAGGTCTTTATTTATTAATACTTTTTCTATACTCACATTTGGCTTTCCTAATAATTGGATTGAAATTAATTTTGAATGAGATGCTATATCATCTTCAAATTTGGACAATGATATATCCCACACAATTAAAGTATCCAATAAACAATCTTTTTGACTTTCATTCTGAACAAATCGATTTAAAATTGATTTTTCAAAATCTTTCTCTACATGAATACATCTCTGCCATTCTATTAAAAAGTCTAAAAATTCATCTGATTTATTAACTGATATTTTATTTAATTTTTTATCAACATGTGTTATTGAATTTATAAGCTCTGAAATAACTTTATATCTGTTCGTAAATTTTGGATATGTATTTTCTTTAATTAACCAATCATAAAGATTTTTATATTGAAGAATATTTGCACCTTCAAATCGAGATTCAAATCGTCGTAAGCGATGAAGTGCATTTTGTTTTTCACCTTGGGTTATTTCATTAATAATCATTAATGGTTGATAAAAATCTAATGGGATTTCATTTTCATCTTTTATAATTTCAACCCATTTTTGCAAATGTGATGAGAGATTATTTTCTTGCGAACTATTTATTAATACCCAACCCTTTGCATGAAAGGGTGCATGAAGATAATAAATTGTTTTTAAACGAATTAAATCATTTACAGCTTGATTAAAGTTCTTATCTGCTTGTTTTTCATCTTTACTAAAAATAGTTGGATAAAATACTCCCAATAAAAAAGCTTTAATATTTTCATTATTAATTTTGTCAATTTTAATTATAAGTGCATTATAAATATGTATTGATTTACTATAATTTTGTCTGAGTTGATAATAAATCCCTAAACCAAGTAAAGAATCAAAGTTATCATTTTCCTTTAATAGAACAGATAAATTTGAATGAGTTTTGTCAGATTTTGGTATATGATTTAACATTTCATACACCCCAGCCATTTGAGATATTGGATTTAATGTATTTATTATATTTTCAAAACTTTTATTCATCTCAATTGCAGTTTCTAAATCTTTTATTCCAATACCAGCTTTGCCATTTCGAGCATAAATTTGACCTCGTTCTAATAAAATACTCGCAACTAATCTTAATTCAAAACATGCTTTCGCTAGAGAATATGCTTTTTCTGCATAAAACAATGCATTTTCCACATCATCAGTCAATGCATAATGCCTCATTAAACCTAAATTTAAATTAACTAAATTACTATTTTTATTGTGTTTCTCAGCAAGCTCAATACCTGTTTCCATTATATAAACCACATCAATTTCTACAATTGCATGCTGATGAATATGTGCAATAAGATTATAATATTCTAGCTTTTCGTCAATTGTCGATTTTTCTGTTGGCTGTATTTCATTTAATAATTTGATGACTTCATCTTTTGAACCATTAATGACCAATAATTCAATCATCAAAGATTTTAATTTATAAACTGAAAAATCATCTAAGACATTTTTTAATCCTAAATTTATAATTTTAAATACATCATCAAGCTTATTTTGAAGAAAATATATTCGACCTAAATAATAATAAACCTTATAACTATTATTAAAACGATTATCCGTAATTAAATTTTCAAGTATTTCCTTACTTTGATTATTTTTTCCAATTCGATATAAATTTATTGCAATTTTAAACTGAATATGATTTAATTGTTTTTTTGGATCTATCTTTTCAAATGTTTTTATCGCAGAATAAAAAAGTCCTTCTGACTCAATTTCATCGCCATATTCTTCAAGAATCAACTTATGGTTTTTTGATAATTTATTTAATTTCAAAATGTGCGATGCTTGTTCGTGTAAAGGTAATTCTAACTTTAAAATAAAATTTTCATTTATATTTTGAATATTTTCACAATTTCCAATTACCATTTCTCCAATTAAGGGGTGGTATAATTGATTATTTTCATTAATCCATCCCTCATTTTCAAGATAATTACAATTATTATTAATCTCACCTATTGGAATTGAAATTAACGATGCTAATTCTAAAAATGATAACTGTTTTGTTGAGAATGAAATATATTCAATAATCTCTTTTTGTTTGACAGATAATAGTGAAAGATTATATCTTTGATTTACAGATTGAAGTAAATTCTCGGGCAATTGCCTTGATATAATTTGGTCTAAAGGTTTTTGTGTTTTTTTAGAGAGAGTGCCAATCTTCAGCCCCCATTCTAAAAATAGAATTAAATAAAAAGGCCAAGCATCCGTTAATTTTATAATCCAATCATAAATATCTGTATTTAATTCTACCCATTTTTTATTAAGAAATAATTGGAAAATATGATCAATCTCATTTTTTGAAAAACGACCAATCTCAATACTATTATTATTTAGTTTTTTCTCTCTACCAGATAAAATTAAAAAGTAATTTGAAAATCCACTATACTTATTAAATATAAGTTTTAATTGGTTTATAACCTCCTTAGACAATAGATGAGAATCATCTATTATAAATATTTGAATATCTTTTTGAAAATTTCGTGATTGAAGTAAAAGTTCACTAAGATGTGAAATTATTTCATTTTCATCTAATTTAGGTTTGAAATGATTATTATTTAAAGAAGATAAATATGAAATTAATGAAAATTGCTCATATCCAATTGTTTGATTAATGTGTGGGAAAATAGCATAATAAGAAAAATATTCTTCAATTTGATTAAGAATTGTTGTTTTTCCACAACCCGCATTTCCATATATTTCAATTATTCCAGTATGGTTTGATTTTATACAATCCTTTACTAATTCTAAAAGCGGATTTAATACGGATTCTCGACGGATATTTGGATAATTCATAACTATAATTTAACAAAAGTAAATTACACGGTTAAATATAATATTACAGAAAAAAATTAATTGGGGATAAAGAACTTTTAAAGTAGAAGATTATTAAAAGAAATAATATGTAGCAAATATTAAGCTGTATGAATTTTCAACATATTGGTAGATCCTGAAATCCCAACAGGTACTCCAGCGGTCAATATAAAGGTTTCACCTTCTTTTAAAAATCCCTTTTGTTTTAATATTGCAGAAGATTGAACTAACATATCATCTGTTGAATTAAACTCATTTACATGTACAGGGATTATTCCCCAAATTAGATTCAATTCCCTACAAATATCCCAATGAGGGCAAAGTGCATAAATAGTTGCATCTGGCCTAAAAACAGCCATTTGCTTCGCCGTTTTACCACTTTCAGTCATAATGACTATATGCTTTACTTTCATATCTTTAACTAATGTAAATACTGCATGTGCAATAGGCAAGCGATTATCAATTTTAACATCATTTTTAAATTGAATATTTCGATTAAAATTAGATTGGTCATAATCCTTTTCAACAGATTTAGTAATTGAAGACATCATTTTTACAGTTTCAACGGGATAATTTCCCATTGCTGTTTCACCAGATAACATAACCGCATCTGCTCCATCGTAAATCGCATTCGCAACATCATTTACTTCTGCACGCGTAGGTGATGGATTTTCAATCATTGTTTCTAACATTTGAGTCGCAATTATTACCGGCTTATGCTTTTTTAAACATTCATTTACAATTTTTTTACTTAAAATAGGTAATTCATTTAATGGCATTTCAACTCCTAAATCACCTCGTGCAACTAATATTCCATCGAATAGATTAATCAATTCTGATAAATTTTCAAGTGCTTCAGGTTTTTCAATTTTTGCAATCATTGGAATTGATTTGGAATATTCATCAAATACTTTTTGAATTGGTTTACAATCTTCAACATTCCGAATAAATGAAATTGCGACCCAATCAATATCTAAAGATATAGCAAGTTTTAAATCATTTATATCTTTCTCGGTAACAGCAGGTATATTTAAAGTAATACCAGGGAAATTAACACCTTTACCTGAAGTTATTTCTCCAGAATTTTCTGCACAAATTTCTAATTGAGAATTTTTATGATTAATGACTTTAAATGATAAATTTCCATCATTAATTTTAACCAATGCACCTTCTTCAACATGCTTAAATATAAGATTTACATCAATAGGAATATCTGAATTAGTATAGCCAATTGTGTAGAATTTATCTTTTTCAATAGAAATAGATTTATTTTCTGAAAATCGCTTAACTCTTAACTTTGGTCCTGATAAATCAAAAATAATTGATACAGAACGGTCTAATTGTTTTGCCTCATGTCGAATTATATCAACTAATAATTTAACTGCATTTTCATCCTGTGAATGTGACATATTAATTCTCGCAACATCAATTCCAGCTTTAATCAATTCTTTTATTATTTCAGGATTATTTGATGCAGGTCCTAAAGTGGCAATTATTTTTGTTCTTTTCATTAATTTATTTTCTCAATAAAAATATTATACTTTAAGTTTTTCTTTCTTTTTACGAGATGCTCTTTTATTCGTATCTAATTCCATTTTTCTTAGCCTAATATTTTTAGGTGTAACCTCAATATACTCATCGCTTGAAATAAATTCAATAGATTGGTCCAATGATAATCGTTTAGGTGGTCTTACGGTAACAGTAGCTTCAGAAGTAGAGCTACGCATATTTGTCAACTTTTTCTCTCTAGTAATATTGACTTCTAAATCACCATCTCTATTTCGCTCTCCAATAATCATTCCCTTATAAACTGCAGTTCCAGCTTCAATAAATAATTCACCTCTATCAACCATTCCAAGAATAGCATATCGTGTTACTTTTCCATCTCTATCAGAAATAATAGCACCACTTGCACGATGTGGAATTTCACCAAACCATGGTGCAAATCCATGAAATAAACTGTTCATAATTCCAGCACCTTTTGTGTCGGTTAGAAATTGACTTCTAAATCCAATTAATCCTCTTGAAGGAATAATAAATTCAAGATTTACTCTCCCATGTCCATGATTTTGCATATTGGACATTCGTCCTTTTCTCTTAGATAATTTTTCAGTTATTACTCCAACAAAATCTTCAGGCAGATCAATAAATACTTGCTCCATCGGTTCATGGATTTTACCGTCGACTTCTTTTGTAATTACTTGAGGTTTAGACGCCATCAATTCAAAGCCTTCTCTTCGCATCGTTTCAATTAAAATAGCTAATTGAAGTTCACCTCTACCACATACTTCAAATGTATCTGCGTTTTCTGTCGATTTTACTTTTAAAGATACATTAATCATTGTTTCTTTTTCTAATCGATCTTTTAAATGTCTTGAAGTTAAATAATCTCCTTCTTTCCCTGAAAATGGTCCATTGTTTACACAAAACTGCATTGATACAGTAGGTTCATCTACTTTTATTCGTGGTAATATATCAGGATTTTCTTCTGATGAGATTGTATCACCTATTTTGACATTTGGTACGCCAGCAACTGCAATAATATCCCCTGCCTCTAAGGACTTTACTTTTATTTTATTTAATCCATCATAAGTATAAATGGCTGAAAATTTAATTCCTGTTTTAATACCAGTTTCATGACAAAGACTATAATTTTTGTTCATTTCTAATTTACCATTATTTAATCTTCCAACAGCAATTTGTCCAACATAAGAATCATAATCTAAATTAGTAACTAATAATTGAGGTTCAGCATTATCATCACCAATAGGCCCATTAATTTTATTTAAAATAACCTGAAAAAGGGGATCTAAATCGGTTGAACCATCTGTTAAATCTTTATGTGCAATTCCTTCTTTAGCATTTGTATATAAAATAGGAAAATCAATTTGTTCATCTGTTGCATCTAAATCAATAAATAAATCATAAACTTCATTAATCACCTCTTCAATTCGGGCATCTTTTCGATCAATTTTATTAATAACTAAAATAACAGGGAGTTGTCTATCTAATGCTTTTTTAACAACAAATCGAGTCTGCGGTAGTGGGCCCTCACTTGAATCAACTAATAATAATACACCATCGACTAAATTTAGACTTCTCTCAACTTCACCCCCAAAATCTGCGTGACCTGGAGTATCAACAATATTTATTTTTATTCCTTTATATTGAACAGCTGTATTTTTTGCCGTTATAGTGATTCCTCTTTCTCTTTCCAAATCCATTGAGTCCATTACCCTGTCAACAACTTCTTGATTTTCTCTAAATTGGCCACTATACTTTAACATACCATCAACTAAAGTTGTTTTACCATGGTCAACATGGGCAATTATTGCTATATTTCTAAAATTTTCTTTTCTCAAGTTATCCTTTATTATTTACTTTTTCCGTTTGAATATTTTACTGACGCTGAAATAAAATCTCTAAATAAAGGATGAGCTTTTACAACTCTACTTTTTAATTCAGGATGAAATTGAACTCCAACAAACCATGGATGGTCTTTAATTTCAATTATTTCAACAAGATCTAATTTTTTATTAATTCCACTAAATATTATTCCAGCTTCTTCTAATTGGTCTCTAAATTTATTATTTAACTCAAACCGATGCCTATGTCGTTCATTAATTGATTTTAATTCATACGCATTTGTAGCATTCGTTTTTTGTTTTAATTCACAAGCATACGATCCTAATCGCATAGATGCACCTTTATGCTTTATTCCTTTTTGCGTTTCCATAATATCAATCACAGGAAATGGTGTATTTACATCAAATTCAGTGCTATTTGCATTTTGTAAATTACATATATTTCGTGCAAATTCAATTATTGCACACTGTAAACCTAAACAAATTCCAAAAAATGGAATATGGTGTTCTCGTGCATATTTTACAGAAAGAATTTTACCTTCAATTCCTCTATCACCAAATCCACCCGGTATTAAGATTCCATCTATATTTGAAAATGAATTCTCCACATTTCCATTTACTTCCAACTTTTCAGTATCGACCCATTTAACATTTATTCGAGCTTTATTTTCAACACCAGAATGGATGAATGCTTCTAAAATACTTTTATAAGCGTCATGTAAATCATTATACTTACCACAAATTGCTATTGTAATATTATTTTTTGGATTCTGAAAATCACTCATAAATTGTTCTAAATATTGAACACCTGTATGATTTGAGGTTTTTCTCATTTCTAATTCGGATACAACAGCATCATCAAATCCTTGTTTGTTTAATACAAGTGGGATTTCATAAATACTCTCAACATCAGGAGATTCAAATACATAATCAGGATTAACATTACAAAATAAACTGATTTTATTTTTCATTTCCTGTGTTAAATGATGATTATTCTCAGTTCTACAAATTATCATTTCAGGGTCAAGACCAATTTCTCTCAATCTCATTACACTATGTTGAGTTGGTTTTGTTTTAATTTCTCCAGAAGCACTTAAATATGGTAATAATGTAAGATGAATTACCATTGTATTTTTGCGACCTATTTTCAATCGTAATTGTCTAATTGCTTCATAAAATGGTTGACCCTCAATATCACCAACAGTTCCACCTACTTCTGTAATTATAACATCAAATTCAGCATTTTTATTCACTTCTAAAATTCTATTTTTAATTTCATCCGTTATATGAGGAATAACTTGAATTGTCTCTCCAAGGTAATCACCTTTTCGCTCTCTTTTTAGAACATCCCAATACACTCTACCTGCTGAAGTAGTATTACTTTTGGATAAATTCGTATCAATAAATCGCTCGTAATGCCCTAAATCCAAATCGGTTTCAGAACCATCATCAAGTACAAACACTTCACCATGTTGATATGGATTCATAGTCCCAGGATCTATATTTAAATATGGATCTAATTTTTGAATCGTAACATTAAATCCACGAGATTTTAATAAATATCCTAAAGATGCAGAAACAATTCCTTTCCCTAAACCCGATAAAACACCTCCAAATATAAAAATATATTTAACTTCTTTTTTATTTACCATAATTATAGGTTGTAATTAGGTGCTTCTTTTGTAATTTTCATATCGTGAGGATGACTCTCTTTCATACCTGAAGATGTTATTTGAATAAATTTAGATTTATATCTCATCTCGTCAATTGTTTTATTTCCTGTATAACCCATTGCTGATTTTAAACCACCAATTAATTGATAAATTGTTTGGTAAACTTTCCCTCTAAATGGAACCATTCCTTCAATTCCTTCAGGCACAAGTTTATTTTGTTTTTGACCTTCTTGAAAATATCGATCACCACTACCCTCTTGCATTGCAGATAAGCTACCCATTCCTCTATAAGTCTTAAAACTCCTACCCTCGTACAATACGGTTTCACCTGGTGATTCATCCATTCCCGCAAATAATGAACCAATCATTACGGTATGTGCCCCTGCAGCAATCGATTTAGAAATATCACCTGAAAACCGAATACCCCCATCTGCTATAATCGGAATATTATATTTTTCACCCATCTTAACACAATCCATTATAGCAGATAATTGTGGAACACCAACTCCTGCAACAATACGAGTTGTACAACTTGCACCAGCACCAATACCAACTTTTACCGCAGAAACACCTCTGTCTATTAAATCTTTTACGGCTTGAGGAGTTACAATATTTCCAGCAATTATTTCAATATCATGCTTAGATCTAATCTTTTCAACCATATCTAAGACACCCTGTGAATGCCCATGAGCAGTATCTACAATTAATACATCTACCCCTGCATTTATCAAAGCATTTGCTCTATCTAATGTATCTGATCCGGTCCCAACAGCACTTCCTACAAGCAATCTACCATGTTTATCTTTTATGGCATTTGGATATTGTTTTTTCTTCAAAATATCTTTAACTGTAATTAATCCCGCTAAATCACCATTTTTTTCAACAACTAATAATTTTTCAATACGATTATGTTGAAGAATTATTTCAGCTTCTTCTAAAGTTGTACCTTTTGGAACGGTAACTAATTTTTCTTTAGGAGTCATATAATCACTGATTGGTTTGGAAAAATCAGTTAAAAATCGTAAATCTCTATTCGTCAAAATACCATTTAGTTTTCCTTTGTCAACAATTGGAATTCCACTTACTCTAAATTTTGCCATCAACTTTAGTGCATCTTCAATACATTTATCAGAATTCATTGTAATTGGATCTAAAATCATACCACTTTCAGACCTTTTAACTTGATCAACCATATCAGCCTGTTCATCAATGGTTTGATTTTTATGAATTACACCTAAGCCACCTTCTCGAGCCATTGCTATGGCCATCTTAGTTTCTGTCACAGTATCCATAGCTGCTGAAATTAACGGAATATTAAGATTTAAATTCTTAGTTAATCGAGTTGTTAATATAGCATCTTTGGGTAGTAGCTGGCTTTTTTGAGGTACTAATAAAACATCATCAAATGTTAATGCTTCTTTTAAAATTTTATTTTCATTCATCATTATTACTCCCATTCAATTGTTCCAGGTGGTTTATTACTAATATCATATACCACTCTATTTATACCAGGGACTTCATTTACTATTCGAGTTGAAACTCGTCTTAAAAAATCATGTGGAAACTCAGTCCACTCAGCTGTCATTCCATCTCTTGATGAAACTGCTCGTAAAGCAATTGCTCGCTGATAAGTTCTTTTATCACCCATTACACCAACTGATTTAACAGGTAATAGTACAGCAAATGCTTGCCATGTCGAATTATATAATCCTTGAGATTGTAATTCATCGATAAATATTGCATCTGCATTTTGCAATAATTTTATTTTTTTAGGTGTAATATCACCTAAAATTCGCACAGCTAACCCAGGACCAGGGAAAGGATGACGCATTAAGATATCTTCAGGTACATTTAATGATCGGCCAATTTCACGAACTTCATCTTTAAAAAGTTCTTTCATTGGTTCAATTAATGTTAAATTTAATTTTTTAGGTAACCCACCCACATTATGGTGAGATTTAATAGTTACTGAAGGACCATTCACAGAAACACTTTCAATGATATCTGGGTATAATGTTCCTTGAGCTAAATATTTTAAATTTTTATAATTTTTAGATATTTTTTCAAATACTCTAATAAATTCTCGACCAATTATTTTTCTTTTTCGCTCAGGGTTTGATACACCTTTTAAATTATCCAAAAAAAGTTTTTTACAATTAAATGAATTTAAGGGGATATTCATTCTATTTTTAAACATTGAATTAACAAATTCAAACTCATTTTTTCGTAATAATCCATTATCAATAAATACTGGGATTACATTTTCACCAATCGCTTCATATAATAATTTATACGTAACAGTAGAATCTACTCCACCGCTAACCCCACAAATGACTTTATCATCACCTACTATTTTCTTTATCGAATTAATTTGAGATTCTATAAACTCTTCAGAAGTCCAATCACTTTTGGATTTACAAATCTCGAAAATAAAATTACTAAGAATCGATTTTCCTTCTGAAGTATGTGAAACTTCAGGGTGAAATTGAATTCCATATTTTAATTTATCATTAGATGATATTGCGGCAGGTATTTTATCTATAGAATGTGCAATAATTTCAAATCCATTCGGAGCTTTATTTAAATGATCACCATGGCTCATCCAGACCTGTGTTTTATTACTCACATTTTTAAAAAGACTTGATTTTTTGTTTTGACTAATTTCAGAAATACCATATTCTCTATTATTTGATTTTCCAATTTCACCGTCATAAAAATCAATTAATAATTGCATACCATAACAAATACCAAGGATAGGTATATTACTTTTTAATATTTCTTTAGAAATTTGAGGAGCATTTTTTTCATAAATGCTAGAAGGACCACCAGAAAGAATTATCCCGCAGGGATTTTTATCAAGTATTTTATTAGGACTTTCAGTATACGGAACTATTATTGAATAAACATTAAGCTCGCGAATCCGCCGTGCAATAAGTTGTGTATATTGTGAACCAAAATCAATAATTGTAATGTGGTTACTCAGGATTACTCCGCAGAAAATAATAGTTGAAAGTTGTTGATTCAGGTGTGAATCTAAGCTGATATCTTAATACTTTTTACTCTTTTATACCTAAAAGTATGTAAAATAATCTTTAATTTTTAACAAACATTTTACCTGGTAATTGAACTACAATTCCATTCAATTCTAATGTCAATAATGTTGATAAAATTAATTGGCCATTAATTCCAATTTTCTTAGAAAGTTCGTCAATATGTATTGGGTCGTGAGATAAAAAATCATATACAGACTTTTCATCTTTTGTTAATTCAGGAATTAATTTTAACTGTTCTTTAATCTGATTAACAGAGTTGTATTGATAAGATTCTAATATATCATTTACAGACAAAACGGGTTTTGCACCATTTTTAATTAATTTATTACATCCAATAGAAGCTTTAGAATCAATACGACCTGGAACAGCAAAAACATCCCTATTTTGTTCAAGTGCATTATATGCAGTAATTACTGCACCACTTTTTTCACCTGCCTCAATTACAATTGTACCTAGAGATAACCCACTAATTATTCTATTTCTTTTTGGGAAATACATTGCTTCAGGCTTGTGACCAATTGGGTATTCAGATAAAAAAATATTATTTTGCCACATTTTATTATATAATTTCTTATTCTCTTTAGGGTAACAAAAATTTAATCCACTTGCAAGAACAGCAATCGTTTTCCCATTTAAATTCACTGTTGTATTATGACAAATTGAATCAATTCCTCTTGCAAACCCTGAGACAATTGTAAAACCATTATTAACTAATTCTGTTGTAATTTGAATTGCAATTTTTTTACCATAAGGCGTGATATTTCGCGTACCAACAATTGCAATAGGTTTTTCATAATTTAAATTTCCTCTCACAAAAATACCAACGGGAGGATTATAAATTGAATTTAATAATTTAGGATAGTTAGATTCTTGAAATGTAAAAAAATCACAACCAAATTCTTGGTTTTTTTTAAGAATTTCATCCGCTTTATGAATATCTAAAGAAGATAATTTATCGATAGTTGTTTTTGATAAATTTCCAATATTATATAAATCATTCTTAGAAATATCAAAAATTGATTTTACATTTTTACTAAGTCTACATATCTGATGAATCCGGGAAGGACCAACCCCCTTTATTTGGCTCAGGGCGAATATTTCGTTTTTGGGAATCATTTGTTTTTTCTATTTCTTTTGCTATTTTCTGAACTAATAAATCTACATTATCTCCAGTAATTGATGAAAATGAAATTGAATTATATTTTTTATTAAATTTTCCAACTTCTTCATTTTCAAATATCGAATCACTTTTTGATATAAAAATTAATCGGGGTTTACTTGACATATCAACATCATGATTTAATAATTCTTCTTCAAGTGTTTCATAATCTTGAAATAAATTTTCAGATAATCCGTCAATTAAAAAAACTAAAATTTTTGTTCTTTCAATATGTCTTAAAAATTGTGCACCTAATCCTTTACCATCACTTGCGCCTTTAATTAACCCTGGAATATCAGCCATTACAAATGATTTAAATGTACCATGCTTCACTATTCCTAAATTAGGAACTAGGGTTGTAAATGGATAATCTGCAATTTTAGGTCTAGCAGATGAAACTTTAGATAATAATGTCGATTTTCCTGCATTCGGAAACCCAACAAGACCAACATCTGCCATTATTTTTAATTCTAATTCAATTAATAATTCATCACCAAGCTGTCCATCATTTGCGTTTCGCGGTGCTGTATTTTTCTGAGTTTTAAACCGTGCATTCCCAAAACCACCATTACCACCATTTGCAAGAATTTCGATTTGGCTATCTTCTGTTAAATCACATATAATTTCATCTGTCTCAGAATTAATTGCCATGGTTCCAGGTGGTACTAAAATTGTTATATCTTTCCCTTTTCGACCATGCATTTTTTTTCCTTGACCATGTTGACCTTTTTCGGCTTTATAAACTCGCTTAAAAGATGCATCTTGTAAGGTGGTTAACTGCTGGTTAGCTTTGAGAATAATATTACCACCATTTCCACCATCACCTCCAGAAGGCCCACCTTTCGGTACAAATTTTTCTCGATGGAAGGCAATACAACCATGCCCTCCATCACCCGCTTTTACCTTAATTTCAACATGATCAATAAACTTCAAATATTAACCCATATTCTCAATCATAGCATCGCCAAATTCTGAACATTTCAATAAAGTCGCATCATCCATTTGTCTATGAAAATCATAAGTCACTCGCTTTTGATTGATAGTTGAATCTAAACTATTAATTATTAAATCTGCAGCTTCAGTCCAGCCAATATAACGCAACATCATTTCACCTGATAAAATTACTGAGCCTGGATTTACCTTATCTTGTCCTGCATACTTAGGAGCAGTTCCATGAGTAGCTTCAAAAATTGCTTTCCCTGTTTTATAATTAATATTTGCACCTGGTGCAATTCCAATACCCCCCACCTGTGCAGCAAGTGCATCAGAAATATAATCACCATTTAAATTCATCGTTGCAATTACATCATACTCATTAGGTCGTGTTAAAATTTGCTGTAAAAAATTATCTGCAATTGCATCTTTAATAATTAATTTTCCTGCTTTTTCAGCTTTATCCATTGCATGGTTTGCAGAGTCTTCACCGTGATTTAATTTAATTTCATCCCATTGCTTCCAGGTAAAAACCTTATCACCAAATTCTCTTTCAGCTAATGCATATCCCCAATTTTTAAAAGCACCTTCAGTAAATTTCATAATATTTCCTTTATGAACTAAAGTTAAACTTTTTCGATTATTTTCTAATGCATAATTAATAGCAGAGCGAACTAATCGTTCTGTGCCTTGCCCAGAAATAGGTTTAATTCCAATACCTGCAGTATTAGGGAATCTAATTTTTTTGAATAATTCAGGCATTTCAGTTTTCATGAAATTCATAAAACTTCTATTTATTTCTGTACCTTGTTCAAATTCAATTCCAGAATAGATGTCTTCAGTATTTTCCCTAAAAATAACCATATTAATTTTTGATGGATCCTTTACAGGAGAAGGAACATTCTCAAACCATCTCACAGGTCTTAAACAAACATATAGATCCAATTTTTGTCTTAATGCAACATTTATAGAACGAATTCCTCCTCCTACAGGTGTTGTAAGTGGGCCTTTTATTGAAACAAGATATTCATTAATTCGATCTAAAGTTTCTTCGGGTAGCCATGTATTTGGTCCATAGATATCATTTGCTTTTTCACCTGCAAATACTTCCATCCATTCAATTTTTCGTTTTCCATTATACGCTTTATTTACAGCAGTATCTAAAACTTTTTTAGATGCACTCCAAATATCAGCACCAATTCCATCTCCTTCAATAAAAGGTATAATTGGATTATCAGGTACATTAAGCTTCTTATTTACCATTGTAATTTTTGAACCATTCTTTGGTTTAATTGTCTTATTCATCTTTTCCTTTACTTTTTGGTTTTTCGTCAGTTTTCAATTTTTCTTTATTAAATTCATATTTTTTGTCTTTTCGAGCATAATCAGTTAAATAAAAACCATCGCCTTTAAATATTAGCCCTGTTCCACCACTTATTATTCGTTTTAATTCTCCATTACATTTTTCACATTGAATGAGAGGTGTAGCTGAAATTTTTTGTAATACTACTGTTCTTTCTTCACAGTTTTTACATTTATAATTATATGTTGGCATAATTCATATCCTTTTGAAGAGCAGTAATACTGGTAACATCTATTATATCTTGAACCGAGCATCCTCTTGATAAATCGTGAATCGGTTTTTTTAGTCCCTGCAATAATGGACCCAATGCAGAATACCCAGCAAGCCTTTCAGTAATTTTATATGAGATATTACCTGCATCTAAATTAGGAAAAACAAATACATTTGCATTTCCTTTTAATTTCGAGTGAGATATTTTTCTTTCTGCTACTTGCAAATTAATGGCAGCATCAAATTGAATTTCACCTTCATGTAAAATATCATTGTATTTTTTTGTAAATTGAGTTGTAGCATCTTTCACTTTCTTAACTCTATAATGTTCGCTACTACCATTTGTAGAAAAAGATAAAAATGCAACTTTAGGTATTTCTTCAGTTAATAAGAAATGAAACTCAGATGCATTTTTTGCAATAGATACTAATTGTTCTGCTGTTGGCTCAGGTATTACAGCACAATCTGAAAATGTATACGCTATTTCATTATTAGGATGTACCATTAAAAAAATACTAGATATCCATTTAGATTTTGGTAAAACACCAATTACCCTAATTGCGGTTCTAAGAACATCAGCAGAAGAATTTACTGCTCCTGCAACGACTCCGTCAATCTTTCCCATTGCAAGCAGAACAGCACTTAAATGAAGATTATTATCAAGAAATCCAGTCAACATTTCATAACTCCAATTCTTTGTAAACTTCATATCATTAATAAATTGAATACATTCTTCAGTATAATTTTTAAATTCAGATGGATTTAATATCTCAATTCCTAATTGCTTTAATTCAATAATAGCTTCTTGAATACGGCAATCTTCTATTTCAGGGAGTATTATTTTTGCTTTTTTTTGTAAAGCTCTACTTAAAATATTTCCCCTAATATTATTCATTAATTTTTCGTTTTAATTCTTCTATTACAAACGGAGGTACAAGATTTGATACATTTCCTCCTAAACTTGCGACTTCACGAACTAAGGATGAACTTAAATGTGTATACTTTTGATGAGCAACTAAAAATGTTGTTGTAATTGATTCGTCCAAACTTCTATTCATTAATGCCATATTAAATTCATATTCATAATCCGATAATGCTCTGATTCCTCGTACAATTACTTTCGCATTTTTATTTTTGGCATAATCAACCAATAATCCTGAAAATTTATCAATTTCAATATTTTCAATATTTTTTGTCACTTCTTTAATCATTTTAAGACGCGTATCTTTTGAAAACATTGGGTTCTTTTCAGAATTTACTGCAATTGCAATTATTACTTTTTCAAATAAAGTTGAAGCTCGAGTTATAATATCCAAATGTCCTAAGGTTATAGGATCAAATGAACCTGGATAAATTGCTATTATTTTTTTCCGTTCCATCCAAATACCGCCTGACTATTTCCATAATTTACAATACGAATGTCAGCATCCTCAATTTTAGTTCGTTTCATCTCTAAAAAGTACTTACCATTTTTGTTTAATACACCCTTTACCAGAGCATGTAATTTAAGAATATCTATTCCATAATATGGAGGGTCAGCTAAAATAACATCAAAAGTTTTATTACATGTTTGTAAATATGAAAACACATCATCTTGAACTATATTTATATTTTCTAATGGGCAAATAAATTCAATATTTTTTTTAAGATACTTTAAACTTGAATAATATTTCTCAACAAATGTAACAGATTTTGCTCCTCTACTTAATGCTTCAATTCCTAATGTCCCCAACCCCCCATATAAATCAAGAACATCCAATTCATCAAATGGCTCTAATATTTGCATTGCTGATTTTTTAACTCTACCTTGCGTTGGTCTAATTTTAGGATCTTTGCCTGTAAAAAATTTACGACCTTTATATTTCCCAACAAGTACAGAAGCCATTTATTAAAATGGTTTCAAAGAAATTGTTGAAAATTCATCAGGCCCAGATTGAATTTTAATATTAAAGTTTGTTAGAATATCCGCATCATGTAACCTTAATAAAATTGAAACAATATTTTTATACTCATTCACAATTAAAGAAAATGTATCTGTTTTAAAATCATATGAATTACTTAAAATAAATCGCTCTCCTATTATTTTTTTAATATTAGAAAATTCTTGATTGATAGGATTAGATCTCCCAAACCAAGGGATACGATAAATGTAATTCAATTTTTTATCTTGATATATTTTTGCTCTTATATTTATACCATAAAAATCATTTAATCCTAATTCTTTAATTTTTTGATTAATTGATTTATTGTAAATAATATTTATTTCATCAATATTAAATTCGATTAAATCTATTTTTTGATTTAATTTATTATTCAATAATAAATCGATTAATCCTGATACAATTTCATTTTGAGAAATTTCTAAATTATAATTTGGTTTTTCAATCGATTTAATAGGATTAATAAGTGGAAGTAAATACATTAAACAAATCGCTGTTAATCCTGTAACTATTAATCCAATTATTATTAAACTTTTAATCCTAGATTTTGCAGGTGATTTTTTTTCTACTGGTTTATATTTAGTATCAACTTTTTCTTTTTGCATTTCATCTAAAAAAGAATGGGATGTATTTACAACTTTAGGCTGTATCCCTGGTTTTCCCAATAAATTTACATCAAACATCAAAGCCTTTAAATCCTAACCCTGTTTCTGCAAAAATAAAGGGTTTTTTTGATGATGAATGATTATCTATTTTAATCTTATTAGCGATATTTAAATGTTCTATATCAGCATTATTTTCAGAAATAATATTTTTAATTTCTGATGAATTTTCAACAATTGAATAAATAAATATTTTATCTGATATTTTTAACTTTTCTAAATTAGATTCTGAACACTTTTCCAATTGTTTTAATATTTTATCAGTTGCCTTTGTATCTCCATAATAATTATGTAGTTTACAAATACCTTTAATTCTCTTAAACCTTAAATAACATATTAAGTTACCATCTTTAATATAAAGTATTTCATTAAAGTTAAACTTTCCAATCCGCCATATTAAAAATGACTTATAATTATTTGATTTATATAAAATTTTCGCTGAACTTTCCGCAGAAAAAATCCCTAAAGATAAAAACCTAATTTCATAATGAGATTGTTTAACAGCATTTATAATCGACTGTTTAATTTGAGTTGGTAAATGTATATTTAAACATTTAGATTGATTTACAGCAAAAGGGTAATTAAATGAGTCAAACCGATTTGAAAATTCAGAATCATAAGTAAGAGAATTCAGCCATAAATTATAATTCTCTATATGTGTATTCTCTGGTAAAAAGCATTCAGAAAGATGTACTGAATCCATATCCAACGAAAAATTAATTATTGGAATTTCTATTTTATATTGCTCAACTAATTCGGAAAACAGTGATTTGAAAAATTGTGTTGATGATAAATTTGTCTGCTCATAAGTCTTGACACCAAACCCATCAATAACAGGGCCATTGATCGTTGGTATCCAGTTTATATAATGAAATTTATTCCCAGATTGAGCTATTGCGAGCAAAATATAATCTTAGCTTGATTTCCAACTTTTCATGCCAGCAGTAATCATTCCATGATCACCTGCTTTAAATTTATATAAATGTAAAAATCGAGGTTCAGTATAATTTGCAGGAACGGGGCTTGAAACAGTAAGCGTTGGATCTTCAATATCGGTTTCATCAATTTCAATTTTATACAATTTTTTTGATAATGGGCATTTCAATAAACTAAAATCTAACCGAAATCCTTTTCGCTTAAAATCTGAATAAACTTCAGAGTGGCTTGTTGTATCAATATGATACTCACCAACAAAATGTTCATTTGCTCTTATTTCATCAATATTATTTTTATTCACAAAAATAGTATCAATTACACCCGATTCTGGATTTATTATTCCAACAGAATAAACAATATTCGTTACTTCTTTTTTCAATATAAGTTCATCACTAAAAGTAGTATCTACTATAGTCTGTAAATCTCGAGGAACATTTATAGTTCGAGCAACTCCATCTATATATATTTCTTTATCTCCATAGAATAAACTATCACCCATTAAGGAGTCTCGTGCCTGTTGAACAACTTTAAATAATTCCTCACCATCTAATGTATATTTACCCGTAAGTTCTAAAAATAGCTCTTCTGCAGAGTATATAACTTCCATACGATGTCGGCTCTCATTTTTAAAAAAAGTTTCTTCCTTGTCAATTGATTTTGGTAAATAAATTACTAATCCTAAAATGATAAATGAAACGGTTAAACCCCAGTCTAATAAACCAATTTTGCGTTCTCTCTTATTACTCATTAATTATCCTCTATTGAAATATTATTTAAATTTCTTTCTATTATTTTATCACCAATCCCTTTAACTGATTTTAATTCATCAATTGAATTAAATCTGCCGAGTTCCAGTCTTTTTTTTAATATCCGTTCTGCTAATGAAGGTCCTATTCCTGATAGTTTTACTAATTCTTTTTTATTTGCTGAATTGATATTTACTATAAATTCTTCATTATTTTTTTTATTTATTTCATGTGTTGAATCATTTAAGTTAATATAAAATTCATTTATCTCTTCATCTAACTCAACAAATTCAAGTTTCGAACTATTTGTATCGAATCCGCCTTTATAATATTTAACACCAATCCCACTTAATAAACCAAAAGCGAGAATTAATACGAATGACTTTTCTTGTTTTGTGAATAGCTTCATTAATTAAATTTTTTAAATTCTGAATTTTCTTTAAGCTCATCGCCTAAATCATTAATTATTTTTTTAGCATTTTTAGAAACATGCTTAGGTACATGAACATTTATTCTAACAATCAAATCACCATGTCTATGACTATTTAATCCCGGTAACCCTTTATTTCTTAATCTTAACATTTGTCCCGGTCTAATTCCAGAAGGTATTTTTAATCTGACTTTCCCCGCTAAAGTAGGTACTTCTATTTGTCCACCAAAAACAGCTATTGGATAAGAAACATAAGCATCAATATAAATATCATTATTGTCTCTTGTGAATAACGAATGTTCTATTTCTTCAAAATAAATCATTAAATCGCCTGCAGGAACACCATTTGGTCCTTTATTTCCTTCACCTCGTTGAGTCATATAATTTCCACCTGAAATACCTGGAGGAATTTCAAATGAAACTGATGCAGATATTCGTGTAACTCCATCTCCTCTGCATGATTTACAAGGATTTGATATTACTTTCCCAGTACCTTTACAATTTTGACACGGCTGGACATTCATCACTTGGCCAAACAGTGAGCGTTGCATTCTTCGAATTTCACCACTTCCATTACAACCAGTACATGTAATTGGTTTAGCTCCTTTTTCAGCACCACTTCCTGTGCAACTTTTACAATTTTCTAAGCGTTTAATTTTAATTGATTTTTCAGCTCCAGAATACACATCTTCTAAAGTAACAGGAATACTTAATTTTAAATCTGTCCCTTTTCGCTGTCTTCGAGTGCGACCTCCACCTCCACCAAAAATATCACCAAATCCTGAGGCTTCAAAAATGTCTGAAAAATTACTAAAAATATCATTCATATCTGTAAAACCAGAAGAATTAAATCCGTTACCATTCATACCTGCATGGCCAAATTGATCATATTGAGCTTTTTTCTGATCATCGCTTAAAACCGAATAAGCTTCTGCAGCTTCCTTAAATTTAGTTTCAGCATCTTTATTATCAGGGTTTCTATCTGGATGAAATTTCATTGCAACTTTGCGGTATGCTTTTTTTATTTCATCTTTAGATGAGCCTTTATCAACTCCTAAAATATCATAATAATCGTTCAAATTATGCTTCCTGTTTTGCTTTACTCACAACAACCTTTGCATGTCTCAGTATTTTATCATGATATTTATAGCCTTTTGTAAATTCACTCAATATCACACCATCTTCTTCATCTTCAGTTTCTTGATTCATTAATGCTTCGTGTAGTTCTGGATTAAATAATTCCCCAATTGAATCAAAGGAAAGCACACCATGCTCTTCAAATATTTTATTAATTTTACTTTCAACTAATTTCACACCATCTAATAATGGACTATCATCAATTGTTGACTCAATCGTTCTGGAAAAATCATCCAATACAGTAATTAAATCTTTAATAATAGATTCACCAGCGTATTTTGTTAAATTCTTTCTTTCATTAATTAATCTTTTTTTATAATTCTCAAACTCAGCTAATAAACGAATATTTTTATCTTTAAATTTTTCAACCTCAATTGAAAGATTTTCATTTTTCAAATTTAACTCTTCGACCTGTTTTTTTAATTTATCAGAAACCGTGTTTTTCTTAGATTTTTTTGAAATTTTTGCTTTCACATTTTTACTTTTTACTGCCAAGTATATCCTCCGTTAAAATTTATGGCGGAGAGGGGGAGATTCGAACTCCCGGTAGATTGCTCTACACCCGCGTTCCAGGCGAGTACATTCGACCACTCTGACACCTCTCCAATATCGTAAATTCATGCTAAATATAGACCTGAAATTTATTTTAAAAACCTAATCAATTGGAATACAAAAATCGAGTTAAAAATTATTTAAAAATGAATATTGAATTAGTATCTTAAAATAATATTGAAGATAAAATTTTAAGAATATCAATTATATTCACTAATTCATCAGAATTCACATCGGCATTACATATAAGATCTTCACTGGTTTCATTCCCAAGAATAATATTAACAACTAAAATAATATCATTAATATCAATTAATAAATCATTATTTAAATCTCCACCACCACAGGATGAAAACTGTAAATGATAAATTCCACCTAAAGTATTTCCAACATAAGCATCAATTATTCCATAAGACGACTGTTTTAGTGCTGGTTTTAAATTAGTACCCAAATCGAGAGTATTTTCAATTTCTACAAATAATGGGATATTTATAGAGCCAATATTTTCATAATAATTTAATCCTAAATCACCCGAACCAATCATTAAATCAAAATCGCCATCATTGTCAATATCAAAAAAATCAGGTGATGAATAATTTAAAACATTAATATCTAAATAATTTTCTGAGACTAAGATATATTCAGAATTAAATGAACTTCCAATATTTTCATAAAAAAATAAATTCCCTTCTGAATTTCCTATTATTAAATCAAAATCATTGTCATTATCAATATCTACAAACTCAGGTACAGAATTATACCCAACATCAATTCCATCAAATGCAATTATATTGGAAAATTCAAAATTATATTGATTCCCTATATTTTCAGAAAATAATATCCCACCGTAAGTTTCACCTGAAAAAAAGTCTAAATCTCCATCATTATCAATGTCAATAAAAACAGGAGTTAATTCCTTTCCTATTAAACTCCCTAAAAATGCACTGTCAATAATTTCATATTCAGGGTTCTCTTGACTTCCAATATTTTCTAAATATTTCAATCGTGCATTCCATGGAAATGAAATTGTTTCAAACGAGTTTCCAATAATTAAATCATCATCTCCATCTCCATCTAAATCTGCAAATTCAGGCGAAGTTTTATCTTCGAAATCGAGCATATTTAAATAATTTCGTCCTATTTCAACAAATAATGGGTTATTATTATTTCCGACATTTTCAAAATGATAAAAATTATTTTTATTCTGAATTCCAAAACTTCCACCTAACACGCTTATAAATAAATCTATATCACCATCAGTATCAATATCTACAAAAGAAGCCATATTTTGTCCTGAAGTTTCAATAGAATAGGGTTGAGGTGGAAATTGATTTGTAATATTAATATTATCCATTATTGGATTTTCAACAGTACCAATATTCCAAACAATATATAAACTTTGATTATATGAATCGCCCCAGGCCAAATCTAAATCCATATCTCCATCTAAATCTATAAAATTAATTGCATTTGCACCATGACGATTTTCAGTTTGAGATTGCCCGATTATTAATATATCTTGCCAATCATTTGTTTGAAATTCAAAAAGTGGAATATTATTATTGAATCCAATATTTTCATAGTAACTTACAGTACCCAATACACTACCCGTAAAAAAATCTAAATCACCATCGTTATCAATATCGGTAAAAGTTGGGGTTACAACGGACTCTCCTAATACCAATGCTCCATTTCCATCTAAAATGCCTAATGTTAAAACTTCTAATTCTCCATTATTATTTTCATAATAAGATATTTGCATTGAGTTTTGTGTTGATTGAGCCATTAATTCGAATTCAGAATCATTATCAAAATCTGCAAAGTAAAACCAGTTCTCACAATTTATATGTTGAAAAGATGTTTGATTTAATTCAAACTGAGCATTGTTTTCTGTTCCAATATTTTGAAAATATTTCAGTTTTTTATCTTCATCTAATAGAAATAAATCAATCAAACCATCGCTATTCCAGTCCACCCATTGAACTTTAGGTTTATTCATTCCACCAAAAAAGGGGTTTTCTGAATAAAAATTTTCTCCACTAATGATTACCGAATTATTTATTAATTCAAAATCAAATGCGTTTCCAATTCCCAATAAAACAAAAAATACATATTTCAATAATTTTAAGTCAAATTTCATTTCCATTTTATTATTTTCATATCTTTTTAAGTATATTGAATATTATATGTACTCTGACCACCACCATAATAATTGGTGAAAATATGCTGATAAACCACATCTGTCTTGGTGTGAACTTCTTCATCGGAGTAAGGCTCTTGTGGTAAATTAAGTAATTTGTCATAAATTGACATTTTCACTTGGGCTCTCAACTGTGTGCTTTCTCGCCATTGTTCTACTTTTAACTTTTCAATTTAGAATCCATCAATTTCAAGTTCATTATTTTTTATTTCGACTTCACTAAATTTATTTTTAAATGAAAAAGGAATATATAAAATAATAAAATGAAGTAGACCTGCAAATTGCAATCCGAATATATACCAAGGCCATTCACCAATTACAAATGGATTATTAACAATTGGTTTTTCTGCTAAATACATATAATTTGCTCCAAATAACCAATTTGCTGTTCCCGCAATAATGATTAATATCTGTGCATATAGTATAGTTGTTAACCATGAATATTTTTTTGGTTTATAATTTAGCACAAGTGTAAGATATAACGGAATTAATGCAATTAAGCCATGGTTTAAATAATATTCAAAAAATAAATATCCTTCGTTCCCCATTGTAAATTCAGGAGTTAACAAAGCATGAATTGCACTTGAAATTCCCATATAATACACAAATTCATATAAATATTGCTTTCGGTAAAATACGACAATGCCACAAAAAAGTGATGAAAATGAACACATCTGTAAAGGTAAACTTGACTGGACAGACCAAATTCCAATATCGTATGCATAATATTGAATAAAAACCCATCTAAAAAGTGAAATTCCACCAATAATTTATAAAATTCGTTCCTTAATTACATTATTAGATTTTTTACCTAAAAAGATAATTGCTATAATTACAAATATTGTAGAAAGGTTACCCATCCACCAATATTTCCCAAAAATTTCTATTGTTGTATGTTCTGTCAAAATAATCCTAAAATTTATGAGGTAAAATTAATGATAATAGATTAAATCCACTTAGTGATTTTATTTATGTAAGTATGTAATTTTAACAATCTGCTATGAAGAGAAAATGAAAAATAAATTAAAAATTGGAAATATTGAATTAGATAATCCAATATTTTTAGCTCCAATGGCTGGAGTTACAGACCATCCTTTTCGGGTAATTTGTAGGAAAATGGGTGCAGGAGTAGTTTATACTGAATTTGTAAGCGCTGATGGAATTATTAGAGAATCAATTAAAACTTTAAATATGATAAAATTCCAAGAATTTGAACGACCAATTGGTGTGCAGATATTTGGAAATTCACCAGAGATTGTCGGTAAATCTGCAAAAATCGTATGTGAAAGATTTCAGCCAGATATTTTAGATTTAAATTATGGATGTCCCGTTCCTAAAGTTGTAAAAAAAGGGGCTGGTTCCGGTGCATTAAAAGATTTATGTCTAATGGATGAAATTACCTCTGCTGTTATCGAAAATACACCATCTAATATTCCTGTGACTGTAAAAATGAGAATTGGATTTGATTCTAAACACTTAGTCTCAACAGAGGCATCTACCCGATTAGAAAAAATTGGAGTAAAAGCGATTACACTTCATCCAAGAACAACCAAACAAGCATTTACAGGGAAAGCAGATTGGACTTATATTAAAGAAATGAAGGAAGCAGTAAATATTCCAATTATTGGAAATGGCGATATTACCAATACCGATGATGCAATGAGAATGTTTGATGAAACAGGTTGTGATGCGGTAATGATTGCCCGTGGTTGTTTAGGAAATCCGTGGATTTTTAAAGCGTTACAAAACAGATTAAATGGTATTCAAGAAAATATAGTTACCGTAAAAGACCGAATAGAAATGTGTAAATATCATTTAGAATTATTACGGAAAAATAAAAATGTAAATTTAGCTCTTAATTTAACAAAAAAACACTTTAGTTGGTATTTAAAGGGCTTTAATCATGCTGTTAGCTGGCGAACTAAATTTTTACGAGCTCAAACGCATAATGAAATTGATTTAATTATGAATGATTTTAATGCTTTTGCACAAGAAGAATTAAATTAATTTCATTATTTTTCAGGAAATAAATAAGCCTTTAATACATTATTAGAATTAAAATAAATATTTGCTCCATTAATTATATTTTCATTTGTAACTAATTTATATAATTCTTCTCTTTCTAATATTTGAGAAAGTGGTTCTCCAAAATCATCAAAAGATGAAATTGCACTTAACCAATAAGAATTTTCTTGAAGATTTTTTTCATATTCTACTTTATCAGCTTCAAGAACTTTATCTAAATAAGTTTGATCTATTCCTTCTTTTTTAAGAATTTCAAGTTGATTAAAAACTTCATTTACCATAGGATTTACATTTTCAGGACCACATCCAAAAGCAATTATAGATTGGAATGCTTCAATAGGCTCAAACTCAGGATATCCTCCGACCCAAACTCCATAAGTCCCCCCCATATCTTCTCTTAAAATCTCTCTTAATTTAATCATAAAAGAAGAAGTTAATGTTTTATAAATATATCTATTTTCTCTTTTCCAATCAAAATCTCCTGTAAACCTAATTTGAACAGAACTTTTTTCTTCAATTCCTCTATTTACAATTTTTTCAATATTCCCACTTGGATACCGAATACCAACATCTTTCCAATTTTCATTTCTATTTATTGATGGTAAATTTCCTAAATATGTTTGTGCTAATGGAATAAATGTTTGTGGATTTATAGAGCCGACAAAAATAAAAGTAAAATCACTTGCATCGCTAAATCTATCTTTAAATATATTATAAGCAGTATCCAAGTGTACATCATCTAATAATTGTGTATTTATTGGTTTTGCTCTAAAATGCCTGCTGTTCATAATTACAGATATTGAGTCTCTATACACATTTTCAGGCCTTGCACTTCTATTTTGCACCATTCCCTTCATATTTTCTATATATGCAGTATAGGCATCAATATCTTTTCGAGGAGAGTGAAAATATTGATATATTAACTGAAACATTGTCTCTACATCAGCAACAGAGCTTGAGCCTGAAAATCCTTCTGTTAATTCATTAATATATGGAGAAACCGAAACTTGTTTATCACTTAAAAATTTATCAAGTTCAATTTTAGAAAACTCTGCAATTCCACTTTCAGAGATAATATTTGAAGCATATTTAGCTGAAATATAATCTTTATCAGAAACTAAACTTGTTCCACCAGGGCTAGATGCATTAAAAATGATTTCATCATTCTTAAAATCTGTTGGTTTTAAAATAACTCGTACACCATTTTCTAAAACAAATTCCATTCCTTCAATCTTTTCATGGTTTTTAAAATCAATAATTTCCTTGGGAGTTGGTATTTCTGAAAGCAAAGGCGAATCTATAATTTTATCTTCATAAGGATAGATTTGTTTATTTTTAACCGACAAATCAACTTGTTTCAATTCATCTTTTGTAGGATTAATAATACCTTCTTTTTTTGGGCAATCTGCGGTAATTACTCTGCAATTTGATTCTTTAATTTGTTCAATATATTTATTCAAATCAGAAACGTTTAGTTTAGGTATAATTTGTTGAGCTAATTCATATTCCTTTTCAATCCCAACAATAATTTTATTTTCAAAAAATAAGTCTAAAAATTCCCATCTTAATCTGTCTGAATCTTGTTTATCTTTTTCATTAAACTGTGTATCAATTGATTTTAAAAATGATTTTTTTTGTCTTTCAAATTCAGTTTCTGTAAATCCAAATTGTTTAATTCTTTCTAATTCAGTCAATATTTCATTCAGCCCATTTAAAACCATTCCTGGTTTTACACCTGCTCCAACATTAAATCCATCAATCGTTCTCACCCAACTTCCCCTATAATTATATCCATAAATAAGAGAAGATTTAGGGTTTTGTGTTAATTCAGAAAGTCTATTATTAAACATTTCAGTCATCATATTAATTAATACAGATTTTTTAAAACCATCTTCAGTGTTTTCTAACTTAGATTTTGGGGATTTGTACGATATTCCGACAGAACTACTCGTTGCTTCGGGATCCTCAGTAACTAAATAGCTTGTATAATTATGAAGTGGTACTGAGAACTCTTTTCTTTCTTTTGGGTTTTCTACTTTTGGAATATTAGAAAATTGAGCTTTTATTTGCTTAACAACTTCATCTCCTTTAAAATCACCTATTGCAACTATAGCCATTAAATCAGGTCGATACCAATCTTTATAAAAATCTTTGGCAGAAGAATAATCAAATGTTTTTAATATCTCCTCTTTCCCAATTGGAAGACGGTTTGCATATTTAGAATCTTTCAAATAAACAGGAAGTTTTTTATTTAACATTCGCTCTCTTGCACCTTTACCAATACGAAGTTCTTCTAAAACAACACCTCTTTCTTTGTCAATTTCTTCATTATCCATTGATAAATTATGTGCCCAATCTTCTAAAATCATTAAGCCTGTATCAAATTTATCTTTTTCATCTGAAGGAACTTGAAGCATATAAACGGTCATATCAAAACTTGTAAATGCATTTAAATCAGGTCCGAATTTTAAACCAATTGACTCAAGATAATTAACTAATTCTTGTTTAGGAAAACGTTTTGTCCCATTAAATGCCATGTGTTCTGTGAAATGAGCAATTCCCTGTTGATGATCTTCTTCTAAAATTGAACCCACATTTACAAGAAGCATCAATTCAGCTCTATTTTCAGGTCGAGCATTTTCCATAACATAATATGTTAATCCATTTTCTAATTTGCCTGTTTTTATTTTTGGATTTAATTTTAAATCTTTTTGAACATTTGTATTATTAATTACCGCACAAGAAGTACTAAACAAAAATAATAAAATGAATATAATTAATTTTCTAAACATCGTTTTCCTTTTTTTAATTAATTGAATAATTTTTAGTTTCTTTGCCTATTAAATTTAATATGACAGTTAAAATTATACATGATATTATCAAACATAACCACCACGGTGCACCAAACCCGATTGGAATAAGTCCAAAAATGATACTTACTCCACCTACAACTAATGCGTATGGTATTTGAGATTTCACATGATTTATATGGTCACACCCTGAAGCAATTGAAGATAATATAGTTGTGTCTGATATCGGTGAACAATGATCTCCCCATACAGAACCACATAAAACAGCAGACACAGACGCATATAAAATATGAATATTTATCTCTGAAATTCCACCATCTAAATATAAAATTGACCCAACAAGTGGAATTGTCAACGGCATCAAAATACCCATTGTTCCCCAACTTGTTCCCGTAGAAAATGAAGTTGCAGATGAAATAATAAAAATTATTACCGGTAAAAATCCAGGATGAATTTTATCACCTAACAATGAAACAAAATAATCGGCAGTCCTCAACACTTCAGTTGTATTTGACAATGCCCATGCCAATAGTAAAATAATCATTGTATAGAGCATAGACCTAACACCTGAATACCATGCATCCATGGATTCATTTAGAGATAAAATTCGTTGAAAAATTGAAAGTAATATAGCTGAAAGTACACCAACTAATGACGCCCATAATAGAGCCGAATAAGAATCAGCAGAGCCAATAATATCTTGAAAAGTTTCTCCTTCACCCGTAATAAATAAGCCATAAATAGTTGTTAAAATAACTAAAATAATTGGGATAAATGCATTTAAAGCTTTTGCGTTTACATTATTCTTTGGTAACATATTTTTTTCATCTGAATCAAGTTCAATTTCATTATCGTTACTTTTTTCTAATTTCCGTGCGTTTTGTTCAAATTCCCACATTGGACCAAAATCTTTTCGAGTAATAGAAATTAAATAAACAAAAAATAATGCTAAAATTGGATAAAAACTATATTTTATAGAATGAAGAAAGATTCCATAAGGTGATTGATTCTCTAAGTTTAACTGCGGTAAAGATTCTCCAATTAATCCAACTTCGTAACCAATCCAAGTTGAGATTAGTGCAATACAGGCTACAGGTGCTGCGGTAGAATCAACAATATAAGCTAATTTTTCTCTTGAAATTCTTAATTTATCAGTTAATGGTTTTATGGTATTTCCTACAATTAATGTATTTGCATAATCATCAATAAAAAAAACAGTACCAAAAATCGAGGCTGATAACTGACCTCGGCTTGAATTATTAGACCATTTTGTTATTAAATTAACAATTCCCATTGCACCGCCATTTTTAGTAATTATGCCTATCATACCCCCTAACATCATAGAAAACATAATAATTGAAGCATGCCCACTTCCTCCATCAGGAGGTACTAATGATTGAATTATATAGGTATCAAAAGTTCTAAATAATCCAATAAAAATATTTTTTATGGTAAAACCATTAATAGACCAAGCCCCAATCCAAATTCCTAAAAATAATGATGGAATTACTTGTTTTGTTAATAATGCCATTAATATTGCAATTAAAGGGGGTAAAATTGATATTAGTCCAGGAATAACGATCAATTTTTTTATAATCATATTTGATTCTTTTTTTTCTAATTTAATAGAATGTTTTCCTGATTTTTCAAATATATGATTTATTTTCTTATTTATTTTTTTTATATGATATTGTTGATTTTCAATGTGTAAAAAAAAGGGTAAAATTGTCGAATCATTAACATTTATTTGAATTTCATTACTAATCCCTGTTAATAAAACGGATGGTATATTTATTTCAATTTTATTACCAAAAAGATTTGAGATAATAAATATAAGTATAGAATATTTAAATATTTTATTCATTATTTTGCAGCACCAAATGTAAAAACACCAATAATTGGATTAGATCTTTCTTTAATTATTCGAGCACATTCATTTGATGTTGAACCTGTAGTAAGTACATCATCTATAATTAATACCCCCGTTACTCTTGGAATTTCATTTAATTGGAAAGCATTTTTTATATTCTGCTTGCGTTGATTGATTGATAATGTTGTTTGTGTCGTAGTCCAGTTTTTTCTAATTATGGGTTGTATAATAGGGGTTTTTGTGATATCTGAAATTACTTTTGCAATAATCTCTGCTTGATTAAATCCTCTTTCTCTGTATTTAACCGAATGTAATGGAACTGGGATTAATGCATCAATTGAATTGCTCTTAATTAATTGAATGATATGGTTTTTCAATGGGGAAAGTAAATACTTAATAACTTTTGTAAATCGCTGATATTTTAATAAATGTAAACAATGCTGTATCTCTTCATCAAACCAATATCCTGAATAAGCAAAATCCAAATTTGTTGATGATTTAAGATTTTCTATTCTATTATTTGCAATGATAATATTTAAACTATTGAGACAATCAATACAAATTAATAATTCTGTTTTAATTAACTTTTCATGACATTGATAGCAAAATTGGGGAAATAATAATTCATCTGCAAAATTAAAAAAAGATCTAATTCCAGTATTTATAATAACTGAATTAAGAAAATTGGAAATCGTTATTTTCCTTAAATTTCACAGAAACAATTTTAGAGACACCTTCTTCTTCCTGTGTTACTCCATATAAATAATCTGCGGATTCCATCGTCAATTTATTATGAGTAATAACAATGAATTGAGTTTTTTCTGCAAACTCTCGTAATACTTTTGTATACTTTTTTATATTTCGGTCATCCAATGGCGCATCAACTTCATCTAAAATACAAAATGGACTTGGCTTTACTAAATAAATTGCAAATAAAAGTGAAATTGCCGTTAACGCTTTTTCACCCGCAGATAGCATTTTTAATGATTGTGTCCTTTTTCCTGGAGGTTTAGCGATAATATCAATACCTGCTTCCAATGGATCTACATCTTTTTCTAATTTAATTTCAGCTTCTCCACCATCAAAAAATCGTTTAAATGTAGATTGGAAATTTACAGAAACTTCATTAAAAGTATCTAAAAACTTATCTCTCGCTTCCTTATCTATTTTCTGAATGGCTTCCACCAATGTTTTCTCAGCTTCAACTAAATCTGTAACTTGATCTTGTAAAAAAGTTAATCGTTCACTTTCTTTTTCATATTCATCTTGAATTGCCATATTTATTGGGCCTATTCGTTCAAGTGATTTTTCTAACGATAAAATTTCTTCTAATAAATTTTCATTATTTATTTCAGAAACATCAATTGTTTCAAGTTCTTCAATTGTAACTCCAAATTTTTCATAAATTTTATCCGTAACAATTAATTGTTCATTTTTTAAATTTGAAATTTTTAATTCCATTTCTTGAATTTCAAAAATTCGATCTTCTTTTAATTTATGATGGCTTCTCATATTTTGTTGTAGTTCTTTTAATTCCTGATAAGCATCATTATATTCTTTATCGGTTTTACCTTTTTGAGCTCCTAATTTTTCTTGTTCTTCTAATAACTCTCTTTTTAACTCATTTTCAAGACTTAGTTTTTTATCTAAATCATCATTCGTTTTTCTTAATTGAATATTAATACTTTTTATACGGTCAATCCTTCGCTGGTTTTCTGCAATCCGATCCTCAATTGAATTTAATCTAAACTCAATTGTGTTTTTTTCTTTCTCTGACTCTAATAAAAATAATTGTTTCTGCTGTGTTAATTCTTGTTGGTTTACAGTTTTTTGTCGATAACTTTCTGTTTGTTTAGTAATTTTTTCAATTTTTTCTTTTAATAGTACTTTTTCCTCAATTAATTTTTTCACCTCATCTTTGCATTTTTCAATCTTTAATTTTAATGTTTCTATTTGAATTATTGATTTATCAATTTCTTTTTTATTTTCATTTTTAATTTCTTGTAAATGAATTTGTCCCGCCACTTTACCTGAAAGTTCAATTTCTAATTTTTGTTTATCAGAAACTATGATTTCAAAAGATTTTTCTAATGAAGAAACTTTTATATTAAAATCATTTAATTGAGATTCTAAATCTTGTCTTTTACTTTCTTGGCTTTTAAGATGACTTAAATTTAGATTAATCTTCCCTTTCATTTCACTTATCTCTTTTTTCTTACCGAGCACAGAGACTTTATTTTTCAATGAAGAACTTTTAATCTCATATCCATTTTTTAAGAAATCACCATCTTTTGTTACAATTAATGGGGATTTTTTATTTATTTCCGAAATTGATTCAACGATCAAAACATCATTAAATAAGTGATTTACTAAATCATTCAATTTCTTTTGTGATTTAATTTGTTTTACGAGATCACTTTTTATTTTAGATTTAATAATTGGTATTTTATCAAGTGAAATTAATGTGAGTGCACCACCGTCATTTTTTTTCAATTCATCAATAATTAATTTTGCAATTTCGAAATTCTCTACAATTACTGCATTTTTTAAATCACCTAATATTACCTCTGAAGCTTTATGATATTCTTCAGGAATTTCGATTAAATCTGACAATACACCTAATAATCCATTAAATTTTTCTTTATTTTTTTCAATGAAATTTAATCCCGAAGCACTATCTCCTCTTGATTTCAAAATACTTTCAAATAAATTAACCTTAGAATTTAATCGTTCATTTTCTAAATTAATTTCAGAAATTGAATCAATAACAGAAATTAAATCAGAATCTATTTTTAATTGAGTATTTTTTAAATTTTCAATTTCAATTAATTGATTATTTGCAGACTCTTCTTTTTTACTAATCAATTTCTTTAGATCTGAAATACTTTCTAAACTATTCATTTCTCGTGATTTCATTTCAGTTCTTCTAGTCTGAAGTGTTTTAACTAATTCTTCATGAGATTCCAATGAATTTTCATTTAATTTAAATGTTGTTTCTTCTTGAAAAATCATATTTAAATGTGCATCAAACTCGGATTGCTTGATTTTATATTTTTTTATTTGTTGTTCAGACTCCGTTTTTAATTCTTCATATACTTGTACTTCATTTTCATATGATTTTTTTCGATTAAGAATTTCAGGTTCTATTTCTTTTAAGGAATTATTTAAATCTTTAATTTGCTCATTTAAAATATTTTGTTGGTTTTCCATTTGTACAGAATCATCTAAGTTTTGTTGTATTCTCCCTTCATTTGATTTATTATTTTCAGTCCAAATAATAATATTTCTATTTTTTTCTGTTATTTTTTTAACTGTATCAGCCAAGTTTAATTCTAAAGTTTCCATTTCAGACCGAGCATCATCATATCTCTTTTGAGTATTTTTTTCTAATTCTTCATCCATATTCATTTGACTAGATAATTTTGAATATGTATTTTTCTTAAAATCCATTTCTTCACTAACAGGGCTTATTTGTGAGTTTAATAAGTTATAATTATATCCAGCCATAAGTATGGATTTATTTTTAAATTGTTCAGTTAGTTTTGCATGTCGTTCAAACCGCTTTAATTGTAATGCTAACCCTTTAACATTTTTTTCTAATTCAATTAAAATATCATTAACGCGTTCTAAATCAGATTTTGTAGCACTTAATTTTCTAAATGTTTGTTGGCGTTGCTGTTTATATTGATTTATTCCAGCAGCTTCTTCAATTAAATGCTTTCGTTCAGCGGTATTTTGAGATAATATTGACTCAATCATTTTTAACTCAATTACAGAGTAAGCCCCTGTACCCATCCCTGTATCCATAAATAAATTATTAATATCTTTTAATCTACATGGAACTTTATTCATCAAATATTCACTTTCACCACTTCTAAATAATCGACGGGTAATCTCAATATCTGTATATTCTACAGGCAAACGCCCTTCATTATGTAACATTATTGATGCTTCGCAGAAACTAACAGGTTTTCTTTTCCGGGTTCCGTTAAATATCACATCTTCCATTTTATTAGATCGCAAAATAGATGATTTCTGTTCACCTAATATCCAGCGAATAGAATCTACAATATTGGTTTTTCCACATCCATTCGGCCCAACAACACATGTTATTCCATGCCCAAATTGTAAATCCGTTTTATTTAGAAATGATTTAAACCCTTGTAAGTGTACTTTTGATATATACATTAATATTTTATCCTGGTGGCCATTTTAATTTTCTTCCGCCTATAATATGCAAATGTAAATGGCTTACAGTTTGTCCTCCATCCATTCCTGAATTAATTACAAATCTATACCCATTTTCTTTAACCCCTTCTGTATTAATTATTTCTTGAGCAGACAAAGTAAGTTTGGACATAATATCAATATTCTCAATTTTTAAATCATTTAATCCATTTACATGGATTTTAGGAATTACAAGAATATGTGTTGATGCAACAGGGTTAATATCTCTAAATGCATATGTAAATTTGTCTTCATAAACTTTATCAGAAGGAATTTTACCATTAATTATTTTACAAAATAAACAATCAGTCATTATTATCAGACTTTCTTAAAAAGTGAATTCGGATTAAAAAGATACCACTAATTTCATTATTTGTTTGAAAACAAATATCATACCTTTTTATAAACTTACCACTTGGGATTTCTAGAGATAAACCTGTTAATAAACGATTATTTTCATTATTTAGTTCTCCTGAAATTAATGAGCTAAATTTATTTCCAATTCCTAATTCTCCTAATAAATGAATACTCATATTATTATAAAAATAATTTTGAATTAATGGAATTCGAGCACCAAATGAAATTGTTCCAATAGTTTTCTTAAACCCTGGATTTTGAGTATTAAAATATGGATTAACTTCCAAAGTATTTGACCTTTCGAAATGAAATCCAAATTTTGAATAAATATCAACTTTCCCCATTAATTCAGGTTCATAATAAATTCCTGCACCATTTTGAGTTAATTCAATTCCAGCACCATGATAAAAAGCTAATTTTTCATACGAAAAAATAAAATTAATTAATATGAGCAATGATAAATATTTTTTCATTAATTAAACTCTAAAACTACTTTACCAATATGTAATCGTTCTTCTATTTTTTTATGAGCAATCCATACATCTTCAATAGAATAAATTGAATCAATACACGGTTTAAAGACCCCTGAAGAAATTTTTTCCATTACAGTATAAAAATTATTAAAATTACTCATCGTTGAACCTAAAATAGACTGCTGTTTAAAAAATAAATGCCTTAAATCAATTTCAACCTTATAACCCGTTGTTGCACCACATGTTACAACTCTTCCACCCTTATTCAATAAATTCATTGAATTTTTCCAAGTTGCTGAACCGATATGTTCAAATATAACATCAAATTTATTTTGAATTAATTTTATTTCATCTTGCCAATAATCATTTGAATGATTAATTACAAAATCAGCACCATAAGAAATAACTTTATCAATTTTATTATCATTCCCCACAGTAGAAATAATATTTGCACCTAAATATTTTGCAATTTGAATTGCAGAAGCACCAACTCCAGAAGTACCTCCATAAATTAAAACCCATTCATTTTTTTTCAAATTTGCTCTCTCGACTAACATTTGCCAAGATGTCATAAACACTAATGGCATTGAAGCAGATTCTGAAAAATTTAAATGAGTTGGTTTTTCAACAATTTGACTGGGGTTTAAGCAAATAAATTCTTGCTGTACTCCATTTATAGATTCACCTAATATACCATATTTATAACAAAAATTTTCTTGTTGATTTTGGCATTTTGTACACTTTCCACATGAATAACCAGGGTGGATAACAATTTCATCTCCAATATTCCAATTTTTTACTTCATTACCAATTTCAACTATAATCCCGCTACCATCAGAACCTAAAACCCATGGAAATTTAATCCAAGGTAAACCCTGTCTCACCCAAATATCTAAATGATTTATTCCACACGCTTTCATTTGAATTTTAACTTGATTTGCCATACAGACTGGTTCATCAATTTGATCAACTTTAAGAACATTATAATCGCCAAATTCATGAATTCTAACTGCTTTCATCTATTTCCTCAAATTCAGCATCTTGTACATCCATATTTCGTTGTTTAAATTCTTCTTTTCTATGATTGTCAAAATTAGGTTGGCGATTGGGGTTAGCTTGATTACCTAAATAAGTTAACACTTTTTTAATAATCCACCAAAAAATCCAAATAATAAATATAGTTTTAAATAATGCCATTTAAATGCTTTTAATAGGATTAAAAAACTTAGTTCCTTTAACAGGAGTTCTAATAAATTTAATTATTTCTTCCAAATCATCTTGATTATTTACAAAGTCAATATCATTCGTATTAATTATTAAAAGAGGGCTTTTATCATATTTAAAAAAGTATTCTGTATAAATTTGATTTAAAGCATCAATATAACCAATGTCAATTTTTTCTTCAAATGCTCTACCCCTTTTTCTGATATTTTCAATTAATCTATTTGTATCTGACTGTAAAAAAATAACCATATCAGGAAATGATAAGTTTTTTTCTAAAATATTTGCAACAGTGTTATATAAATCTAGCTCTTTATCACTTAAATTTAATGTTGCGAATAACCTATCTTTAGCAAACATATAATCAGCAATTATATTTTTTGCGAACAAATCAATTTGCTGTAAACCAACTTGTTGTTTATAACGAGATAGTAAAAAAAATATTTGTGTTTGAAAGGCAAAACTTTTAGGATCATTATAAAAATCTTCTAAGAATGGATTTTGTTCAAATTCTTCTAATACTAACCGAGCATTTAATCGTTCTGATAATACACGAGCTAAACTCGTTTTTCCAACTCCAATTGTTCCTTCAATAGCAATATAAAATGAAGATCTCAATTTACTACCTCAAATTCATTTATTCGTTTTAATTTCACAGTGTCTATTAATTTTTCATACATGGTATTAACTGTTAATTCAATTTTTGGAATAATAAAATTTGGTGAAATTTCATTCCATGGTTCTAATACAAATCTTCTCTCATGAAGTAATGGGTGTGGAATTTGAAGTTGAGCATCCTCATATTCTAAATGTTCAATTGCCAAAATATCAATATCTATAATTCGTTGAGAATTTTTTGGAGCAAATAAATTACGCCCCATATTTACTTCAATTTTTTTAATTTTCTTCAATAAATTTAATGGATTATCCTTAATATCAACTTTTAAAACTTGATTATAAAAATTAGGCTGATTTTCATTATACATTGGTGTTGATTCATAAATAGAACTTGAATTAATTATAAATATATCACAACTGATTAACTCTTTTTTTGCTTTTACTAAAGAAGAATCCCTATCGTCAATATTTGTTCCTAATCCTAAATATGCAATCAATATTTTTTTCTTTCAATTTCAATTTCAACAGAATCAAATGTCCCTTTAATTGGTGCATTTGGTTTTCGAATTTTAATAATCATCGATTGAATCAATTCATTACTTAATATTTTTTCTGAAATTTTTTCTGCAACTGTTTCTAATAATTTATATTTTGTATTACAAAACTCTTTTTCAATTAATTTATAAATAAAACTATAGTCAACTGTTTTAGTTAAATCATCAGATTTTCCAGCAATAGATAAATCTAAAAATAACTCAACATCAATTTCAAAATTTTGCCCTAAAATTTGCTCTTCATCTGCAACCCCATGATACGCAAATATTTGAATATTATTTATACGAATTTTATCCATTTTTACTCATAAAAACCAATACTTCATTTCCTGCTCTTTTAGGAATTGAATTTATTGATTGATTGATTTCTAAAATATTAAATTTATCTTTAAACATTTCTAATGTTTTAGCTAAATCTACACCAAATGGTGGCCCATCATCAATTTCTGGTTTTAAAATTGGAAAAAATAAGGAAATAAACTTACCCTTTTTATTTAAAATTCGATAAACTAAATCTCTATACTTTTCTCTATATTTTGGATCAATTGCACAATAACAAGTATATTCAAAAACATAATCAAATTGATTATTGAAGTTATTTGAAACTTCAAAAATATCAGAATGAATTAAATGAATTTTATTTTCAATAAAATCTGGATTAGTCTTTATATTTAATAATGGAGCTTCTACAAAATCAACAGCATATACTTCTGCTCCTTTTTTTGCTAATTCAATTACATCATGCCCGTTACCACAACCAGGAACAAACACTTTTTTATTAAGCAAATCTAAATTATTAAAAATTTCTACAAATGGTTTTGTGGGGCCAGATAAATCCCAACCAATATCTCCTATGTCGTATAGATTTTCCCAAAAAGCTGAATGTGTATGATTCATATTTTTAATAAAAAAAAAGCCCCACAAATTGTAGGGCTATTTATTATATATTTAAAAAAATTAAGCATGAGATACATTTTCAGCAGAAGGTCCTTTTTGACCTTCAAAGACATCAAATTTAACACGATCACCCACTTTCACCTTTTGCCCTTGTCTAATATTGTTTGCATTTAAAAAATAATCTTCGCCGTCATCTCCAGAAATAAATCCCCAACCGTTTGAAGGATTCCAAACTTTTACGACACCAATGTTCACTTTTTTTCTTCCTTATCTAACTTCAGCTTTTGTTTAATAATTGGCATTAATTCAGTTACTTCTTTCATTTCATCTTGAAGACTACTAATATCATGTTGAATTTCTCTTACATCTCTTTTAGATGATCTTTTAAAACTATCGAAACTATCAGATAAATTTCTAACATCATCAGATACACGATTAATTTTCTTTGTAAACCTTGATTCTAAATCTTCAATTAAATATTTAACTTCTTCAAATACTAAGTTCATAGAATCCATTTTTTCTGAATATGCTTTTCGATGAGCATCTAAGGTCGTTTGCATTGATTGTAAATGCTTACCATGTCCAATAAGTCTTAAATCAAAATCATGGTATCTACTAACCGTGGAATTATAATCTTCTTTTAACTCTACATCTTTTTTACCGAGATCATCCATTTTAACAACTCGTTGAGAATCAATTGTAAAATAATAATATAGTCCTGCAGTAACTATTAAAAATATAGTAATCCAAATATAAATTGTTTTCATTTTTCGTTCCTGTTTAATATAGTTTAAAATTAAGGAAAAACTGAATAATCATTCTTATTCAGAGCATTAAATTTCATCTGATTTCCTCATTAAAACCAAAGAGAAAATTAATGAGTTATTCTGTTTCTTGATTTTTATTTTCATTGAACCTAGAAAGAAAGAATATTAGAAAAAATACAAGTACAATTCCATGTAAAATATTCCCTACTCCTACAAACCAGCCAATAATTAATGCAAATATTTCTCTTGTACCAATTCTACTATCAATTTCATTTAAAATTGATTTTGTAATAAATAGAGATGCTATTATCATAAATCCAATTAGTATTGAATTATTATCTCCACCTGTAGAAAGTGCAAAAGAAGTTGAAATTGTGCCAATAATCCCAACTACAGCACCTGTAAACATTGATGTTGTATTTTGGTCGGTTTCATTTTGATTATAATTACAAATACCACCTAACAAACCACCAAAAATTAATTTTATTATAAATCCAATAAATTCTAGCATTACTTTATATATTCAAATCTCAAAAAATCGTTAAAATTAAGTCTAAAAACACCTGGTAAATTAAATACATTTATGATAGAAACTAAAGGAGTTCCCAAAATTTGATAATCTGGAACAAACCCCCAAAACCGAGAATCGTAACTATTATCCCTATTATCACCCATGAAAAAATAATAATCATGTTTAATTTCATAATCTTTTAAATCTTTAACAAACTCACCATTTACTTTTAAATTATTATAAATATCTTGAGGATGGTTTTTATAAACATCCCTAAAGTCCCAAGGATTATAAATTCCATTTTTTCGATTTACCGATATTAAATTTTGAATATGACTTATTCTATCTTCGTTTTGAAGACGGCGAACTTTTGCCTTATCCATAAACACACCCATTAACATGTATTTTAAAAACCCTCGGGTTCGCCCTATTTCTTGGGGATCAATCACTGTAAAAGATTTATCTGAAATCGTAACTTCATTTCCATCTTGTACTAATAATGTAATCACCGAATTCCAATCTTCAACATCATTAAATGCAATTTCCATTCCTTTATAAGGCACAGTGAAGGGTGATATATTATCTTTATTCCCATCAAATTTAGAAAAAACTCCTGTTCCTTTTTCTGTAGGTTGCTGTCGGAATTCATGTAAATATTTTGCTTCTACTGGGAATGGAAAATTTACTTGATTTACATAGATATCACCGTTCTCAATACCAATTAAATCTCCTGGAGTACCAATGCACCTTTTTACATATTTTTGAAATGGATCTCTTGGAAATTCAAATATTGTAACATCACCAGATTGAACTTCTTTATATTTAGGAAAACGAATCCATGGCACTTCAAAACCTATTCGAGAATATGGTAATCCAATCCAAGGTGGAGTTCTCATACCATAAACAAATTTATTCCCTACTAACATATCACCTGTCATAATTGTATTTTCCATTGAACCTGTTGGAACAATATATATTTCAATTAATGTTGATTTAATTGTAAATGCGATAATAATTAAGGTTAATAATACTCTTAATTCATACCAACCTTTATTTGTTATTCCTAAAAATTTTTTATTCATAAAATGTTAATATGCTTTTGCCGATGCACCACGGCGACTATCTGAACTAGCTTGAATTAACCCATCTTCTAATTTCATTATACAATTTGCCTCACCAATAGATCTTCTAAATTTATGTTGATGCCCCATTATTGACAATGCATTTAAGGTTTCTATTGAAAACCCACTTGACTCAAATTGAATTATATCAGGTAACCATTGATGATGAAATCGTGGAGAATTAACCGCATCTTCAATTTCCATTCCAAAATCAATTACATTCATAATGATTTGGGCAACGGTCGTAATAATTGTTGAACCACCCGGTGAACCAACAACTAAAAATAATTCTCCATTTGGATTTTCTACAATCGTTGGAGTCATTGAACTTAACATTCTTTTCCCAGATTGAATTGAATTTGCTTCAGCTCCCACTAAACCATACGCATTTGGAACTCCTGGTTTTGCTGAGAAATCATCCATTTCATTATTTAATAAAAATCCTGCACCATCTACTGTAATTCCATTGCCAAACCAACCATTTACCGTTGTTGTAACACTTACGGCATTACCATCTTTATCAACTACCGAATAATGAGTTGTTTCTTCACTTTCATTTATATCAAACGGAATATTGCTATATGAAATTTCATTACTTATTGATGCAAAATTGCTATCAACTGAGCTCCATCTACTATTTGAATAATCTTGAGAAATAAGTGTATCAATTGGAACATTAATAAAATCCATATCACCTAAAAAATGTGAACGATCAGCGTAAACTCTTCTTTCAGCTTCAGAAACTAAATGAATGTGCTCTGCACTATGGTAATTAATTTCACTTAATTTAACATTTTCAAGTTGATTTAAAATACCTGCAACTGCAATTCCACCAGAGGATGCAGGAGGCATAGAATGAATTTTATAATCTCTATAATCAAATGAAATTGGCTTTCGTTCGATGGGGGAATATTTTTTTAAATCCTCCATAGTAATAAGCCCGTCAGTTCGATTCATACAGGCAACAATTAATTCAGCAGTTTTGCCCGTATAAAATTCCTGAGGTCCTTTACATGCAATGCGTGATAATGTTTTGCCTAAATCCTTTTGAATAAATTTATCACCTACTTTAAATCCATTTTTTCGAGTAAAAATTTCTTTGGTAATCGGGTCTGCACTTAAATAATTTTTATAATAATCTGAATTAAAATAACTCATATTTAAATAATCTAAATCAAACCCTTTTTTTGCAAGCTTTACAGATGGTTTAACAATTTTTTTCCACGATAAAGAACCGAATTTCTCATGTGCCATACCAAAACCTGCGACACTTCCAGGAACACCTGTTGCCCAAGAAGTTGACCAAGATTTGCCAAGTATTACATTTCCTTCTTCATCCAAGAACATATCTCGATTAGCCTTTATTGGAGCAGTTTCTCTAAAGTCGATAGTTGTAACTTCTCCATCAGCAGTTCGAATAACCATAAAACCACCACCACCAATATTTCCAGCACCTGGATGAACAACTGCCAATGCAAAGCCAACTCCAATTGCAGCATCTATTGCATTTCCGCCCTTTTCTAAAATATCAATGCCCACTTGTGTTGCATATTCATTTGAACTTGATACCGCACCGTTATAACCAACAGCACTTGGAAATCGAGCAAATAATATTTGAACAATTGATAAGTTAAATATTAATATTGAAATAACTAAATTTTTCAAAGTGAAATTCCATTTTTAATTCTTGAAATATGTGGATTGTTGCCAAAAAAACGCACCGAAATTACATCAAATCGTATATCTCCACCGAACTCTTTCTCATCTAAATACATTCGAGATACAGCCATTAATTTCTCTGCTTTTTTTTGTGTTATTCGAGAAGCAGGATTATCAAACTCTGATGGATTATAAATTGTTTTTACTTCGGAAAAAACTAACTCATCATTTTCCATGTGAATAATATCTATTTCACCAATTTTAGGAACTAAATAATTCATTTCTATTATTTTATAACCCAATTTAATAATACTCACTCCCGCACATTTTTCACCTAAAATTCCTAAATCACGATTATTTAACTTTCCAACAGAAATTAAATATTGGTTTACAGGTTTGAATGATTTTCGATGAATTGACAAACTTCCAATTTTCTTTATCGCTTCCAAATGCTTTTTTGTTCCGTATCCTTTATGATTTCTAAAACCATAGTCAGGAAAAACTAAATCAAATTGAGACATAATTCTATCTCGTGTTACTTTTGCAATTATTGATGCGGATGCAATCGATAATGACTTTGAATCCCCTTTTTTTATATATTGAATATCATAATGGTTAATGGGTACGGGATTCCCATCAATTAAAATAATTTCTGGTTTAGGATATACTTTACCAATAATTCGTTTAAAACATTCAATCGTTGCACCTAAAATATTTAATTTATCAATTTCATCTTCCCATGAAATTTCAATAATAATTTTTAAGGCATTTTTTTGAATAACCTCAAATAGTTCATTTCTTTTAGTTTCATTCAGTTTTTTAGAATCTTTAATGTCTGAGTGGTTCCAATTGGGAGGTAAAATTACACCAACAGCTACAACTGGCCCTGCAAGCGGACCTCGCCCAGCTTCATCAATCCCTAATAAAGTGTGTTTATTTTCTCTATATTTTGAATCAAACTGAAAATAATGGTTAGTCATAATTTAAATTCATTTTTTTATCTGATGGAGCTAATTTAAAGTTAGTTAATTTTTGTAATTAAAACCCATATCAATGGTGTTTTACTATTATCATCCTTAATTGTTTTTGTATTTTCCTTTTTATTCCACGACTTAAAGCCCATCATTTTAACAAGGAGAACCGTATCTCATAATATCATCTGGTGGGATACATCATACACTATGAATTACAACACATTACGGTTATACAATTATTGTTCTATTTTATTCATTTAAAATCAGCTCCACTAAAAGTACAATATCAACAACATTTATTTCACCATCACCATTTAAATCAGATGCAAGAAAATTTAATTCAGTTGTTTCATCCATTATATATCCTACCAGCAAAACAATATCTACAACATTTATTGTACCATCTGAGTTAGAATCTCCTGGAAGCACTTCTAAATCTGCATAAATACATTCAATAGTTGTAGATTCAGATTCACCATACGGATATAAAACGGTTACCGAATAACAATTCTCACCATATTGTGGTGAAAAATCAATATAATTATTTTCACTTGTTTCTGCAATGTTATTTCCATTGCGTATAATTTGATAAGCAATTTCTTCTCTTAATACATTATTTCGTTCTAAAATTAAATCATTAAATTTAGATGTTAAATAATGAGGTAATTTATTCATCACAAATTGAATATTATTATTATCCAGAGGTAATAATTCCGGTTCACCAGAACAATCTCCACCGTCATAACCAAATGCAGAACAGTCATAGTCCTCTTCAAAATCAAACGGATCCCAATTAACGATACCATCTTCATCACACCATCCATCGCCAATTACATCATACGGCCAACAATCACCATTACAATCTTGTACTTCATTTAAATCACTACAAGAACCACAGTCGCCACCATCCCAACTACCTGCATCACAATATAAAAATGCACCCCATTGCCCCACATCACAATAACCATCACCAATCCATGAATAGGGAGCACAAATACCATTACAATCCATTATATAATCTTCAGGACAATTTTCTCCATTACAATCGCCAGTTTCTTCAGGGAAGTCATCACATTCAAATAAAATAGAAATACAATCTTCTGAAGGTAATGCTAATGGGTCTGTTCCACAATATCCATAAGTAACACTATAAAAATATGTACCATCATCACACCCACCATCGCCAATCCACGATTCAGGCCCACAATTCCCATTACAATCTAAAATTTCACTTTCATTAGGACATGGACCCGTTGGACCAGTAACAGGTTCAATCCAACTTAAAGAAACAGATTCATCTTCATTAAATATTGCAGAAAATTCTGTTGCAGGATTATAAATACATTCACCATCATTTACGGTTGCATCCGAATTAAAATTCAATGCAAGTTGATCAATACATCCTAAACAGGAATCATCACCTTCACAGATACCACATTCATCAGCTATTGCATCCCCTCCACAATTCCCTGTGCAATCAAGCGTATTTTCATTGCAATCACAATATCCATCACTAATTCCAGACCCTCCACAAATATTACATTCATCCATGACATGCCCCTCACAATCACAATATCCAACAGGAATGCCATTTCCTCCACAGACACCACATTCATCAAAACTGGCATCGCCACCACAAACACCAAAACAATCTGGTGTCGTTCCTTCAGGATACCCTGGGCAATTACAATCATTTAAACCACCACATATTCCGCAATCATCAATAGCTGAAACTCCTCCACAAACTCCAAAACAATCAATTTCAGAAATACAATTCCCTAAGCAATCAAAATTTATTTCAGAATATTCACAACAAGAAAAACCACCATTTTCACATCCAGAGGCACCCTCAATAAAGTTACATGCATCAATATCATTACAACCTGAAAATGAGATGAAATCATATAATAACAATTCTTGGTCATCAGCATCAGAATCATTAAATCTAACTTTCAAATAATATTCTCCAGGGATTAAAGCATTAATGTCTAAAATTGCACTATAATTAACTCCAAATGAATATTCATGATTATTTGGAATGAGTTCAATTTCTAAATTACAGTTATTATTTTCATCACAAATTGATACAGAATGTTTCCACGGTAAATTATTATCAGGATCTAAATAATCTACCGATACCTGTGATGTTGTTTCGTCAAATAATAAATTTGATAATCCAGGTGTTATATTTCCATCTTGAGTTTGTGTCGATAATATAAATAGCCCTGGGTCTGATTGATCAATAATTGTTACATTGCTACTAATATCTGCTGAAACAGTCATTCCAACTAAAATCACACTATTCATGGAATTTGGCCATGGCCCCCAATCTGGATCATTTGTAATATAATCCATTAGTAATGAAGTATGTAATTGATTACCCATTTGTGTCCAATCAATATAAGTGGTAATATAATCAAACCCTGAAATTTCACCTGTTGAGATATCTCCCGATAATTTTAACAAACCTGGAGTAAGCTCTCCAAAACCACCATTTCCATAACCAACTGCATAGGCAACAGGTGTCTCAGCATCAGGGTTAACAATTCCAACTCCATATAAAAACCAAGGACCAAATGTACTCCCATCATCACAACACCCTCCTGAAAGATTCATTCCTAAATATAACTTTTCAGTATTACCTTCAGGGACTTCGAATGACCCTTTATATGATGCAAAAATTGATGTAATATCTTGCCCTGAAGAAGCATCTCCTGATGCATCTGTACTTAAAGTTGCGTAAAAATTATTAGATGGAGGCCATTGTCCATTAAAATTATTTGGAGATTGAGATACTATAATTTCACCTTGATCTTGCCCTACAGCTGCAGAGTTAACAAGTGCAGAAATAAACCAATGTACAGCATTAGAACCTGAATTTTGAATCGTGCTATGCCATGTATTCTCAAAGCCAGATGAGCCAATTAATCCTAAGTTATTCGTATTAATCCATGATTGTTGCCCATTTGTTGAAAGCTTTATTGATGAGGATAAAATACTATTCCCAAATTCTTCAGTTAAATCTGCATTAATTATAAATTCAGTTCGAGGGGCCGTTGAAGTTAAATTTGTAAGTACTTCCTCTCTATTTCTAAAATCTAAATTATTTACTTTTAATTTTGCATCCATAATTGTTCTAAATAATACTCGTGACAATTCTGATTGTAATTTCACCCTACTGTCTAAATCAAATTCATGCTCATTATTTTCACTAAACAAAAACGAAAATATCGTAATTTGTAAAATAATTAATTTAATTAATATTTTTTTCATAATCAATTTTTCCTATTAAACATGTTAAATTTTTTATTTTTATCCGTCGATAATTTACAATTTCTAATTAATTTAAATTGTGTTTATTTAGACAACGAACTTTACAATTTTAAATAAATTAAAATATGAGTTATTTATTATACAATTTTTCAAATCTTTGTAGCAGTAAAAAAAAACACTTAAATTATTAATAGGTTATTTCTAATTAATTATAATTTTAGATGAAAATATTTAATAAACACAGAAAATTAATAATTTTAAATGAAGATTCTGCCGAAATGCAAGAAGTTCATCTTTCTGCGTCTAAAACTATATTATTAGTAATAACAGGAATTATGCTTTTATTAACACCTGTGTTTTCATTTATTTGGTTTTATTTTACAAATCCTTCCTTAAAAGAAGTTAGAACAATTCGATTAGATAATCAAAAATTAGTTAAACAAATTGAAGAAAACCAAAAGAACTTAAATATATTATATGACCATCTTAACAAAGTCCAAGACCATGATCAGCGACTTCGAAAAATGGTAAATCTCCCCCCTATACCTAATGATATTAGGAAAATGGGAACTGGTGGTAGTATCAAAAAAGATCAATCCTCATTAAATTATTTATTACCTATTGATAATTTTGATTTAAAAATATATACAAAAAAAATTGAACATGCAAGGCGATGGGCAAATCTTGAAGAATTAAGTTATGTTGAAATAATCAATAAAGCTAATAATAACCTAAATAGATATAAAGCTTTACCAGCAATTATTCCTTTAGATAAAGATATATGTGAATTTACTTCAGGTTATGGGATGAGAAGAGATCCCGTTACAGGCAGAAGAAAAAGACATGATGGACATGATTTTTCTGCTAAACGAGGAACACCCGTTATTGCAACAGCAAATGGTGTAATTAAGACTTCAAAATATTTTGGTTCTTATGGAAATTATATTGAAATTGACCATGGGTATGGATATAAAACCGTTTATGCTCACATGAATAAACGGAAAGTAAAAAGAGGTCAAACAGTTTCACGAGGTGATATTATTGGAACGGTTGGAAATACAGGAAAATCTACCGCCCCCCATTTACATTATGAAATTAAAAGAAATAACAAAAGAGTTAACCCTAAGAATTATTATTTCACATCATCACATATTTAGGTGGTATTAGGTTTATTATGAAAATGATCAAAATGCTTTAAATGCAATGAAATATATTTTAATTAAGACCAAGTAATAAAATTAGCCGGTTAATTAAAAATAATATTAATTATACTCTTAATTATTGCTTAGAACCCAATAGTTTGAGTTACGACTTTTAGCCTACACACAATCAACTTTTTAAATACCTACAATTCTATAACCACGTTATACTATTCCCTGACGAAGTAATCTAATAAATAAATATTTTTATTAAAATCATATTAAATTACAAGAGCATTTTTTAATTAAAAATAACATATTTATGAACTCAATATATTTAGTACTTTTTGGTCTAACTTCATTTTATTTAGGATATCGATTTTACAGCAAATATATAGCAAAAAATATATTTGACTTAGATGAAAATATAATTACTCCCGCCCATGAATTTAATGATGGAGTTGATTTTGTCCCCACCACTAAACATATATTATTTGGACATCATTTTACTTCAATTGCTGGAGCCGCACCCATTATTGGTCCGTGTATTGCTTCTTACTGGGGATGGTTACCTGCAATTATTTGGGTGGTGATTGGAACTATATTTATTGGTGCAGTACATGACTTCGGGGCTCTTGTAATCAGTTTAAAAGAAAAAGGGAATTCAATAGCTGACATTACCGGGAAATTTATAAATAAAGAAATTAGAATTATCTTTTTGATATTTGTAATGCTATTAACTTGGCTTGTACTTGCTGTATTTGCGATGGCAATTTCAGGATTATTTGTTTCTATTCCAACTTCTGTTATACCCATAAACATTGAAATAATTATTGCACTTTTTATTGGGATTATTATTTACAAAAAAAAATTAAATGCAACAATTCCATCAATTATTGCCCTCATTCTCCTATATTTTTTTATATGGGTTGGTACACAATTCCCAATTGATTTTCAAACTTTACTTAATATAGATAAATCACAGGCAATAAATATCTGGATATTGTTATTATTTGGATATTCTGCTATCGCTAGTCTATTACCTGTATGGTCATTATTACAACCAAGAGATTATATAAATAGTCATCAATTATTTGTGGGCTTAGCACTGTTATTTGCAGGAATTTTCTATGCCGCTCCAATTGTTGATGCACCAATGATAAGAACTCAAATTGAAGATGGTTCACCTCCTATTTTCCCAATGCTATTTGTTACAATTGCATGTGGTGCAATTAGTGGATTCCATGGTTTAGTTTCATCGGGAACGACCTCAAAACAAGTTGACAAACTTAAACATGCACGGATGATTGGTTATGGAGGAATGTTAGGCGAAGGAACATTAGCATTAGCTTCTACCCTTTGTGCCGTTTCGGGAATTGCACTTGTGAATAATTGTACAATACCATCAGTAGGTATTGTTGAAAATTTAAACTGGGCAGTTTATTATGATTCATGGGCACATGCAACTACAAATAAAGCCGTTGCATTTGTATTGGGAGGAGGTGCGCTATTAGAGCAAATTGGAATTTCAGCAGAAATTGCAAAAACAATAATGGCCGTACTTGTTATTTCATTCGCAGCCACTACACTTGATACCGCAACTCGTATTCAACGATTTATAATAAATGAATTATCATCATCCTTAAAAATTAAATTATTTCAAAATCGTTATATTTCTACAATTCTTGCAATTATTCCAGCAATAATATTGGCGATGTGGAAAATACAAATACCTGGTTCTGAATCATTCAAACAGGCAGGCTGGATTTTATGGCCAATATTTGGTGCAACAAACCAAATGTTAGCAGGACTAATTTTAATGATATTAACATTATATTTTTGGAAAAAAGGAAAAAAAGTTATTCTACTTTTTATACCAATGATATTTATAATGTCAATCGCATTTATTTCCTTGTATACAAAAACAATTCAATTTAAAACTTCTAATAATAATTTATTATTTGGACTTGGTATTATTTTAATTCTTCTTTTTATTAAAATGATTTACGAAGGAATAAAATATTACTTCAAAAATAAATTAACTATTTCCGTTAATAAATAATTAAAATGAGCAAACAAACGGCAGGTATATATGTACATATTCCATTTTGTAAAGTAAAATGTATTTATTGTGATTTTTATTCAATTACTGAACAGGAACATCAACGAGAACATTTTACAAACATGCTATGTAAAGAAATTGAGCTTTATTCAAAACAACATCAATTTGATTTTAACATTGATACTATTTTTATTGGCGGTGGAACTCCATCCATATTAACTCCTTTCCAATTAAACAAAATTCTTGAAACTTTAAATAAAGTTTATAAACTAGAATCAAATTGTGAAATAACATTGGAAGCAAATCCTGGAGAAGCACCATTAATTAAATTGAAAAGTTTTAAATCGTCTGGTATAAATAGACTTTCATTGGGATTTCAATCATTACAACCTGAATTACTCAAATTTCTTACACGGATTCACACCAGAGATCAGGCAATTGAAACTTATAATAATGCACGAAATATTGGCTTTGAAAATATAAATATTGATATGATTTTCTCAATTCCTAATCAAACACAAAAAATGCTTGAAAGTGATTTACAAACGATTATTAAATTAGCCCCTAATCATATTTCGGCATATTCCCTTACCGTTGAATCTGGAACTAAATTAAATAGAATGGTCAAGAAAAATATTACAATAATGCCAAAAGATGATGACGACCTAAACATGCTTTTATTTGTAAGAAAATTTTTATCTACACATAATTTTACTCCTTATGAAATATCTAATTTCGCAGCAGCAGGAAATGAATGTAAACATAATATTCATTATTGGAAATCTGACCCATATTTAGCATTTGGTCCATCAGCTCATGGATTTAATGGAAATCAACGATGGTGGAATGTTAGATCTTTAGATGAATATTTAAAACGATTAGAAAAAAATAAAAGCCCAATAAATCAATCTGAACTAACATCAAACTCTATGAGGTTTAATGAAATTTTATTAAATGGTCTTCGATTGAAAAATGGAATTTCAGTCAATAAATTAAAATCTATAAATTCTAAATATAAATTAGAATTAAATCATGGATTAACTAAATGGAGAGATAAAATCATATTAAATGAAAAATCCCTCTATCTCACTGATAAAGGGATTCCATTTTTAGATTCTATATTACTTGATTTATTTATTGATTAATGAAAAATGATGCGATAAGGTAAAACCATTTGATTTTTATCATTATGAAAGTCAGGAATACTTCGTAATGTTTCTTGTATTTCTTTTAATGTACCTTTGAAATAAATTGAATTTGTTAGGCTTGTCTCATCACCACCAATTGAAAAACTTCGATGATCATTTCTTTTTGGATATTCATCGATTTCATATTCATCATCTTTTAATTCAGCCATATTAGCAACTAATTGAATAGCATCATTTAAATTTCCAATTTCATCAATAAGGTTTAATGATTTTGCTCTAACTCCTGACCATACTTTTCCAATGGCAACTTCATGTACCGCAAGTGAGTCCAATGCATCTCTACCATCCGCAACTCTTTTTAGAAATTTCCCATACACATGTAAAATACCATCTCTTAAAATACCTCGTTCATCTTTATTCCATAAATCACTATCAGAATAATAATCTGCATGTTTACCAAATTTCATCCCATCCGTGCTAATTCCTAATTTCTTTTTTAATCCACTTAAATTAGGTCGCCCAGAAATAACACCAATTGAACCCGTAACCGTTGCTGGAGATGCCATAATTTTATCCGTTTGACATGCTATATAATACCCACCAGATGCGGCGACATTTGACATTGATGCAATAATTGGTTTAACATTTAATGAGTCTAAAACAGTTGTTTTATAAATTTCTCTCCACATTAAATCTGATGCTAAAGCTGAGCCTCCACCAGAATCAATTCTTAATACAATCCCTTTTACATCTTTATCTAATCTTGCTCTTTCAATTGCACGAGATATTGTTTCATTTCCCATAACAGAAGATGGACCTTTTATTCCGCGTTGACTTTTACCAAGATTAATTCCACCAACTGCATATATAATTGCGATTTTATCATTCTCTTCAACCCATTCATTAACAAATAATTCGGGTTTAGAGATTGAATTAAATGATATTTTTTTTACATTTTTACCATCAATTTTTGAAATATATTTATCGAATTCATCAGGATACATTGTACCATTTATTAAATTTGATACGATTGCCTGAACTTCTCGGTATGGTCCATTATCAATTATTTCTCTTGTTTTTTCATTTGTCCAACCTCTTCCTTCAGAAATTGAAGATACAAATTCTTCATAAACATCTTCAAAAAGCATGCTTAAATTTTCTCTCATCTCTTTTGACATAGAATTTCTAATCATTGGATCTAATGCCGATTTATATGGACTAATTTGTTCAACTTCAAAAACAATTCCAAGTGTATCTAATAAATTTTTATAGAATGCAACTTCAATACTTAACCCTCTTAAATCTACACCAGATAATTCAGGAATATAAATTTCATCTGCAACACTTGCCAGCAAATAAGATGAATTTGAAATATAATTTGCATAAACAATTATTTTCTTTCCTTTATTTTTAAAATCTTGTAACGCATTTCTTACATCAATTAATTTTGTTATTCCACCTCCAACAGATTCTAATTTTAGAATCATACCATCAATTTTATCGTCATTTGTAATTTGATTCATTCTATTTAAAAAATCCCTCAATTGATAATATCTTGCATTATTACTTCCAAACAATAAAGACATTGGGTCTAAATTGAAATTATCAAAATTAAACCCTTTCTTCTTTCTTGCAGGCTCTTCAATAAATATTCCATCCAAGGTTAATTCAATATAATTTAAATTGTCTCTCTTTTTAGGTTTAAGTGGTATTTTAAATCCATTAGATTTTTGATTATTATACCTAAATGAAATATTTGCATGTTTGTTATTATCAGAATTTGATAATCCAAAAATATTAAAATTTGAAGTGTTAAATGATATACCAGCTTGTATTATTTCTTTTGAATTATTATAACCAGCCAATAAATGAACACCATTAGTTGCTAATACGTCTATAAAACCAGTGAATTCGATTTCATTATCATCCGCAATATCATTTTTGAATAAATCAACACCAAAAGTAAATCTGTTTCCAATTGGTCTAAAAGCGGTGGCTAAATTAATCCCATTGATTTTTTTATCTATATTGTATTGATGTGCAAATCCGATTGAATATAAAGTTGATGGTCTATATAAAAATCCAGATTTAAATATTTTTTCAGAAGAATAAGAAAACCCAGTGTACAAATTTGCATCAGATGAATATGATCCTGTACCAATTATATAATCATAATCTCCATCTTTATTTACAGTACCAAAAATTCCAAGTGAACCACCTCTAAGCCCAATGGCTAATTTAGATGTGTCAGAAATTTGCGAATTAAATGCAAATCCTAACTGGAATCCTCTATCTACTCCTAACCCTGCAGGGTTATACGAAATTGCATCTAAATTATCAGAAGTTGCATAAGATAATCCGCCAAAATAATTCAGTTCATTTGTAAATGAAATAGTGAATAGCAAAATTAGTATTAATATTTTTCTCATTTATTTTCCTTTATAAAATTAATTAAACTTTAAATATATCAAAAATTAGTATATTTTATATATCTAATTAATGTAAAAAATAAAAAAGGGGTTTTATTCAAAACCCCTTTTTGCATTTATTATTTAAATAACATTTATTTCATTAACATAAGTTTATCAATAAATATTTCATTATTTGCTTCCATCTTTACAAAGTAAAGACCGGATGATAAACCATTTGCATTCCATTGAATAGAATGTTCACCACTATTTTTCATTTCATTCACTAAAGACGCAACTTGATTACCTAACAAATCATAAATATTAAGATTAATAAAAGTTGCTTCTGCAATGTCATAACTAATTGTAGTTACAGGATTAAATGGATTTGGGAATGCAGAGGTTAAGCCAAATGATTTAGGTGTATTTGTAATTTCTACATTAACACCATTCCCTGAAGCATCTGACAATAATATGATTCCTTCAATCTCAATAGTAGAAAAATTAATTTGTACTTCATTGGACAATTCAGGATTTAATGTATATCCAATTGCGATTCCATTATCAGCCGTTAATTTCCAATTTGGGTTAATATTTACATTAGAAAAATCACCCTTATATGAAAATTGAAATCCAGCAATACCAGAATCAACAGTTAAAATCAATCTATCATTAATTATTTGAGCTTTACCCGTTGGTGAGGTATCATTTAATTGAAGTCCACCATTTAAAATGATATTTACAATTCCTACAATATCAAGCACATTTAATGCACCATCAGAATTAATATCACCTACTGCCCATTGATAATCAGTTGGATTTTCTAAAGAACCAATAATAATATTTATTTCTAAAATAATATCAGTTACATTGACATTTCCATCCATATTCAAATCACCCATCAATAATTCGGCTTCTAATAAAGCACAATCTGAATTTGATAAATTTGAAATTCCCTCATCATAAACTGCAAGTACATCATAACAATATTCAATTCCACCAACTACATCAGAGTCAGTATATTGATTTTCAGTTGTATAGGTAATAAATAATCCATCACGGTATAAATTATAACCTAAAAATTCTCTTGTAGAATTACTTGTTGTTAAATTAATATTTTCCCTTTCACCATCTGGAGTGTGATAATATTCATACAATTTACCATTTACAATTGTAGAATCACCGCCACAGAAATCATAGAAATCAGGGCAACAGTCTCCTAAACTCTCACACTGATCATCACACCAGCAAGAATTTGCATTTCCGCCACAATTTCCTTCACAAGAATCGGTAATTGGTGCATCACAATCATCGGGGCAAGAACTATAGTCTTCATCTGCATCGCAATTGCCGTCACCACAGAATGTTTCAGTTCCACCACCGTCGCAACCTGTACAATCTCCTTCATCACAATTAAATGCGTCACAATCAAAATATACACCCCATGTACCATCATCACATAATCCATCACCTAACCAAGAATCTAAATATGAATTATCTTGGCATAATCCAGCACAATCCGAGAATTGACCTTCAGGGCAACTTGTTGGTTCATCCCAAGAAATAGTAATTGAAAAATCTCCTACATTTGCAGTTAAATTCAATGGTTCATTTAATGCATCATTAAATTCCAAACCAATTGTTGTATTAAAAGAAAGTTCACCTGAAAGAGGACAATTTTCAGGATTATCAAAACATCCATTTGTAATTGATGGTCCAAAAACAACATTAAATTGAGCAACTGTTCCCAATGGAGTATCTTCTGAAGCAATTGCATAAAACTGATATGGACCTGATTGATTTGCATCAATACCATAAAAAGTTTCACTATTATAGTCAATAGAAACATATTCATTATTTGTTGAAATAGTTAATCCTGGATAATTCCAAAACCCTACATTTCCTGAATTCCCATAATTAACTTCAATGTTTGCATATTCACCTGCCTCCCATACACCATCACCATTTTCATCAAAAATAATTGCATTTGTAACTTCAAATACAGGTGAATTCACAACTATAGAAAATTCACCACTCCAACTATCATTCCCATTACTTAAACTATAATTAAAATTAATTAAATGTCCATTTGGTGTATTAATTGCAGTAGTAAAAGTAAAAGTAGATTCACTTGTTCCAGTTGTTCCTGATGATATTGCTCCAAAATAAATATCACTACCATACATAGAAACATATTCATCACTTGTTCCAATTGTACCCGTAACGCTTTCAGAATTTTCAACACCTACATTTTCTAATAATAAAGAAATTGCAACCTCTTCACCAAAATCAACCAAACCATTATTGTTTGGATCAGTTACTAATTGATAATTATTATAAACTAAAAATGCACCTTCAGGTGAAATTACACTTACCGTTGTTTCATACGGATATTTATTATAAGAAGAAATTACTAAATCTAAATCTCCTGGTGTTGTTGTTGCATTTGAAATATCTAAATTTATATTTCCAGATGTATTTGTGTATCCAGAAACTAATAATTCTCCATTTTGTGATAATGCAACTAAATCACCATCATTTCCTGTTGAAACTGAAAAATTTGATTGGCCTATTAAGATAGTACCATCATAAGTTGCAGATAAATCAGTTGGTGGTAATGTTCTAATATTTACAGAAGGGTCACCAAAATATGTCCAATAATTTGTTTCATTTATTCCCGAACCACCTTGCATATCATTCATATACATACAGCCATTCGTCGCAATTCCACCTATAGTTCGTGTCTTATGTTCATCTAATGATTCAGTTAAAATTAAATTCATTCCATATTGACCATGCATTGGGGGTTCCCAACTTTGGCTTATTGTTGAGCCCATATGAGCAATTCCTCCAGATGGATTTCCATTATGTGTTGCTCTTAACCAAGCTTCTGCAAATGACTCATCGTATGCATCAAATTCTCCAACATTACATCCTACTGTAATTACGAATGGTAACATTCCTGAATTTGTTAAACCATGTACATCATTTATTCCTAAAGGAGCACCATTACCCCAACCAAGTTGATATCCATGACCTGTATAATTAATAATACTTCTTCCTTCATTAATCGCATTAACTCCCTGTGAAAGAGTTCCACTTGGGTCTGCAATCACTGGGCATTCATCATAATTATAATCTAATAATAATGGACAAAGCGCATCTTGATTAAATACATCATCAGTCATACCACCCCAACCAGGACCTTGATTAGATGCTATTCCAACAGACTGAGAGTACCAACTGCCATCATTCGGATATCGTTCGTAATCAATTGACCTTGTAACTTGAGTTTCAATTTGAGATGGAGTAGATCCAGAAAAACGCCCTACAATAACTTCAGCATAGCTATCACCACCATCAATAAAGCCATAACTTGGATCAGATAATGAACCACTAATACTCGGTGATGGAACTTGAGCCACATCTCCAACTAATAATAAAAATGTTAATCCATTATTGTGATAATAATCTGCAACAAATTGTTTAATATTGGTTGAATTCCCACCTGCTTCTGTAACAGAAACCATTTCAACAGAAATTCCCTTTAAATTTTTCCAATCAATTAATGGATTCATTGTTGCCATAAATGCTTCATTAGAAATAATTAACATATTTCCATGATCAACTAAATAATCAAATCTTAAATCATTAGCTATATTTTCAAAATGAGATTTATAAATACTTTCAAATTCCATTGGTCTATTTTCTGGTAATAAATCTCTATTTAACACATTTACTATTCCACTGCCATTTGAGAAAACTTCAATTGTAATTTCAGAATAAACTCGAAGGGTATGTGTAATTGGATTATATTGAATTGGATAAGTAGCAACTGCTAATCCTCTCACATCTCGTAAAATATACGGGTCTCTTAATTCTACAATTTGATTTGGATAAAATGTATTTTCAGAATAAACTTCACCATATTCATAAGGAACCGTTTCAGGATTTATTAATCGAGATAAATTACCTTTTGAGGGTAAAATTTCATAATTTTGATAATCAGTATATGATGAATTAATAATTCGATAATCCATAGCACTATCATCCGGAATTATAATTGAAGCAGATAGCTGAGGTAAATCTGGTGCACCCTGTTCTAAAATTTGAGCACCTTTTGGATGTCTAATAATTGTACCCGATTCTCCATCTACATTATTAATTGAAAATCCATCTAATTTAAAAGTTAGAGTTGTAGATGAAATATCAGAATTAATAATTCTCACCTTTTCAGAATTTTCTGCATTTTCATTTATACTTACCCATTGTGAATTTGAAAACCCAACATTTAACATTAAAACACACATAAAAACACTATAAAGATATTTCATTATTTCTCCTTTTTGAAATTAATTAACTCAATAAAAACTTGAATTATAACTTATAACAAATTTTAGCTAAAAAGTTAGACCAGTTATTTTTCAAATTGTATCATTATTTTAAAACTTAATTTGATTATTTTATAATTCCATATATGCGCTTTCAATTAATTTATAATATATAATTTTAAGATAAATATGAAATATAAAGCAAAATTTGATATTCAAAATGGTGCAAAACTAAAACTTATAAAAGAAAAGTTTACATCCTATGGATTATTAAAAATAGATGAAATTGTAATTTTAGAAGAAATAACCCATTTTCCATCTCGATTTAAAGTTAAAGATAATAATGGGAAAAATTGGATTTTATTCTCCTATGATTTTGAAGTTTTAAATGAATAAAAAGATTTTTCTTTTTATTATCTATATAACCATTGGATTTACCAATAATCTTGATAATTGCTTAGAATCAAATTTTAATCAAATCCTAAACGATATTCAAAAATATGGCAGTAAACTACAGATAGTCGTTGAGAATGATACAATATTTGCTCAAAGCATCATCGATTTCAATTCAAATGAAATTACTATTGAATTATTAAATGAAAAATGGTCGAATTTAACAATTGATCAATATTACAATGAAGACTATTCACACGGAGCATCTTCACCTTACACAATAAATATTGACCAAATTGATTGCATTATTGAAGTAAATCGACCGGATTATTTAAAAGAATACTCTTTTATTGCTTTTGCAGGATTAGCTTTTTGGGGGATTTTATATATCTTTCAATTAATTTAAATTTTCATTCGGGTAAGGAAATAAATCACTCGCTGATTTACTTCTACCATATTGATCCTTATAAATAATATGCTCACGAGAAAATTGAGTAGGTGAAATTATTCCTGCGGCAGCAGATAATGAATTCAGTCCTGTTCTTAGAGTCACAATATAATTCATCACTCTAAATTTCTTTTCTTCTACAACTAATGCATTTTGTAATTTTTCATCAGTTGTTGCAACGCCCACAGGACATTCATTCGTGTGGCATTTCTGAGCTTGAATACATCCAACAGAAATCATCATACCTCTAGCAATATTTACACAATCTGCACCTAAACCAAGAGCAATAGCCACTTGATCTGGAGTAATTAATTTCCCTGAACTAAAAATTTTAATTTTATCTCTGATTCCATATTTTCGAAGAGTATTATCAACAATAACAATACCAGACTTGATGGGTAATCCCATACTATCGGCCATTTCTTGATAGGTTGCACCAGAACCCCCTTCACCGCCATCAACTGTAATAAAATTTGGCCCTTTACCTGTTTTTGCCATATACTTAATTAACTCATCAGGTGTATTATCATCACCCATTACTAATTTCACACCAATCGGTTTACCACCTAATTTTTTCATTTTTTCTATTAATTCAACTAATTCCTCAGGATTTGAAAATTGTTTAAATCGATTTGGACTATTTATATTTTTCCAAGGCTCAACACCTCTAATTTCTGCAATTTCAGGATTTACTTTTGCACCTTCAACATGTCCGCCCCTTATTTTTGCTCCTTGATGAATTTTCAATTCAAATGCTTTAATCTCTTTTACTTGAGATTTCTCCTTGAATTTATCCCAATCAATCTCACCGTCCACTGTTCTAATACCAAATAAACCTGGACCTATTTGCATTACAATATCACCACCACCTACTAAATGATGAGGGGAAAGTCCACCTTCGCCTGTATTAATCCATGAACCTGTAGCCAAGCTTAACCCTTTTGACAATGCTTTTATTGCACTTTTCCCCAATGCACCATAACTCATTGCACTCATCCCAACTAAACCTTTTACAATCCATGGTTTTTCAATATCTCCCTCACCTATTTTTATCCAATGATTTTCATCCAATAACCATGGGCTTACCTCAATTTTCTCAGTGAATTCTTTTCGAGAAAATAACCCTTCTTCTTTAAGTGAATACCTCTGAGTAGAAATTTTTGGCTCTGTAATTACATCCATTTCTTCGTTTAATTTTGGGAATGCAGCATTTCGAATATACCATCCTGGCTGTTCAAAGTCTCTTTTTGAACCAAAAGAAATAATTGTTTTTAAATATTTCCCTGCGATTACAATATTTTGATAATCTTTTCGAGAAAATGGTTTACCACCTGTATCTGAATCAAAAAAGTATTGACGCATTTCAGGTCCAATTTGCTCAAAAATATATCGAACTCTACCTAAAATAGGATAATTTCTTAAAATTGAATGCTGTTGCTGACTTCTATCAAATATATAAAAATACAAAAATATTGCAGGTGGTACCAAAAATGCCATACATAAAATTGCAAATGATAATATAATTAATATTGAACTAATTGTTGAAAGTGTCATGAATATTTCCTAATTCTAATTTATTTATTTTAGTGTTTTATTAATTGCTTTTCTCCATCCAGAAATTAATAATTCTCGTTTTTTATTTGCTATATTTGGATGATACACTTTGTCAACTTTTCTTGCAGATATTAAATCAGAAGATGATTTCCAAAATCCTGTGGCTAAACCAGCAAGATAACCAGCTCCTGTAGCAGTTGTTTCAATATTAACAGGTTTATTTATTTTTATATCTAAAATATCTGATTGAAATTGCATTAAAAAATCATTCTGCGTTGCGCCTCCATCCACTTTTAATTCTGTCAATGGTTCAGCTAAATTCGATTGAATTCCATCAATTAAATCTTTAACTTGGTAAGCAATACTTTCTAATCCTGCTCTGACTAAATGACTTTTATTTGTTCCTCTTGTAATTCCACAAATTAATCCTCTTGCATCCATATCCCAATAAGGAGAACCTAATCCAGTAAACGCAGGTACCATATAAACTCCACCTGTATTTTCAATTGACATCGCCACGTCCTCAGATTCACTTGCATTTTTAATAAATCCAAGCTCATCTCTTATCCATTGCATAACGGCACCACCAATAAATACAGAACCTTCAAGTGCATATACAGGGTTTCCATATTCATCACATGCCAATGTATTTAACATTCCAGTCGTAGAATTAATTCTTTTTTGGCCAGTATTTACTAAGAGAAAACAACCTGTGCCATAGGTATTTTTAATACTATTTGGAGTAAATCCATTTTGTCCAAATAATGCTGATTGTTGATCACCGGCAATTCCTGCAATTGGTATTTCTTCATCAAATAATTTTTTATCAGTATAACCATATATTGAAGATGATGAAAATACTTGAGGCAGAATTTGCTTTGGAATATTTAGAATTGATAGTAATTTATCATCCCAACATTTATCATCAATATTATATATTAATGTTCGGCTTGCATTTGTATAATCAGTTGCATGAATTTTACTATTTGTCAAATTCCAAAGTAACCAAGTATCAATTGTACCAAATAAAATATCACCATTTTCTGCTAACCTTTGAGCATTTTCAACATGGTTTAATATCCAGTTAATTTTTGTACCTGAAAAGTAGCTATCAATTAAAAGTCCAGTCTTCGATTCAAAAACAGTTGATAACCCTTCATTTTTTAGTTGAGTGCAAATTTCTGATGTTCGTTTACATTGCCATACGATAGCATTATAAATTGGTTTACCTGAATTTTTATTCCATAAAACTGTCGTTTCTCTTTGGTTTGTTATTCCGATGCTATCAATTTCTGAAGAATTGTACTTTTTTAATGTGTGCTTAATGAGCAACAAAGTCAATTCCCAAATTTCATTTGGGCAATGCTCAACCCAACTTGGTTTAGGATAAATTTGAGTAAACTCAGAATATTCTTTATTAATTACATCACCAAATTTATTTAATAAAATTACTGTAATTCCAGTGGTTCCTGCATCTATTGATAAAATATATTTTTTCATTTTTCTTCTAATAAAATTTCATATTCTTGTAGTAAATCAGAAACAATTTTATTAATTGGGTTTATTTCATTCACAAATTCGCAGGAAGGACCTGCACACCACATATTTTTATATGATGCATTAAGAGAAGAATTCCTTAACATTTTAAATCCCTTATATGCTGTTAACATTTTTGCATATTTTTTTAACTTTTTATTTTTATTTAAAACTGACTCAAACCAAGATTGTTGAGTACCTATTTGTTGAACAAATGGAGTATTTATCACAGTACACGGTGAACCAGATAATTTTGTCGTCATCACAATATCTTTTGCACCACTATCAATAATTGCCTGTTTATATTCTTGTGTTATATCAGCTTCTTTGCAGGCAATAAAAATAGTCCCCATTGAAAGTCCACATGCCCCTAAATCTAACATATCTTTTATACCTTTTCCATTACCAATTCCACCCGCAGAAATTACAGGAATATCACATATTTCTAATAATTTAGGGATTAATATTTCTGGAGTTGTTGGTCCAGCATGTCCACCTGCATTTGAATTAACAGCAATTATTGCATCAGCACCTAATTTTTCAACTTTTAGGGCATATTTTTCATCTACTACATCACAAAATACTTTAATTCCTTTTGGCTTACACGCTTCAATTACTTTTTGTGGAGAACCAAGTGAAGTCAATATAAAATCTACATTATAATCCAGACAGACTTTTAACTGTTCTTTAAATTTAATGTTCGATTTATTTACAATTAAATTAATTCCAAACGGTTTACAATTTGCATCTTTAAGCTCTTTTAAAGCTATTTCAAATTCTGATATTGTTCTATAGTTTAATGCAGGAATTGCTCCCGTTATACCCGACTTCACAGCTTCAATTATCATTTTAGTATTGGATACTAAAAACATAGGAGCCATAATTATTGGATATTTAATTTTTAACATTTTTGTTAATTCAGTTTCAATTGGTTTAATCAAAATCTATCCTTTAAATAAATTATTAAAAATTTTAAATGCACCAACATAAGTTCCAATTGCTGACCCTAAACTTGTTAAAATGAAAATAAGAAATACTTTTAATAACTTATTACTCCACCATTTTTTAGGTGATGAAAAATCATCGGTTACAGAAGTAAAATTTTTAACAAGTGGAGGTGCAAAATTAATTTGAACAAAAGCAGACACATAACCCGCACCAATCACTGGAGTTAAACTTGTTAAGGGTGCACCAAAAAATGCGGAAAGAATTGTCATTGGATGTGCAAATGAAATTAAAGCACCAATCATTGCAGGTATCCCATTTGCTAAACTCCAGATCAATATATTTTCTCCAGCCTTACCTAAACCTTGATTAATTCCAATATAAATAATTGAACCGATTATCAAAACCGGAATAGACCAACCAAATATTTTCCAGCCAAAAGATACAGGAGGGATTTTTTCTATCTTGGATAAGTCAATTTTTTTATCTGTTTCAAGGTATTCTATTATACCTGACATATGTCCGGCACCTACAACTGCAACAACCTTATTTCCTTTTGATAAACGAATTTTTTCTGCAAGGTAATAATCTCTCTCATCTATTAAAACTCTTTTTAAAGACGGTACCGATTCACCTAAACTTTTTATCATTTTGGAAATAACATCTGTTTTCCTTAATTCAGCAAGTAAATCCTCATCAATTTCTTTTTCAATATCACCACTATCATCGCCTGAAAATATTAATTTTAATTTTTCCAATAAAGATAAACTTTTCCATGTTCGTCTTAATGTAATTCGAATATCTCGATCACATAATTCTATTGGAATATTTAATTCTTCGGCAGTATTGGTAGCAATTAAAAATTCATTTCCGGGTTGGATATCTAACTTTTTAGCCAGTTTTTTTTGGTATGAAGCTAATGCAACATTTAATAATAAAGTACTTAATTGCTGATTCTTAATTACTTCTTTAAGGTTTAAATTTTCCCATTTTTTAGCATTTTTTAATGACGAAAATCTTTTTTCATCCAATTCTAAACATACACAATCAGGAGACTCATTTCGTATCACTTCATCAACAAGGTTTGCAGACACTTTTGAAATATGTGCAGTTCCAATGAGAATAATTTCTCTATTATTAATATTTAATATTTTAACATCATCTGAATAATTTTGATTAGAATTCAAGATTTATATTCCTTTAATAAATTTTTCTTTTAAAAACTCACGGACTTGTTTTTCTTCATTTTTTCTTATTTTACAGACATTTTCTCTATGCTTAAAAATTCCAATAAATGATACTAAAGTAGCAATAAATAGAACAAAAAGGTCAGCACCAAGAAAATATAAACAAAATGGGCTAATTACATATAAAAATATACCAGTTAAACCAATATAATTAAATAATATTGTAAAAACCATAAGTGTAAAAAGAATCAAAGAACCGAATTGAAAATTAATTACAAAAAATATTCCTATTAATGATGCAACTCCCTTTCCTCCTTTAAAATTTAAATAAAAAGGAAATATATGTCCGAGTACAGCAAATAACCCTGAATATATTTCAAGATTTTGACTAATTTGAAACATATATGAAACAATATTCATCGCGATGATTACTTTTAACATATCTAATATAAAAGTGAGAAATCCAAATTTCACCCCCATTACCATTGTGACATTAGATGCTCCTGCATTTGTAGTACCATGATCTCGAATATCTATTTTATTTATTGTTTTTCCCAAAATATATGCACTTTGAAAAGAACCACATAAATACCCTATTAAACTTGAAATGATTATTGCTAGCATTTGTAGAACTCTATTAATATCCTAATTCATTTTGAAGAGATTGATAAAATTTATTATAAAATTGTGCATCATGGATTGGACCTGCATTTGTAATTTCGCCATCTTTAATTTGTTCTCCTTGTGCTGAGATACGAAGCTTCGTTTCATCAATACCATATTCAGACGCATTTATTGTTACTCTATATCTATATATTATTTCACTATTTCCATCGTAATGGTTAGATAAAATTGGGTTATGACTATGGGAAGAATGTTGAGAATTACCATTATCATTACTTCCTCCAGAAATTAAATACATAATACCACTAACAATTGAAATAATAAAAACACCTACTAGGATTTTTTTCCAAACGGGAACTGCTTCGACAACTGATCTTTCTTGTCTAATTTCAGCTTGCTTTCCTTCAGATACTTTGGTGGCAATAAGAATACCCATATCAGAATCAACTTCTTCAATAGAGTAATACATATCTTGCAAAACATTCATCGATGCTTTTATTATTTGGCGTGATTCTCCAAAAACAATTCGAGACTCCATTTCTCTTGCCTCTGAAACTGAGATTGGAGGTTTTGCTCCACAGCTAATAATAAAAAAAGTTAAATAATAAACAATTAATTGTTTTACAGTTTTCATTTTTTCTTCCCTTTTATAAATGATTTTAAATTATGTCCTTTTTTCTTTAAGTAATTTTTTAACTTTTGGTTTAATTGTTTTGCCCACACAAATTCAGTCGCCAAAATTCCTAAACCAAATATTATTGTTAAAATTCCCTGCCCTGGCGTAAACAGCATAATTACCCCCAAAATTGTAATTATTGTTCCAACAATAAAAATAACGGTTTTCCAAAAATTTCTAATAAAAAATGACACTAATTAATATCTGCTATTAAAAGAATTAATTAACATATTGAGATACAATCCACCATCCAATAAATATTCCAAAAATCCCAAGAATACCTGCAAATTGATCGGGTGCTGGTGGTTTTAATTTAAAAATGGCAAATATTGCACCTACAATACCACCTAATATTAGTGATTTTAAAAGCGTTACTAAATTTAATTTTAATAATAATTCGTTCATAGTTTCCTTTTTATTTTTTTGAAGGACAATATTCAGCAAGAATACAATCCTGACATTTTGGTCTATTGGCAATACATGTTGCTCTTCCATGGTCGATTAATAAATGAGAAAATAATGTCCAATCTTCATGTGGGACTATTTTTTCTAATTCTCGTTCAATTTTTACTGCATTTATTGTTTTAACGAATTTTAATAAATTCGTAATTCGTGTAACATGTGTATCAACAACCATTCCTGGGATATTAAATGCATTTCCTAAAACAACATTTGCAGTTTTACGCCCTGTCCCCGGTAACTCATGAAGTTCATCCATTGTTTTAGGAATTTCACCATTATATTTAGATATTAATATTTCACATAGCTTTTTAATTGATTTAGATTTATTATTATAAAACCCTGTTGAATATATTAATTTACCAATTTCCTTCTGTGATAATTCATTTAATTTAAAAACAGTTGGATAATTTTTAAACATGTTAAATGTAACTTTATTCACTCGTTCATCTGTACATTGAGCAGATAAAATAGTTGCAACTAATAATTGAAATGGAGAATTATAATTTAATGAACATTTTGAATTTGGATATTCATTTTTCAATTTATCTAAAACATACCTCATTCTAATTTTTTTATTATTCAATGATTCAAGTGGCATAATTAATTTGTTTTAATTTTATTGAATAATCCCAATTAAAGTCATTTACTTCTTTTATATTTTCTACGCATAATTTAGCTTTATTAATTATTATTATCAGTTCATTGATATTTGAAATTCTATTATTAGACAATATAAACTTTTCTAATTTTGGTAAGCATTTAGTAAACAATCCTTTTGCACCATTTAAATTTAAATTTGTAATATGAAAATACCCAACAGATACTTGTATTAACCCTTGAATTAATAATCTATCTTTAAAATAATATTTAGTCCATAATTCTTCCCAATATTCATGCGCATCATAAAAATTTTTATTATTAAAAGCAACAATACCTTTGTCAAATAGTAAATCCATTTCTTCTTGTTTAGTCATTTTTACTTTCAATAAAAGAAGATGCATAATTCAATAAGTTATCATTTTCGTTAGAATTTCTGTATCTTAAAATTATACGAATTGAATCTAAAATTAATATATTTTCTTTTTTAGTTAATATTTTTTCATTTTCATTGATAATATCTAATAATACTCCCCTACCTTTTTCTATTAACTTTTTAGTAAATTCAGATTTAATTTTTATTAGATTTAATTCATGAAAAATTGAAAAATCAATCAAATTTAATTTATTAATGATCTCTTCATTTCGAATAAATTCTGTGTTTTTAATTTCAATAATGCTTGTAAAAATATCAATTAATTGAGTTTTCGATAAGTCTTTAATTGAAATTTCATTTGATTTTAATAATTCAAGCGCTAATAATATTGCATTTTTTACATCAATTCCATTGCAAAATTTTACGGACCTATATATTGAAAGTATTGTTGGTAGTTGAACTAAATCTTTAATTGAATGTATTATTAATATTTCAAGAATTGGTTCACCTGTAGACACTTGTAATAATCTTAAAATTTCGTCTTTAGATTTATCAAATTTCTTTTCATTTAATAAAATTTCTAAATTTATCATGCTTGCAAAATATTCAACATTTGAAATTTCGGGTTCTAAATTTGGTTTCACTTTAAATTGATTAATATAATTAGCATTCCAATTAATCAAAATTTCATTTGTTTCCAAAGGATTAATTCCTATTAATGATTTTGAAGCTTGAATAAATCTAATTGGGTGATATATAGAATTTTCATTATTTTCTAAAGAATAACATTCAATAAGTTGTTTTTCTATTTTTTGTTTTATTGACATTATTTTAATTAAATATTCTTTTTTTCCTGTGTGGTTAATATGATGTTATTTTCCTAAATTTATATGTGAAAATTTACTGCCACATCACACCACTGACCAATTCATTCAATTTAATTTTTTTTCAAAAAAAGGAAAATAATTAATGGCTCACGCTGGAGCACATGCGATAATTGGGATGTACACTGGAAAACTTCCATTTATTAAAAAGAATTTAATTGTTCCAATAATTATTGGTTCTCTTATCCCCGATTTAGATATTTTTGCAGTTGCATTTGGAAAACTTTTTTTAAATATATTAGATCCAATCCATTTTTTCCACCGTAAAGCCACACATAGTTTTTTATTTATTATTTTTATTTATTTATTTTTTCAAATATTATCAGAATTGCTAAATAAACCAAAATTAAGATATTGGGGAAAGGGATTATCAATTGGTGTTCTATCTCATATTCTTGTGGATTCATTTTTTTTCTTAAATGGAATTCATCTTTTATGGCCAATGGAAATGGAGTTGAACCTTTGGAATAAATATCAACCACCCGTAATTATTTCAAATCTATTATTAGCATTTGAATTTTTATTTTTTAGAATTCTTGCGTGGATTATTTTAGAATTATCAATTAATACCCCAAATTTAAATAATCCTGGATTTTTACATCTTATATCAAAATGGAAAACTATTGAATTTTATTTATTTATATTTTTTATATTTTTGGCAATAATTAATATTCCTGGTTTTGAAATTATATTTGGATTAGGATATTTACCTTCATTACTCATGAGTATAATTTCAGTCTGGGTAATGCAAGACTGCTTTATAGACAATAATCAAAATGGAGAAATTAATGGATCATAGTCAATTAGGAAATTTAGTTTTATCAATTGGAATTATTATTTTTGTAGCACATATTTTTACTGCAATGTTTAAAAAAACTAAAATCCCCGATGTATTACTTTTAATATTAATTGGAATTCTTATTGGACCTAGTTTTTTAAATATATTAAAACCTCAAGATTTCGGATTTGCAGGACCTATTTTAAGTTCAATTGCATTAATTTTAATGTTATTTGAAGGTGGAAATCATTTATCAATTAATAATTTAAAAGAATCTCTTAAAGATAGTATCCCTATTGCGTTAATTACTTTTATTATCACTTTTACCATAACGACTATTTTGGTATTTATATTTATTACACAAGATATTTTCACTTCAATTTATGCAGGTGCTGTACTTGGAAGCATTTCACCAGCAGTCGTAGTGCCATTCATTAACCTTTTAGAAATTTCCCAAAAAACAAAATCACTTTTATTTGTAGAATCAGCTATCACAGATGTTTTAAGTATTGTATTAGCACTAACATTTTTAGATGCATTTATTAGTGGACATTTAACTGTTTTAGGATTTGTAGGTGAATTGCTTACCGCATTAGTAATGGCAACATTATTGGGCTTAGGGGGAGCAATTTTATGGTCTATTGTGCTAGAAAAAATTCGTCAATTTCCAAATACAATGTTTACTACACTTGCATTTTTATTTATCATTTATGGATTAGCTGATAGTATGGGTTACAGTGGTCCAATAACAGTATTAGTTTTTGGTATTCTTTTAGCAAATGCGAAAAAAATCCCAATTGCAATAGTTAAAAAGTTCAGTTCAAATGAATTAGCAGAATTTAGTGCATTTGAAAAAGAATTTTTCTCTGAAATTATCTTTTTAGTTAAAACATTTTTCTTTATCTATTTAGGATTATCAATACAATTTGGTAATTTTTTCATACTAGTTGGTGGAATAATAATTACACTCGGTATATATGCATTTAGATTTTTAATTGTTAAATTTATTTTACCAAAAACTGAATCAGTTAGAGAAGCAGTGCTAATTTCTTCCATTATACCTAAAGGGCTTGCTGCTGCCGTACTTGCCGAATTACCACTATTTAAATTTATTGAAGGTGATTTGCTTTATGATGGGTTTATAAAAGTGAGAGCTGTAGCATATAGCGTAATTTTCTTTAGTATTATATTAACTGCAATTATGGTCTATTTGACAGAAAAAGATTTACTTTCTCTACCAATTCGTAAGTTTTTTGGAAAGTTTAAATAGAAATAATATAATGAAATAATTTTTCAATTATTCTGTTTTTTAAAAACAAAATGATGTAATTTTTATTACTTCATTTAAATCTGTTAAAATCTAGTTGCCAATGGAATGAACGCTATTATAAAATTGGCTGGTGTATTAATATGAAATAATTATATAAGAAGACATTGCTATTTCAGGGCAATAACCATCTCCTTGACAGACTGGCGGTGTAACACAGGTATTCCCACTCACTCTACACGCATCATAATCAATTATATTACTTGCACCAATATATACATGATTTGTTAAATCGGTAATAAATGGTTCTACATCTAAACCAGGGCACCATCCTGCTCTTCCATATCCCCATGTTCCATATTGATTTGGAATTGTTCCCTGAGAAATCATTTCGATAGACATACAATGATTATTTGCAGATGCTTCGGGGTGATCCTTGCTAAATTCATACTCACCTCCATTTATTGAAAATATATGGTTTGAATTACAAAATTCTGAACAATTAAAACATCCATTACTTCCCCAACCATGTCCCGTAATATAGGTAACAAATTCAACCTTGGTTGCATTTTCAGGAACTTCAAACTGAGTTGCAGGTCGATTATCTCCGTAATTTGGATTAAATTGAACAGTACCATTCCATATAGGAATAAATGATTGAGGAGTACTTTCGGCTTCTTCAGAATATAATCTTAGTTTGAGTGTGAGTAAACTATTTGGCCACCCTGATTCTTGAAACTTTATCATTTTAACTCCTCCAGGTCTAATATTAGCTAAAAAAGGAGTAATATCAGTTAAGTGATGAGGTTGACGATCGAATGGTGTTATCCACCTAGCAATTTCATAACATTCTGAATTATAATTCCATTCATAATTAAGTTCTTCACATGATATTTGCGATTCATTTTCAAAATACTGTGTTGATATACAGGTTTCATTTATCCAGCTAAAACCACTTTGTTCACATAGATCCTGCTCGACGATCCACGAGTATTCAATTTCATCATAGCATATTCCATCACATAAATAAAGATGCGCAATACGATCATAATCATCACAACCTTGATCACTATAATTTCCATTTGAATCAGGACATCCTCTTAATAAATCAACAGATAACCCAGAGTAATTATTTAATTCCTCATTAGTAGGAAACTCAACTAATTGCGTAATTGTTGAAGCCCATCCACCTGTATAAATTTCTCTATCAAAAATGGTAATTTCATCATATTCACGATTTGGTTCATAAATATTTTCAAATTCATAATTAAAATAATGAGCTTCATGTGCAATATAACTTAAATGTGTTCCTGTGAAATTTGATGGGTTTCCTAAATAGCCAATTTGCCTTATTTGTTGGAATCTATCAATTGCAAATGCAACTTTTCCAGGTAGAATTTCAGAAACCCAATTATTAATTGTAGATGCTCTTTGAGGAATAAAATGAAGATGAGAATTCCAATGTTCCTGATCTTCTTCTGTTAAGTTTAGGAGAACTTCATCAAAATCAGCTTTCATATCAATTGCCATTTGCTCTGGATTATTTCCTTCTGATAAGAAAAAATAATGTACATTATCAGGTGAATTATTAATAAAATCTATTTTTGTATTTGAATTCCATAAAGCTGAAGAATTTGCAACACCTGTATGATAATGAATAAAGATATACGAATTATTTCCATCCCAATTATTTCTAAAATCAAATTCTGCACCAATATCATTTGTTATATTAAATACAATTTGTGTGACATCCATAATATTTACACTTCCATCTGCATTAACATCAGCATATAAAACCTGTTCGTCATTAAAAATAATAATACTTAGGATGTGGTTTATGTATAAAATAATATCTTGTATATTTAATGTCTCATCTTGGTTTACATCTCCATATAACTTTGCATTTAAATCTGGTAATTTAAACTGACCAGCGAAATCAAAATAATGTTGTCCATAAGGCCCAGGGTTAAAATCAATTGCATTTAATCCTTGAAATAAAATTAAAAATGTAAGTATGTTTCGTTTAATTTTTTTCATTGAATTATATTCCTCGTTTAGGTTTATATAAATTTACTTTAATATGTTACTCACTAATTACTAATAATTTTCATTAACAAATATTAATATTATTTTAAAGAAAAAAAATTAAAAAATAAAGCTAATAATACTAATCGAATATTCCACATAATTTTTCTAGCCTTTTTAAATTTTCAAGATAGCCCATTGCAATTAGCATATCACCCGATTGAATTTTTGTTCTTCCTCTTGGATTAAATTTCATCTCACCATTTTTTCGTTGAATTGCAGCAATAATAATATCTAACTCTTCTCTGTTGTAACATTCGCGAATTTCTTTTCCAGCAATTTCGGCGTTTAACTGTACTTGAATTTCATCCATTTCCCAATCAACTTCAGTTCCTTCTCGTATAATTTCTAAAAAATCAACAACGGCTGGGCGAGTAACCATATTTGCTAAACTATGCCCAGCAATTTCATACGGATTTAATACCTTATTTGCACCTGCTGTTAAAAATTTCTTACGATTAAATTCATAACTGTTTTTTGCAATGATAAATAATTCTGAACTTGCTCCTCGTGCAGATAAGGTAACAAATAAATTATCCTCCTCCTTACCCAATACAGACACAAGACCTTTTGCATTTTTCAAATTAGTTTTACCGAGTATTTCATCATCCAAGCAGTTGCCCTCTAAAACAATATATCCCGCTTTAGTTGCCATTTCGACTTTTTCTCTACTATTATCAATGACAACAAATTTTTCTTTATTTTTAAATAATTGTTGACAAATAATATTACCCATTCGTCCAAAACCACATACAACAAAATGATTTTTTAATCCATTAATTCGTTTTTCCATTTTTCGACTCCTAATAATTGGATTTTGAAATATAAACTCGGCTGTAAAAGATAATGCAAATGCACCCACCCCCACACCAAACATAATTAATAATACTGTGAATAATCTTCCAAATTCAGATAATTCATTTATTCCCGCACCAAATCCAACAGTGCTTAAAATAATAGCTGTCATATAAAATGAATCTATCCAATTGAATTTTTCAATATAATGATAGCCCGTCGTTCCAAGAATAATAAAAAGTAATAATAATCCTAGAATTTTTAAAAGTTGATTTTGTTTTGTATCTTGCATGCTAATTAAAATAACCTAATATTAAAGAAATATTATTATTAACCGAATATATAAATGAAGTTTTCACAATCCTCCAAGACTGGTAATCTTCACTGGGGCACATCAGTGCCCCTTTTTTTTAATTCTGATACAATTTCATGAGAATCAACAATAATTTTACCTTTATCATCTTGCCAAATAGGAACAGCAGATTGGTTACTTAATTCAAATACGGATTTTCTTAATTTTTTTCGTACAGGCGTCCATACTATTTCATAGTCTATTTTATTTTTATCAAATGCAGATTTTGCTCTGATACATGGATGAATATGTTTAAAGAATGAAGGCAAATATTGAGTCAATTTTGCGAATGGACATAAAAATAATTTATGCATAATTGAACACTTTCTTAAAATTTATAATTTTAATATTATCATTTCCTTTCCATTGTGGATATTTTGTCATAACTGAATTAAATATATCTGATTTGATTATTGAAATAAGCCATTTATTGAGATTTGGATATGTACTCAAAAAATAGTTTTTATTAATATTGCAAAATTGTCTAATAAATGGAAAAATTGCCATATCACAAAGAGAAATGGAATTATCAACTAAATATTTATTTTCAATTAATAATTTCTCATAATTAATTAAAATTTCATCACATTTATGTTGACATTCTGAAATTGAATAATCATCATATCTCTCATTATATTTATATCTATCTAACCAAGATTTAAATATAGTATCATTCTGCACTATTAATTTATGTTGCAATTCAATCTCTAATTTATAAAGATATAAATCTTTTGATTCTTCAATTGCCCATTTCATAATATCAATACTTTCCTCTATTACAATACCATTAGGTAAAATTAAAACAGGTACCGTACCTTTAGGAGATACTTCAAATAATTGGCTTGGTTTTTCTCTTAATAAAACTTCTCTAATCTCAACTGAAATATCACTATACGAAAGTGCCATCCTAGCACGAATTGCATAGGGTCATCTCCTAAAAGAATATAATATAGGATATTTCAACTTTTCATATTTACAAAATTTAACGGGATATCTAAACTTGCATTATTTAATTCTGAAATCACAGATTGTAAATCATCAATTTTTTTTGCTGTTACCCTCAACTGTTCCCCTTGTATTTGAGATTGAACTTTCATTTTTAAGGATTTAATCAATTTATTAATTTTAGTCGCATTTTCTTTATTAATTCCTTCTTTCAATTTGACTAATTGACGAACGGTCATTCCAGTCGCTTGTTCTTCTTCTTGATAATCAAATGTTTTTAAAGATATTTTCCGACTCACAGATCTATTTTCTAACATATCTCTAATAGCCATTAAATGCATATCATTATCAGCATTTATGGTAATTGATTTATCTGTTTTATTTAATTCAATTTTTGCTTCTGTTCCTTTTAAGTCATAACGAGTTACAATATCTCTTTTTACTGTATTTACAGCGTTATCAACTTCTTGCATATCAAATGTACTTACTATATCAAAAGATGGCATATTCTTCCTTAATTAATTTCAATAATTTATTGGGATTTTTAGATTGATTCTGAGTAAAAAATAATCTATTTATTCGATATTTTAATTTGTAATTGTTTTACTGATTGGTGTTGAGGATTTATTTTAAAAGCAATCTCTGTATATTTTTTTGCATTCTCGACATCACCAATTTCAAAATAAGCATCTGCTAAATATATAAAATACTTACCAATATTATTTGGATAAACGCTTGTTGAGTATTGTAAATATTTAATCGTTGAATGATAATTCTTTTTTTGATACGCATTGATACCTTCTTTAATAGAATATTTTACACTTACTGCCCAACAAATTAATATAAATGTAATACTTGCAATAATTCTTCTAACTTGTTTATTTACATGTACATTTAATAAATTAAATGAAATGATTAATGCAATACCAAAACTTAAAAAATGACCCATTCCAAATAGCCCATCAATCGCAAACCCGATGATGAATGAAAGTAATCCAAGCCAAATATCGTTCACTCTAAAGTTTATAAAAAATTGTTTAATAACTGAGCTTTTATACGTTTTATCCCCAATAAAAAAATCTGATAATTGATAATCTTCTTTTAACGGATTTGTAAATGCATATTTTATTGCTGAAGTTGGACATCCATCCGTGCATAACATACAATTAGTGCAATTCGTATTAACGACTTTGTTAAAATTATTAATTTCAAAACTTACATCAATTCCAATTGGACAATTTTGGGTGCATGTACCGCATTGAGAGCAATTCCCTACCTTTCTAATTTTATAGACAGCTAATGCTGATGGTAGTTTCAAAAATGCACCCCATGGACATAGAAATCTGCAAAATCCTTTTCTGCCAAGAAAGTATACAATCAAAAATCCATCTACAAAGAATGTAAGTAATCCAATAGTAAAACCAGGTAAAAATGCCCAAATATCAGGTGTATTAGTTACAATTGAAATTTTCCAATTATGATTAAGTGCATAATCTAAATTGGGAATAATATAAAAATGTAGTAAGATAAAAAGAGGAAATAATACAACTAATCGAGAATTTACAGTTCTCGGGGTGATATTTAATTTTTGAAGAATAACCCAACTCAGTTCTTGAATAGCTCCAAAATGACATGCCCATCCACAAAAAAACCTGCCAAAAATTAATGTGGTAAAAAATGCAATAAAAACCATTATCACACCTGCATTAATTGTACCTATTCTTAAAAAAGAATGAAATAATTCCTGAAAATCAAGACTACCTATTAATTCTTGACCAAACCCAGCAATATGTAAAAAAATAAGAAGATGGATTATTACAAAAGATAGAACTCTATATTTTTGCACAGATTACATATTTAAAATGAAAGTCACTAATCGAACAATATCTACAATATTTAATTGATTATTATAGTCCATATTCATGTGCCAAAACTCATAATCATCAACTTCAATTTCATCTAAAATTATAGATACAAATAAAGTTAAATCTAAAATATTGACTTGATTATCTAAATTACAATCACCCTTATACCCAACCATTCCAAAATCTTCTACAATTGTAATTAAGGTATCTACAGAAATATTCTCATAGACTGACGTTTTTAAAGCAGTTAAATCATTATTAAATGAAGGCCATTTAATTACTATTTCATCAATAATTGGTACATTTCCTACACCAAAATGAAGTGTTAAATCATCCATACTTCCATGCCCTTTTCCCGCAATTATTTCACGCATAAAAGTATTTCCACCGGCAATAACTTTAACCCTTGCACCAATAGCAGATTTATTTGATTTTGTAGTTGGGCTTGCCTGTTCACCATAATTATTTGAACCTTCAAGAATTATTTTCACCCAATGATTATCGGTATAAAATTCATCTCGTGTTTGATTATTATATAATAAACTTACAAATTTGGGACCTTCTGGCGTATTAGTGCTTCCCATATTTAAGCCAGGTACGAAAACATCTAACCAACCATCTAAGTCATAATCAGTTGTAATTGCATCTTGTCCAGAACTTAAGAATTGAGCAGAATAATCATTTGTAATACCTCCAGGTGTAGATGTAAATAAATCATCTGGATTTCGCATATTAGTAGTCCAGATATCATTTATTCCATCATTATCAAAATCTCCCCAAGTAACACCATTCCCAAGCGTATCCGATTCAACTCCTTCTTCGATAGCAATATTTTCAAATTGTCCATTATTATTTATAAATAAACGATTCAAATCCCAATTAACTAAATATAAATCAAAATCTTCATCATTATCAAAATCTCCCCACGATGCACCATATCCTTGACTTCCGTTTTCAGAAATATCAGAATCTGTTAAATTGATTTCGGACGCAACATTTATAAACGGAGAAAGTAAATCTGGATTATACTGAATACTTTCTCCCACTCCTGTAATGGTTTCATTTCGCATTAACCAATTTTCGCTCCATTTGCGAACAACAAAAACATCTTGATCACCATCGTTATCATAATCTACGATTGCTAGACAACGAGACGAACTTGTATCATCGCTTCCGAATTCAAATTCAATTACAAATTGTGGAACCCCATTTTCATCTAATCCGATATTTTTTAATAAATGGAATTGGTTTTCACCCCACGCTGAAACAGATACAATATCTAAGTCACCATCTAAATCATAATCTAAAAGTCCATTACTATGCATATCTTCAAATTCGCCACTATCAATATATTGATATGAGTCAAAATAATGTCCACCTCTATTCAACATCATTTCATGAATTCCAGCAATATTATATCGCCATTTTATAATATCTGGATATCCATTATTATCAATATCACCTGCAACTAACCCATAAGCACCTGCTACACTTACAGTTTCATAATTTAAATTTTCCCTATATGTCCCACCTGAATTAATAAAATATCTACTTATATCCCAACCATAATATAAATCTGGATCTTTATCTAAATCGAAATCAATCATTAATGCACATTTTGCTTTTATTTTACGGTGATCCGTATTTTCTTGATGAACATAGGAGCTATATAGCCCACTATTCATATTTTGAGATTCACCTTCAGGATAAAAATCAGGCCGATTACTATTTGTAACTACAAAAAATATTTCGCCTGCAAGGATTATAAACCCAAAACAAAATATGAGTAAAAGTAAAACTCTTATGTATTTCATCCATGGATTTAAATGATTTTTAATAAATGCCATACTTATAATTTAGAAAGACTATTAGCAATTATAATTTATCAATTTGTTTCGATTTAGGGCTGTGAAAAAAATAAGCCACTGATAAACACAGATTAAATTGATGAAGAAATGATGAATATTGAATT
>JACKQG010000130.1_pt1 | contig 104943 bp, 97 predicted proteins | sample 8237621 | NCBI WGS metagenome assembly JACKQG01 (sample SAMN15677084, study PRJNA649215) | marine metagenome | biome: marine; feature: Black Sea; material: saline water; isolation source: suspended particulate matter (SPM) from the Black Sea western gyre | collected 2013-06-09/2013-06-10... | reverse complement strand
CGCAATGCCGAGGGCTTGGAGGAAATTAGCCGAGCCCTGCACGAACGCGCCGACCTTTGCGGCCAATGCACCGGCGGCGAGCCAGTCGCCGTACTGCGCGGTCCACGCGGCTTTGCCGGTGAGCATCGTGCCCTCGTGCATCATCCCGAGGCCGAGCCCCGCGCCGCACGCGAGGAGGACGAGTGTGGCAAGAAAGCCCTCGGTGAGCATACTGCCGTAGCCAACAAAGCGGGCGTCTTCTTCGTTCTTGAGTTGTTTGCTGCTGGTACCGCTGGAAACGAGGCAGTGAAAACCACTCACTGCGCCGCACGCGATGGTGATAAAAAGAAACGGAAAAATGAGCGGCGCGTTCTTCGGACTAAAATCCCACATCGGCGCGACCATACTCAGCGTTTGTTTTTCGCCGCCGGTTGGCGTGTAGCCAAAGAACGCCGCCGCGCCAAGGCCGAACACGATGAGGCCGAGGGCGGAGATCAATTGCAATGAGTTGATGTAATCGCGCGGTTGGAGCAGCGTCCACACCGGCAACACGGAGGCGACGTAAGAATAGCCCAGCAGCACGAGCACCCATTGCCACAACGGCCACGCGGCGAGGGCGGCGTTGAATGCGCCAAGCGCGCCGGTGTTTCCAAAAATAACAGTGAGGTACATCACCGCCAACGCGATAAGCGACGGCAAAAATAATCCGAAGCCTTTGCGATGCAAGAGGGTGCCGATGACAATGGCGATTGGGATTTGCACGATGCACGGGAAGATGGCGGCGGGGTATTGCTTGAACACCGCGGCGATGACTAACCCAAAAATCGCAAGCACTACGGTGAGCGCCATAAATAAAACGAAGAGGAAAAGTAGGCGAACGCGTTTATTCAAAACGCGACCGGCGATGTCGCCGACGGTTTGGCCGTTGTTGCGAAGGCTGACGACGAGTGCGCCGAAGTCGTGCACGGCGCCAATAAAAATGGAACCGAACACCACCCACAACAACGCGGGAAGCCATCCCCACATGATGGCGATGGCGGGGCCGACGATGGGGCCGGTGCCGGCGATGGAGGTGAAGTGATGGCCGAAGACGACAGATTTTTTGGTGGGCACATAGTCGACGCCGTCCTCGAGTTTTTCACTGGGACAGACGGCGCTGGCGGAGAGACGGAAGATTTTTTTGCCCAGCCAGCGGCCATAAGTATGGTAGGCGACGATGAATCCGAGGCCGGCGAGCAGGGCGATGAGGAGGGTTTCCATAGTTATGACGCGCCGAGGGCGCAGTAACGTGCCGGAAAACTAGGGGGTTTTTGCGAAAAATGCAATGCGTGTGAGCGAATGGGCATTTTTTTAAAAAATTCAGTTGTTAACAGGTGTGAGCAGTGTTAGTAACTAACTTTTGCCGTTGGCGAAAGAGATCAACTATAAAGAATGCCTCGCCCGTGCCAAGGACTGGTGTGCTGAAAAGGCGCCACGAATTGGCTGAGCGAGGTGACGAAGGAACAGATTTATGTCACGACATCGCAGTTTACGATCTTCAAATACACTGGGCGCAAAGCGCAACGTGCTGAAGCGCTATGAGCGCGTGGCACTGTTGAAGGACCGCGGCCAATGGAAAGAGGGCGACCGCGTGGCGGGACTTCGCAAGACGAAGCCCTCCGAATAGCGGCCGCGTAATGATTCGCTTCGATGTCACGGGCCTTCGCCCGGAGGTGCATCTGTTCCACGGTGAGACACTGAACGGAAGTTCTGTGCCTGAATGAGAACAGTTGATGGTGCGCCTGCAAAAATTCTTGGCCCAAGCCGGGATCGCTTCGCGGCGTGCCAGCGAAGCGATCATTTTGGCTGGGCGCGTGGAGGTGAATGGCCGGCCGGTCACACGGCTGGGAACCCAAGTGGATCCCGCGAAAGACGTGGTGACTGTTTCCGGCAAACCCATCCAACCGTTGAGTCATCGCTATGTCGCGGTGCATAAACCCAAAGGGGTTTTGTGTACCCGGAAAGACGAGCGCGGGCGGCCTATTTTGGGCGACCTGTTGCCGCCGGGCTGGGACCTGAAACCCGTGGGCCGACTGGACCGCGACAGTGAAGGATTGATCTTTGCCACAAACGACGGCGAGTTCGCACTGCGGATGACTCATCCGCGGTACAACGTGCCCAAGGTCTACACGGTGGAGGTGAAAGCCAACGTGCCTCAAACGGCGCTGGCGCAATTCACCGAAGGCGTAGAGGACGCGGGCGAGTTGTTGCGGGCCCGCAAGGCGACTTTGGTGAGTAGCACCCGCGCACGCAGCATCGTGCGGATCGAACTCACCGAAGGCAAAAACCGCGAGGTGCGCCGATTGTTTGCGACACAGAAAATAAAAGTCACCCGGCTAACCCGGGTGCAAATAGGAAAAATAAAATTAGGCGAGTTGCCCCCCGGCAAATGGCGAACACTAACAGAAACTGAAATCCAAACCTTGTTGAGGAACTGATGAAAACCACCCTGCCCCGTATATTAACTCCCGCGCTCACACTCGCGGCCACCACCCTGCTCATCGCGCAAACCGCGCCGCCCATCCCAGCCGGACCGGGCGCGCCACCCACGCGCCAGCCCGTACCGCCCGCGCAACCGGTCCCCACACCGGCCGTGCCCGCGCCCTCACCGGAAATTATTCCGCCCGCCGTTGCACCGGCAGTGCCACTCGTGCCGCCAGCCATCACGCCCCCTGTGGTGCCTCCGGCTATCACGCCGCCCGCTGTGGCCCCCGCCGCCCAGCCCGCGTTGATTGAATTGAAACTCCCCGCGCCCACCCCCTCCATTGGGTTGGGCGTCATCACCGGCACGCGCGTCAGCGCCCGCGGCAAGGCCACGGTGCACAGCCAGCTCGTGTTTCGGTTCGGCCAAAATGAGCCGATCAATATTCTTGAGGAAATCACCCTCGCCACACCCAAGGCCGGTGAGCCGCGCAAATGGTATCGCGTGCAGGTGCCCCAGGATGCCGGCTTGTGGGTGCACCATGATTTTCTCCACAACCAACGCATCGTAAATATCGTGGGCAATGATGGCAAACCCTCCCCTCACACTTACGCCAGCGTAAAGCCTGATCGGCTCAACGTGCGTGGCGGCGCAGGTGACGCGTTCCCCGTCCTTGGCCGGCTGATGCAAGGCACGGACGTAGCCCTCACCGGCGCGCAGAAAGGCAAGTGGCTCGAAGTCTTTGCGCCCGGCAATTGCTCCGTGTACGTGGCCTCGCAATTTGTGAAACGCGCCAACGGCAACGTGGGCAATATTATCGAGGTACAACCCGCGCCCGGCGCACAACCACAGACGGGAATCATTCAGCCGTTGCAACCGGGAATCATTCATCCTCTGCAACCAAGCGCCCAACCCGCGGTGCCTGCTGTACCCGTGCAGCCCGGCACCATTGCCCCCGCAGTTCCCGGCGCGAAACCGGCAGTGCCTGCCGAAACGACCATCACGATTGATCCAAAAACGTTTGGCAATCCCGACGGTGGCACCACTCCCGGCGGTGTGGCTATCGTCCCCAAACCGTCCAAGCCCATCACGCCGGCGGTCCTCAAACCCATCGTGCCCGTGAAACCCGTTGTGCCCGCGCCCGCCAAGCCGGTGCAAGTGGCCAAGGCCAACCCGAACCTGCCCCCGCCCAGCAAACCGGTGATGGACAAAAACGGCGCGCCTATACGCATCGTTACCCGCGAAGGCATCGTGCATCGCACGCTCAGCCTGAGCGCGCCCTCGCGCTACGTGCTCGAGCATCTTGAGAGCGGCAAGACGATTAACTTCCTCATCACCAAACATCCGGCGTTGGAGAAGCAAATGGAAAAACTTCTCGGCCGCCGCATCCTCGTCAGCGGGCAGGAAGCAATGGACGCCCGCAATCAGCACACGCCGGTGCTTCTCATCAAGTCCCTCAAAACGACGGACGACACTAAAAAGTAACGTGGGCACCGAAGCCATCGACAACAGGATTGATGGCCGCGCCATCGCCGAGCAAATACACGGGGAAACCCGGCGGCAAATTGAAGCCCTGAGTGAGCAGGGCACGCCGCCGGGTCTCGTCTTTGTGCGCGTGGGCGAGGATGCTGCCTCGCGCGTGTATGTGGGGATGAAGGAAAAAACCTGCGCCCGCCTTGGCATTCAATCCACCACCCACGTGCTGCCGGAGGACACGACGGAAAAGGAGTTGCTCAAACTCATCAGCGAACTCAACGCCAACCCCACCGTGCACGGCATCCTCGTGCAGGCGCCGCTGCCGCCGCCCATTAACGAGGCCACCATCTTTGCCGCCGTTTCGCCTAATAAAGATGTCGACGGATTTCATCCTGTCAATGTTGGTAAACTATTGCTGGGCGACGCCGATGGCTTTGTGCCCTGCACCCCCGCCGGCGTGCACGAACTGCTCATCCACAGCGGCGTGCCCATCCAAAGTGCGGAAGTCGTCATTCTCGGGCGCGGCAATATCGTCGGCAAACCGATGGCCGCAATCCTTTGCCAAAAGGCGGCGCACGCCAACGCCACGGTCACGCTGTGCCACTCGCGCACGGCCAACCTCGCCGATCATTGCCGCCGCGCGGATATTTTGATCGCCGCCATCGGCGTGGCCGAATTTGTGAAAGCGGATATGGTGAAACCCGGGGCCACCGTCATCGATGTGGGCGTGAACCGCGTCCCCGATCCCGACGCCAAGAACGACACACGGCTGGTGGGTGATGTGGACTTTGCCGCTGTGCAACCGATCGCCGGACTCATCACGCCCAACCCCGGCGGCGTGGGGCCGATGACCATCGCGCTGCTCATGCGCAACACCGCCCGCGCCGCCGCTCGCGCGGTTGGGCTTGAGCTAGAAACCCAATAATTTAACACAATGACCGACGCAAGAATACTCCCCGACCTCCAATGCTCGCTAATGTGCGAGGACGTCCGACAGGAAGCCAACGGCAACATTTTCCTGATCGGCGTGCTGAACCAAATCGTGGTGCCGCAGGTGCCCGTGGCGGCCAATAAGCTGGCGTGCTTCAATCGCTGGACCGCCGGCGTGGGCGAATTCAACGAAGTGATCAAACTGCTCGCGCCCGATCAATCCACCGTGGTGCGCGAAAATACGCTGGCGTTTACGATGGAAAATCCCGGCGTGGTGCGCACGAACGTGCATATGTTTCAAGGCGTGGAATTCACCGAAGCCGGTACGTATTTCGTGGAAGTGACCGTCGACGATGTACTGAAGCTGCGCTATCCGCTGCCGCTGGTGGTGATGCCGCAAAATCAAAATGGCGGCGGCGATAACGGCGGCGAACAGAATTAATTTATGGAACCGGCCCCGTCCAATGGCGAACCGCCGGAGGAAACTTCGCCGGAATCCACAGCGCCTTCGCCCCCCACACTTCCAAAAGGCTTTCCCGTCACCTTCAGTGGTGTGGCCTCCTTTGCCGAAACCGGTTGGGGACGCCTGCTCGGTTGGCAATTCCTGATGGCCCTGGCGCTGGGCGGCGCGGTGCTGCTTGTGCTTGCTCGGCACTGGGCGCCCGTGGTGGATTCGGCAATGCAGCAACTCCCCGCCAAAACCGGCTGGCACGAGGGCACGCTCGTTTGGCCCGACGACAACCTCGTTGAGCTGGGACGCAACAATTATTTCTGCCTCATCGTCGATCCCGCAGGCACCGCGCGCCAAGGCCAGCTCGCCGATATCCAAGTGGAATTGCGCCACGAGGATTGGCTGCTCGGTTCAGTGTTCGGCTATTTTGAATTGGACTACGCGCCGGGCGATTTGCCATTACAACGCAAGGAACTGGCCCCGTGGTGGGGCGCGCGCCGGCCATTTCTATTACTGGCAATGGGCGCGACGGCGGGCGCACTGGCGTGGATCGGCTGGTTGGCGCTGGGCTTGGGCGGTGGCGTGATCGCACGCACAGTTGCATTTTACGTAGACCGCCAATGCCCTCCCGGCGGCGGCTGGCGACTCGCAGCCGCGGCGCAATTGCCGTCGGCGCTATTATTGGCAGTGGGCGTTTTGTGCTATGCGCTGGGGTTGTTGCCTTGGATGGGCCTGCTGATCCTGATGCCCGTGGCGGCGCTGATTGCTTGGGGGTATTTGTTTTTTGCACCCTTCTTCCTGCCAAAAATTGAAACGACCGGGCCCAATCCATTTGAAAACGAAACTTCCGAAACGGAGCAGGACGATGACGAAAGCAAATTCTCTGACCCGGAAGAGTCCAATCCATTTCAGGATTCGGCGGAAGATTAAGCATGCGAAGCGTGAATGGAATTGCCAGCATTGCCAGCATTGCCAGCATTGCCAGCATTGCCAGCGCAGGCCAGTTCGGTTAGATTGGGCGCGTGAAACTTTGGGCAATGGTATTGGCGGCGGGCGTACTGTTTGGCTGCGACAGCAGTGACGAAGGTAGCGGTACGACGGAAGACCGCGAGCCACACTTTTTGGCGGGTCGGCGGCTGATCACACGGCAGGATTATGCCGGCGCGGAAAAATCCTTTTATAAAGCATTGGAGGCGAACCCCCGCTCGGCGGCGGCGCATTACGAACTCGGCGTGCTGTTTCTTTCGCGCAAAGACGATCCCGCCACGGCGATTTTTCACCTGCAACGCTTCATCACCCTCAAGCCTGAGGCGGAAAACAAAACGGATGTGCTCGGGCAAATTGAAGGACTAAAAAGCGATCTGGCCGGCGAAATTCTCGGCAACCCACAATCGAAGCCTAATCAATCCATTCAGGCACTGCGCGCGCAGCTCAACCAGTTGGCAGCGGAAAACGCAGCATTGAAGCATCAGTTGCTTTCCAAAGGGATCACGCCAAATCCGCAGCCGGCCACCAACACAACGGCCGCGCTGCCGCGCCCCAGCCCGGTTGGCCCGGGGGTTATTCCCGTGCCCAACCCGCCGCGCCCCGCCACGGCGATGCGCACGCATAAAGTGAAGCGCGGCGACAACCCCACGAGCATCGCGCGCCAATACGGCATCCCGGTTCCCAAACTGCTCGCGGCCAATCCCGGCCTCAAACCGGCCAAAATGCAGATTGGCGCTGAACTGAAAATTCCACCGCGCCAATAACGATGCAGCGCCTTCTTTTCGTCACGCTCGGCTGTTTTTGGTTGTACATGACCTGGCAACTGTGGCGTGTGGAATACGCCGGACAAAAACTCGGCGCGGCAGTTGAAATTTCCACGGTGTGGGACAAGGTGCGCCGTGCGCCGGATGATTCAATTTTGCAAATCGTCCACGCTCCGTCTGGCCAGTTGTGGGGCAGCCTCGATTGGGAACCCAAGGTGCTCACAAAAAACACTTCACGAGTGGAGGGCCAAATCACCCGGATCGACAGCTATGAGCTGGAGGTGGACAACGGCGTGTTCTTGCTCGGCACCGATCAGGGCCAGGTCAAGTTTGGGGTTAATCTGGTAATGAATGCCGCTTCCGCGTGGCAAACGGTGCGGATTAATTTCCGCAAACTCGATGAGCATAACATTACGGATCTGCACCTCGGTGCACTCGCCACCGCGAGCAATCAGGTGCTCAATCTCGGCCTTGAGCTTCATCATTACAGCAACCAAATTCAGATGCCGTTGGAGGACATTCGCGATCCTCGGAAATTTTCCAAGGCCCTGCTCGAGCTGCGCGGCACGGGCAAGCTCACCACAATCACCACGATGTTTGCCATCAATAAACTAATCGACGAGGCCAACCTCGGCACACAGCTTGATTTCAATTTTGAACTCCCGCGTAAGGCGCATCTCGACCACCTGCCCGGCGTGCGGTCAAACATCAAAGTGTACCGCGTGGACTTCGAGCCCGTTAAAGGCTGGCCCGCCAGCGTGTACATCAACCCCACAGGCGAAATCCTGCTCGTGCGCCTGCCGCAAGGGTACGAACTGCGCAACACTCATTATTACGGCATCGCCCGCCGTCGCACTTCATGATCGAACTGAATAATCTGGTGAAACAATTCGGCGAACTCACCGCCGTGGACGACTTGAGCCTCACCGTAAAGAAAGGCGAATTTTTCGCTGTGCTCGGCCCCAACGCCGCCGGCAAAACCACCACCATTAAAATGCTCGTGGGCCTCATTAAACCCAACACCGGCACCGTGCGCGTGTGCGGCATCGACGTGCAAACCGATCCCATCGAAGTCCGCCGCCACCTTGCGTTCGTCCCCGATTTTCCATTCCTATATGACAAACTCACCCCGTGGGAATTCCTGCGTTTCACCGGCCAGCTTTTTCATATGGACGAAGCTCAGATTCAGGAACGCACGCGCGAACTCATCCCGCGTTTTAACCTTGAGCCGTATTTGCAAAAAAGCATCGAGAGCCTTTCGCACGGCACGCGCCAGCGCATCGCCATCGTCTCGGCGCTGATGCACGCGCCCGAAGTGTTTGTGCTTGATGAACCGATGGTGGGGCTTGACCCGCATCACCAGTATATTTTGAAAGAGGTTTTGAAAGAACGCGCCGCCGAAGGCATGACGGTGTTTCTCTCTACCCACCAAATCAGCGTGGCAGAAGAAGTCGCTGATCGCATCGGCATCATTCACATGGGCAAGCTCGTCGCCGTGGGAACCAAGGAAGAATTGCACGCCATGAGCGGCAGCGGCAAGGCCGTGCTGGAAGAAACCTACCTCACCCTCACCAGCGAGGAATCCGATGTGAGCATACAGCGACAAGTCCAGCAGGGATAGCCAGTACCCGCCGCTATGGAATTCCTGCCCGCTGTCCGAAACCGGTTTACCTCGCCGCTGATGCTCTTGCTCCGGGTGCATCTCGCGCAGGCGGCGCGCCGCTTCAAAGAAGCCAGTCAACGCTCGGGGTTCCTCTCCGTGTTAATCGTGGGGTTCCTTCTTTTTTATCCACTGCTCGCCTCCGGCATGTTTTATGGCGGGCTGCGTTATGTTTCAAAATTCCCAGGACTGGGCGATCTCCTCATCGAGCGACTCATCTTTTTGCTGTTTGCGTTTCTCTTCATGCTCCTGCTTTTTTCCAACGTGGTGGTCGGCTACACCAATATGTTCAGAAATGAGGAATCGCGTTTCCTCAACACGTTGCCCATCCCGGCCCAATCGATTTTCCGCTGGAAACTCATCGAGACCGCTGTGGTTGCCTCATGGGCATTCATCGTTTTAGTAGCACCGCTGCTGCTCGCCTTCGGCATTCATCAACATGCAGACTGGTATTTTTATGTACTCACGCCGCCGCTCGTGGCGGTGTTTATTATGTTGCCGGCGGTGTTCGGCTGCTGGATCGCCGTGGCGATGGCGCGTTTTTTGGATCGCTCACTCTTTCAAGCCACCGCCGTGCTGTTGCTGCTGGCAATGTGTTATTCGGTAAAAGTTTACCTCCAACCCGAAGCCGCCAGCGAGCAGACGCTCGAAACGCGCGTGGTGGATCTCACGGACCGACTGCTCGCCAAAACCCAAATCGCGCAGTTCCCGTTCCTGCCCAGCTATTGGCTCTCCAGCACGCTCACGCATTGGGTGGAAGGCGCGCGCGCGGCGGCGGGGTTCTTTGCCGCGGTGCTGATGTCCAACGTGCTTTTTTTCGGATTCCTTGGATTCACAAAAACCGGTCGTCATTTTTATGCGTCGCTATCCTCCACGCTCAGCCGCGGCAGCCTCGCCGGCGATTGGTCCACCGCCATGCGCCACGCGCCGCGCTTGTGCGCGCAAGTCGTTTTATTGGCGTGGTTTTTGCCGGTGGTAGATTTCGAGCCACTACAAAACCATTGGCGGGGGGAACTCGCCCCGCTTTCGGCCCACTACGCCGCACAACGCAAATCTGAAGATGTGGACACCCAATCGCTCGGGCGCTGGCTCACCAATCAGGTGGCGGAATTGGAACCCCGCCTCGCGCGCGGCGCGCTTTATCATTTGCAGCCGGAAATCCGAAACCTCTACCTCCGCAGCGGCTCGGGCGAGATGAGGCAACTTGGGCCTGATCTCGACCACCTGCTGCAATCCAATCTGCGCCCCAGCTTGTCCGGGCTGGATGTTGCTCGCGGCCGTTCCGTGCTGCGCGGGGCCGCCGCCAACTTTGCCATCGAACCCGAGGCCACGTTGCTGGCGCCTTTACCTCCATCGCAAGTCACGTTGCTGCATCCCATCGGCACACCACAACTCAACAATCGCACACTCACTTTTCCTGCCAAATCCGGCACCGAAGCGCCTTTACCTGAACAAACGCATCGCCTGTTTTTCCGCCGATCAATCGCACTGGTGGACGCGCACAACGAGCCCACTGAAAAAAACGTTTGGATCACCGATTACGGAAATTATTTCGAAGGCACCCTCTCCCGCGTAGGCGATACCCTGCATCTCACATTGCCCGGCAGTACGCCCAATGATGAAACCGGTGTGTTCGGCAACGACCTCTTGCAAATGTGGCGCACAAATTTATACGGAGCTAACACACCCACATCAAAATTCGACTGGAACCACTGGCAACTCGGCCGAATGACTCCCCCCGTAGCCGCCCGAAAACCATCACCTGCCCTATCCGCCACCGTGCCGCCACTGGCACTCCTCGCCATTCCGCTCATGGCCCTGCTGGCGTGGATTATTAACAACCGCACCGTCCACCTGCTTGCGGCTGGCACGGTGCTGGGTCTCTTTGTTGCCTTCGCGACCGGCAGCGATCATTGGCTCACCCGTCTCGATGGCTCCGGCGTCGGCAGCGCCTTCGGCATCCCCGGCTGGCGGTTCCTCGGCTTCGGCGCATGGTTGATGCTTGCCGCCGCGTTGGCACAGGCGGCCACCACGATTTGGCAAATGCCCCTCGCCACGCGGTTCGAAAATTGGTTCAAGCAATGGCAGGAAAAACGGAAGGTGTTCAAATACGAACCGGGCTTAGCTGAGCGCCTTTTCAAAAAAATCCCCCGCCTGCCCTCCGACGTACTCGCCGTACTGCTCAAAGACATCCGGATGTTTTGGCGCGACACTGCGCAATGGGGGCAGTCGCTCATTCTCTTTGGCATTCTCGGCGTGTACATTTTGAATCTCCGTTTCTTCACCGAGCAATTCACCTCGCTCTTCACGGGCGGCCGTTTTGGCGGCGATTACTTTTTCAAGCTGGTCAGCTTTATGAACCTCGCCGCGTGCGCGCTGAATCTCGCCACGTTGACCACCCGTTTTGTCTATCCGCAATTCTCGCTGGAAGGCAAACGACTTTGGATCGTCGGCCTCTCGCCGCTGGGCCTCTCGCGCGTGGTGAAAGTAAAATTCTTGCTTGCCTCGGCCATTTCGCTGCTCATCAGCCTGCCGCTCATTTGGTTTTCGTGCCGCATGCTGCAATTGCCGCCGTTTCAGGTGCTGTTCTTCATGGCCGCCATCTCCATCATGGCCATCGCTCTCAACGGACTCGCCGTGGGCATGGGTGTGATGTACCCGAACCTCAAAGAAGATAACCCCAGCAAAATTGTCGCTGGCTTTGGCGGCACGTTTTGTCTCGTGCTCAGCTTCGTGTACATCGGCCTCGCCGTGATGCTGCTCGGCGCGGGCTCGCCCTTCGGGTCGCCATGGCAGGTCTTCGGACGGCATCCAATGGAAATTCGCATGATTTATCTCGGCATGTTTTTGGTGTTCTCAATCATCGTTGGCCTCGGTCCGTTGAGCTACGCGCTAACCCGCGTGAAGAAATTTGAACACTAAAGGGGAAGGGCATTGGTCAGTTGCAACCAAAGCTTTACATCACCGCCTTTTTTCCCTAACTTTTCCCTATGGCTGTTTTCGATGGGCCGGATTTGTTAGAGGAGGATTTTCCCGCTACTGCCAAAGGCACAACTTTGGTGCAAGAGGATCGCGAAGATTTGGATAATCAGGTTTCAACCCTGCAAACCCAACTCGCGTCCCTCAACCACGCACGTGACAAATTGGAGCGGGAGAAAGCCACTGTGGAGGAATCGCGCCGCCGTTTTTCGGAATTCCAAACCGGCCGCGAGGAGATGCTCCATGAACTCACGCGCAGCCTCGGATTACTCGAGGAAGCGCAGTTGGACGCCCAGCGCGACGCCGAGCAAATGGCGCGCTCCATGGATGACCTACGCGATGCCCTCACCAAAGTTGATGCACTGGTGGACGTGGACACTCACGATGAGAATTGGAAAGTACTGCTCACCCGCAACCTCACCACCATCGAAAATGCCCGCATGGAACTGAACTCCGCGCGCCTGAAATGGACGCTGCTCAGCGGCGCACAAAACAACGAGGGGCAAGGTTCGGCCGCGCCCGCGCAACCGGGTCAGATGGGCCTGCCGATGCCAAGCAGTTTTGGCCAACTCTGCCTGTGGGGGCTCGCCCTCACGTGGCCGGTGCTACTCATCGGCGCGACGATTACCGCCGTGCTGCTAATGCGGGGATAACCTCATGATCGGTTGGTTCAAACGCAAGACTGACCCGATGACCTCGCGGTCGCGTGAACTACATCAGGAAATTGCCGCGCTCGAATCCCAGATCGCTCAACTCAGCAACGCCTCCACCCTCGCCAACCCGCGCCAAATCCAATCCGTGATGGAGGAAACCTGCCACCTTCCGCCCGACCCCATTCTGTACTCCGACAAAGCACTGACCCACTCCCTACCACTCGGCACCGACCCCGAATGCTCCGGTCTCTACAACGATCAAGGTGTACGAAAATTTAATCTCGTCGGCTGGTGGCGTCGCCTACGGCACCGGCTCAATCCCGCCCCCACCGGCAACAACAAACTGGTCACCTACCTCGCCGCCGGCCGCGATTATGGCTACACCGCCCTGCGCGGCGAACGGCGCGTGGCCCGGAACCGCTTCATCCTCCTCGCGCTGGCCCTGCTCGGAATGCTCTGGACCCTCCTCAGCCTACTCATCCCGCAGTTGTAAATGGTATTGGCTTGCGGCACATCGTCCGCGCATTAGCCTTTGGCCATGCACGCCGTCCTCATCGAAACGCCTCTCGGAACGTTTCGCGCCCAATTCACCAAACGCGGGCTCGCGCGTTTGCAGTTTCCCAAAGCCGCCATCGATCCCATCGACGCCTCCATCGATCCGCCCACGAACTGGCTGCGTCAAACCACCGCCGCACTTAAAACAATGCTCGCCGGGAAAACCCCAAAAATGCTGCCGCCCTTCGACCTCTCGTCGGGCACCCCTTTTCAACAACAAACGTGGCGCGCGCTGCTGCGCATTCCCGCTGGATGCACGCGTGGTTATGGCGAATTGGCCTGCGCTGTGCGCCGCCCAAAGGCCGCTCGCGCCATCGGGGGTGCCTGCGGAGCCAATCCGATTCCCGTGCTCATCCCCTGCCACCGCGTCATCGGCGCCAACGGCAGTCTCACTGGGTTTTCGGGGGGCATGGGTTGGAAAATCAAACTGTTGAAAATCGAACGCGTCATGCTTTGACATGACCGCGTGCGATTGTTAGCGTCCCGCCCTTTGCTGGGTATGAATTATAAAGACACACTCAATTTGCCGAAGACTGGTTTTCCAATGAAAGCCGGCCTCGTGCAACGCGAGCCCGAACGCCTCGAGCAATGGGACGCGGAGAACATCCACGACCGCATCCGCGCCCGCCACGCCCAAGCCACCGAATCATTCATCCTCCACGACGGCCCGCCCTTCGCCAATGGCGACGTGCACATCGGCACCGCCCTCAACAAAACGCTCAAGGATTTCATCCTAAAATTCCAAACCATGCGTGGCAAAAATGTGCCGTACGTGCCCGGCTGGGATTGCCACGGATTGCCCATCGAATTCAAGGTGATGCAGGATCTCCGCAAGGAAAACCGCCAAGACGCCACCGCCGCCGAAATCCGCACCGCCTGCGAGGCGTACGCCCAGAAGTACATCGACATCCAACGCGAACAATTCAAGCGCCTCGGAGTGTTTGGCGATTGGGAGAACCCCTACCTCACGCTCGACAAAAAATACGAAGCCGAAGAGCTGCGCCTTTTTGCCGACCTCGCTGAAAAGGGCTTCGTCTATCGCGGCAAAAAACCAGTCTACTGGAGCATCCCCTGTCGCACCGCCCTCGCCGAGGCGGAGGTGGAATACGCCGACCACGTCAGCCAAAGTGTGTTTGTGAAATTTCCGGTCAGTGGCGCGGACGACACACACCTCATTATTTGGACCACCACCCCGTGGACGCTGCCCGCCAATCTCGCCGTAGCATATAACTCGCGGTTCACGTATAAAAAAGTGCGCGTCAATGGCGAGCAGTACATTGTCGAGAGCACGCTGCTGCCGACTGTTGCCAAAACGTGCGGCTGGGATAGTTTTGAGGAAATCGAATCGCTCAATGGCGATGCCGTCGGCGCGCTGGAATATCGCCATCCATTCATCGACAAATCCGCCAAGCTTTTTGCCGGTGACAACTTTGTCGAGAACACCACCGGCACCGGTTTCGTCCACGTCGCCCCCGGACACGGCATGGACGATTATCACCTCGGCTGCGCGAACGGCCTCCCCATTTATTGCCCCGTCGACGACGACGGAAAATTCGCCCACACCGACGACTTGCCCGTGGCCGACCAAATGCCCGCCGACTTGCTCGGCAAAGCCATTCTCGAAAAGAACGGCAAAAGCGAAGCCAACGAGGCGGTACTCGAATTGCTGCGCGAACAAGCCGCGCTCGTGCATCAGAAAAATTACACACACAGCTACCCGCACTGTTGGCGCAGCAAAACGCCCGTCATCTTTCGCGGCATGGACCAGTGGTTCATCAACGTCGACCACGAGGGCTTCCGGCAAACCGCGCTGGCCGCCATCGACGAGGTGCAGTGGGTGCCCGACTGGGGCAAGGCCCGCATTCGCGGCGCCGTCGAATCGCGCCCCGACTGGTGCATCAGCCGCCAGCGCACGTGGGGCGTGCCCATCCCAGCCTTTTACAATGCCGACGGCGAACCGCTGCTCGACGCCCGCATCGTCCGCAACACCGCCGACCTTATCGAGCAACACGGCTCCAACGTGTGGTTCGAGCGTGACACCGACGAACTCTGGGCCGACGTTTGCCCCGACGATTGGACCGGTGATGCGCCGAACAAAAAATCCACTGACACCCTCGACGTCTGGATCGATTCTGGCTCCAGTTCCCGCGCCGTTCTGATGCAGCGCAACGAACTTGCGTGCGACGGCGCTGCCGACATTTACCTCGAAGGCAGCGACCAACATCGCGGTTGGTTCCAGTCCTCGTTGCTGCTCTCCCTCGCCGGCAACGGCGCGCCGCCCTACAAAACCGTCCTCACCCACGGTTTTATGGTCGATGCCGACCGCGCGAAAATTGCCAAGAGCAATCAAGGTGCAAACACCAAACCGCAAACCAGCGAGGCGTATATCGGCGAGTACGGCGCGGACATTGTGCGGCTGTGGATCGCCTCACAGGATTTCCGAAATGACATCACCGTCAGCACCGAGCGCATCAAAAAAGTTGCCGAGACCTATCGCAACCTCCGCAACGCCCTACGCTATCAGCTCAGCAATCTTTACGATTTCGACCCCGCGCAACACACCGTGCCCGATGCCAACCTCACCGGTCTCGACCGCTGGATGCTCGATCAATTCAGCAGGATGCAACAAGACGTCACCGCCGCTTACGAGCGCTTCGAGTACCACGTCGTTTACCAGCGCATCAGCCAGTTTGCATCCGTGGAGCTCTCCGCAATTTATCACGACTGCATCAAAGACCGCCTCTACGCCGACGCCGCCAATGCCCCCAGCCGCCGCGCCGCGCAAACCACCCTGCACCGCCTCGCCTCCGGTCTCACCCGAATGCTCGCGCCCATCTGCGTTTTTACCGCCGAAGAAGCGTGGGAATTTCTCCCGGGCGAAAACACCGACTCCATTCACCTCGCCGATTGGCCCGCTGAACAATTTGAATTGCCCGCCGAGGAAAAAACTGTGTGGCAAACCCTTTTCGCCCACCGCGAACCTGCCCTCGCCGAATTAGAAAAAGCCCGCCAGGAAAAACAAATCGGAAAAGCCCTCGAAGCCCGCGTCACCCTCACCGCCCCCGATCTCGCCACCGCCCAAGCCCACGCTGAGCCCCTGCGCGAACTCATCAACATTTCCCAACTCGAACTCATCGAAGATAAATCCGCCGAAACCGCCACTTACATTGTCACCAAAGCCAAAGGCACAAAATGCACCCGCTGCTGGCGCTGGGAAGAAACCGTCGGCCAACACAATACCCACCCTGAATGCTGCACGAGGTGCGCGGATGCTGTGAGTTGACTCGACACGGATTTCGCCGATCTTCACAAATCAATGAATCTGTGTGCATCCGTGAAATTAGTACCTTAAGAACCCTTCTCAAACTTACTTGGAATCTTCACTTTGAGCGGGTTGGCGAATGACCATTTGCTGCCGGAAAATTCCACTGTAGCTTCAGCCGCCGCTTGGCTGATTCTTTTCGAAAGACTCCGGTACTGTGTTGAAACCAAACACAGGTACAATAACATCAAGCCCACGCCCGCGTAGCTCACCACGTTTAGGTGGAAAAGGTAGCCCGCGCCGATAATCAGGAGAATCGCGTACAACAGATACACGAAGCCCGTACGGAATTCGTAGACCACGAATTCATCGGAGGCTTCGATTTGCCGGTACGGCTTGAACAGGTCCATCCGGCGGCTTACACTTTCGGCTCCCAGCCCTTGCGATATTCGCGCGACCAATATTGTTCCACTGCCGCTTCGTTGCCAACAATCTTGCCGGATTTGGGATCAACATCAATCGCCCCACCGGCACGCTGAGCGATGTTGCCGAGGTGGGTTAGGCGGGTGCTGATTTGGGCGTCGGCGATTTCTGAGTTCAAAGGTTCGTCGGTGCGGATGCCGTTAAGAAAATTGCCGAAGTGAAAGCCGTCATCCCATTTGCCGGGGTTGGCCTTTACTTCTTTGCCGGCTTTGTCGAATTGTTTGTAGCCGGCGCCGTGGATTTCCAGTTGGCCGGTGTCGCCATAAAATGTCACGAACGAATGCGGCTCGGGCTTGCGACGGTGGCAGCTGCTTTGATCCCAACTGATGCCCACATCGCCGAAATCGTAAACGGCGTACGCGGTGTCGGGCGTTTCCTGGTCGTCATCAAAATGATACCGCCCCCCACTCATGGTGACACGCTTCGGGTAATCCACCTCCAACCCCCAACGCGCCACGTCCAAAAAGTGCGGGCCGTTGTTTTGCATTTCGCCGCCGCCGTAGTACCAGTGCCAATGCCAATTATAATGCACGAGGTTATCCTTGTACGGCCGTTCGGGGCACGGGCCCTGCCAGCGTTCCCAGCCTTTTTTGCCGAGCCACGCCGGCACGTCCACCAACTTCCCTTTGCCGATGCTGCCGCGTGAGCCGTTATAATAGCAGCGCGCGTACAGCGGCTTGCCAATCTCACCGGCCTTTACGCGCTCAATTCCCTCGATGATGCCCGGCTGGCTGCGGCGTTGGTTGCCCATCTGCACTTTCTTTTTGTATTTGCGCGATGCGGCCACAATCAACTCCGCCTCGCGACTGTTCTGGCTGCCGGGTTTTTCCACGTACACGTGTTTGCCTGCTTCCATCGCGAGAATCGCCATTGGGGTATGCCAAAAATTCGGCGCGGCAATGGACACGGCATCAATCGATTTGTCATCCAGAATACGGCGGAAATCATCGATGCCCTGCGGCGCTTTCGTTTGCGGCACTTTCGCCAACGGCCCCTTCGCCCGATTCATCCCACTGGCGATGCGCCGCGAATCCACATCGCACAAATACCCCACCTCGCAGTTCGATGCCTCAATATATTTCAACACATGCCCCATCCCGCGACTGAGCCCAATGACGCCCATAGTAATTTTCTTTTGCGAATCCTGCGCGCGAAGGATGGAGGGAAAGGCGACTGCCGCAGCCGCCGAGGCTGCAGTGGTGCCAACGAATTGACGACGGGATAAATGTTTTTTCATAAGCCAGTTGCGGAAAACAAAAGGCTACGCCACTCGGCGGAATTGGCAAGGGAAAGCGCGGTTTAAATCGTGCCTTTTTTGATCAAGGCGCGGCCGTATTCGCGGTTCATGCGGGCGATGAAATCGAGGGAAATCTCCTTGGGACACACCGCTTCGCACGAGCCGGTGACGGTGCAATTGCCAAAGCCTTCGTCGTCCATTTGCTTCACCATTGCCAGTGCGCGGCGTTCGCGCTCAGGTTGGCCTTGCGGCACAAGGCTGAGGTGGGAAATCTTCGCGGCGACAAAGAGCATCGCGCTGGCGTTTTTGCAGGCCGCCACGCACGCGCCGCAGCCGATGCATTGTGCAGCATCCATCGCGAGGTCGGATTCGTCCTTGGGCACGGGAATGGCATTGGCATCGGGCACGCTGCCGGTGCGCACACTGATGAAGCCGCCCTTTTGCTGAATGCGATCGAACGCCGTGCGGTCCACCACCAAATCACGATGCACCGGAAACGCCGTGGCGCGCCAAGGCTCAATGGTGATCGTCATGCCATCGCTAAAATGCCGCATGTGCAACTGACACGCCGTGGTGCCTTTCTGCCCGCCGTGCGCCGTGCCATTGATGACCATCGAGCACGTGCCGCAAATGCCTTCGCGGCAATCAGAATCAAAGGCGATCGGTTCTTTGCCGGTTCCAATGAGCCCTTCGTTGACCACATCGAGCATTTCCAAAAACGACATATCGGGACTGATGTCGCGCGCTTCGTATTCTTCGAACCGGCCGTGATCGTCCGCGTTGTCTTGGCGCCAAACTTTTAAGGTGAGATTCATCACTTGTAACTCCGTTGCGTCATCTTCACTTCTTCGTATTCAAGATTCTCCTTGTGAAGCTCAGGCGCTTGATCGGCTCCCTTGTATTCCCACGCGCCAACGAAGGAGAAATTTTCATCGTCGCGCTTGGCTTCGCCTTCTGGAGTTTGGTGTTCTTCGCGGAAATGGCCGCCGCAGGATTCCTCGCGTTGCAGCGCGTCGCGACACATCAATTCGCCAAACTCCAGAAAATCCGCCACACGCCCGGCGTGCTCAAGGCTTTGATTGAGCGAACCATGTTCGCCGGGCACATTGAGATTTTCCCAAAATTCCGCACGCAGTTCGGGGATTTTTTTGATGGCCTCTTCCAGCCCCGCTTTGTTGCGCGCCATCCCGCACTTGTCCCACATAATTTGGCCGAGCTCGCGATGAAATGAGGTCGGCGTGCGTTTGCCTTTAATGGACAACATTTGATTAATTTGCCCACGCACTTTTTCTTCCGCACCGGCAAACTCACTGCTCTCCGTGTTCGGCCGATCGTCCGGGCCCACTTCGGCGAGATATTGGCCGATGGTGTACGGCAGCACAAAATAACCGTCCGCCAAGCCCTGCATCAACGCGCTGGCGCCCAGGCGATTGGCGCCGTGATCGGAGAAATTCGCCTCACCCACCACGTACAAGCCGGGGACGTTGCTCATTAAATTATAATCCACCCAAAGCCCACCCATCGTGTAATGCACAGCGGGATAAATGGTCATCGGATTTTGGTACGCGTTGCTGCCGGTAATCTTCTCGTACATATCGAAAAGATTTCCGTACCGCTCACGCACAGCAGGCTCGCCCAAGCGGCCGATAGCATCCTCAAAATCCAAATACACGCCCAGTCCCGAACTCACCACTCCGCGGCCGTCATCGCAGGCTTCCTTCGCATTGCGTGAGGCCACATCGCGCGGCACAAGATTGCCGAAACTGGGATACTTACGTTCGAGATAATAATCGCGATCGACATCCGCCACATCGCGCGCCTTCAATTCACCGTTGCGAATTTGATCCGCAACCGCCTGACTTTTCGGCACCCACACGCGGCCATCGTTCCGGAGCGATTCGCTCATTAGCGTCAGTTTGCTCTGATGCTCGCCGCTTACCGGAATGCAAGTGGGATGAATCTGCGTGTAACAGGGATTGGCAAACGCCGCGCCGTGTTTGTACGCGCGGAACGCCGCCGTGACATTGCAGCCCATCGCATTGGTGGAAAGAAAAAACGCGTTGCCATAACCGCCGGTGGCCAGCACCACCGCGTGCGCGGAGTGACGGCTGATTTCTCCGGTCACCAAATCGCGCACCACAATGCCCTTCGCGTGCCCATCCACCAACACCACATCAAGCATCTCCGTGCGCGGAAACATCTGCACTTTGCCGAGGCCGATTTGCCGGCTCAACGAGGAGTACGCGCCGAGCAGCAACTGCTGCCCCGTTTGCCCGCGGGCATAAAAAGTGCGGCTCACCTGCGCGCCACCGAAGGAACGATTGGCCAACAACCCACCGTACTCGCGCGCGAAGGGCACGCCTTGCGCCGCGCATTGATCGATAATATTCACGCTCACCTGCGCGAGGCGATGGACGTTGGCCTCGCGCGAGCGATAATCGCCGCCCTTCACCGTGTCGTAAAACAAGCGGTGTACGCTGTCGCCATCGTTCTGATAATTCTTGGCCGCATTGATGCCGCCCTGCGCGGCGATGGAATGCGCGCGACGCGGGCTATCCTGAAAACAAAAACACTTCACGTTATAGCCCAGCTCCGCCAAGGTGGCCGCAGCTGATGCGCCCGCCAGTCCGCTACCCACAACGATGACCTCGTACTTCCGCTTGTTCGCGGGGTTCACCAGCTTCAAGTCAAACTGATGCTTATCCCATTTCTGGGCCATCGGTCCTGACGGAATGTTGGCGTCGAGATTCATCCTATTTAATAAAGCCCGCGAGCACGCTCACAGGGATGGAAATGTATCCAAGAAAAATCAAAGCCGACGCCGCCTTCGCGCCGCAGTCGATCCACTTGCCGTAATTTTTGTTCTTCAATCCCAGAGACTGAAACATCGCACTGAGCCCGTGGCTGAGATGCAGACACAGCAACCCAATCGCCACCACATAAAAACCTGTCACCCACGGCACTTTGAAACCGGTGACCACCATCCGATAAACGTCCACCGGATCCTTGCCCTCTTGCCCTTCAGTTTGAGTCTCCAAATCGTCCGCCACATAAAACGTCTCGAAATCCGCGCCCGCACCGTTGATCTGCGGCACCTTCCACGTGTAATGCGCCAGATGATAAAACGCGAATGCCGCAATAATCAGCCCGCTAAAAATCATCGTGCGCGCGGCAAACTTGGCCACGATATCATCACGCCGATGCGCGTCCACCGGCTCCACTTCGCTTTCGTACTGCACCCCGCGCGCCTCGCGATTTTCCGAAGTCAATTGAATGGCCGACCAAATATGCAGCCCCACCATTCCAAGCAACCCAATCCGCGCCACCCACAGCAACGGCCCCAGCGCGTGCAGCTTCGCAGCGTACTCATTGATCGCCGCCGGTCCCGCGAACATCAGCAGATTGCCCAGCAAATGCGCGATGATAAACCCAAACAGGCCCGCGCCCGTGATGGCCATAAGATACTTACGCCCCAGCGACGTTTTGAAAATGCCCGTGATGTAATCCATCCGCTGCGCAAAGGTATCGTACACCCACCCCCCGCCGTCAATGGAATTGCAGAAAACAAAAACCGCCGAAGGGCCAATGCTCTTCGGCGGTTGATGAATGATGCGCTACGCACTATTCCACGCGCACTTCGATCGACTTCGCCAACGCCTCTTCGCGCTTGGCGATTTTGATTTCCAGCAGGCCATCCTTGAAACTGGCCGCCACGTTTTCGGCGTCCACATCTTCCGGCAGCGCAAAGCTACGGCTGAAGGAGCCGTGCGAACGCTCCACCCGATGAAACGTTTTGGTTTCCACTTTGCGTTCCAAATCGCGCGCACCCGATAGGGTCAGCACACCGTTCTCCACTGTGACGTTCACCTTCTCTTTGCTCAAACCCGGCAGCTCAGCGCGGATCGTGTACGATCCGGCAGATTCCTCAACGTCCACTACCGGCGACCACGATTGCGCCCCGCCGGCTCCCAGCGCAGATGCCAGTCGACCGTGAAACAGCTCGTCCATCTCGTGAATGGGATTCCAGATGCTCAATGTGTTCATTTTCATTCCTTTCAGGCGGTGTTAAAAAAAGCCGAAAATCCCGCCAATTGATTTTCGCGACCCTTAAAAATCATTCTTTCACCTGTTAACAACAAGAACCGTGCCAGCCGCCCGAAAACTGAAAAACTCAAAATAACCCTTTAAAAACACAATTATCACGTTTCCAGCCATGTTAATAACGTGTGAATTAGGGATATTTTGGCACAATTGTGACTGCGCCTTTTTGGCGCTTATTGTAGCAGGTCGGCCAGTGAAGTGATGCTATTTCCGATGGGTTCGGCGCTGCCTCGGCAGAGCCAGCGGGACTGGAATCCGGCGGCTTGCGCGCCGTGGTGATCTTCGATTTCACTGTCGCCAACGTGGAGAATTTCCGCCGGCGGAAGCTGCAATGCCTCGGCGGCGGCTTGGAAAATTTCCAGCGCGGGCTTCGGGTGCCCCACCTCGGCGGAAACTAGAATGGCTTCAAACTCGTTCGCAAGCTCCAGTGATTCCAGCAATGGACTCAAGCGATCGTCCCAATTTGAAATCACCGCCAGCCGCGTGCCGTGTTCGTGCAATGCGGCAATCGTCGGTAGTACGTCATCGAAAATACGCCACGGCTTGGGCGTGCCGAAGTCGTGATACAACTCATCAAAAAAACTTTGGCTCGGCAACGTGGTCGTGAGGCCGGCAAACGTTTCATCCACCAACGCGGCCCAACCGATTTTCGTGTATTCAAAATCCCCGCGATGGCGCCACGCCTCGACGAAGCGTTGGGTAATTTCTTCCGGCGCGGCATCCACACCGTAACGCACGGCCACTTCAGCGTAGGCGTGCCCCACCGAAGGCCACGGTTCGATGAGCGTGCCGCCGATATCAAATGTTATGGCTGCAACATTTTCCATTCGTTTAAATCTTTCTCCTCCCCCGCCACCGCGAGGCCCAGCAAATTCATTGCCTCGCCCAGCAAATAAATGGAGCCGGTGATGACGACGAAGTCGTCTTTCCCCACAGCGCTTAATCCATTTTCCAATGATTCGGCGATGATGACCTCGCAATCGTTTTGTTGGCGACACGCTTCAGCCAATTCATCCGGCGGCAAAGTCCGTTCACTGCTGACGGGAACACAAACAATGCGCCCCGCGAGCGGCGCAAGAATGCCGACCATCCGTTCCCAATTTTTATCGGCCAACACGCCGAGCATCAGCGTGGGCCGCTGCCCCGAATGCAGCTCGGCCAAGACGCCGCGCAATGCCTCGGCGCCGGCGGGGTTGTGGACGGCATCAAGCAACAGCTTGCATCCGGCGCGTTCAAACACTTGCCCGCGAGCAGGCCAATGGACGTTGCCGAGGGCGGTTTTGATGGAATCAGTTTTTACCGTCAACGTATTTTGAACTGCCTCGATGGTGGCGGCGGCGAGGGCGGCGTTTTGGCGTTGATGTTGTCCGGCGAGGGCGGTGGGGTGTTCGGTGTCCACAAATGTGATGGGGCCTGTTTGCTTGAGCACGTCGCGCGCTTCGGGTGGTTGGGGCGCGCTGAGGGCGGGGATTCCTTTTTTGAGAATGCCGGCTTTTTCGGCGGCAATTTGGGCGAGAGTTTCGCCAAGGTATTGTTGGTGATCCAGCGCGATGGGGGTGATGACGGTGGCGATGGGGGTGACGATGTTGGTGGCGTCGAGCCTTCCGCCGAGGCCGGTTTCGAGCAGGACGACGTCGCACTGCTCGCGCGCGAAATGTTCGAGGGCCATTACGGTGATGACTTCAAAAAAAGTGGGCGGTTGGCCGGCGGGGAAGTGGCGGAGCAATGCCTGAATGCATTCGGTGAGGCGCACGACTTCTGCTTCGGCGATAGGTTCGCGGTTTACCTGAATGCGTTCGCGAAAGCTGACGAGATGCGGCGAAGTGAACAGGCCGGTTTTGTATCCGGCGGTGTGATAAATGCTTTCGAGCATCGCGCACACGGAGCCTTTGCCGTTGGTGCCGGCAACGTGGATGATGCGCAACTGCTCGTGCGGATTGCCTGCGTGTGCGGCGAGTTGGCGTGGGTTTTCCAAGCCGAGCTTGGAGCCGAGCAACCGTAGCTCGTACAGCCAATCAATGGCTTCTTGATAGGTCATAGCAGATGGGCGGACTCGCAGGCTCGCCCCTCCATTGAGGTGTTGTTTTCCGGAGGGACGAGCTTGCGAGTCCGCATCGTTAACCTCCAATTCGGGATGCCGTTACTGCCCGTTGGCGTGTTCGTGGGCGGCTTTGATGAAGCCGGCGAAGAGGGGGTGGGCTTGGACGGGTTTGCTGCGGAACTCGGGGTGGGCCTGCGTGGCGATGAAATAGGGGTGGTTCTTTAGCTCAACGAGTTCAACGAGATTGCCGTCGGGCGAGGTGCCACTGAAGGCGAAATCTTTGGCCTCAAATTGTTCGCGATAAGCGTTATTGAATTCGTAGCGGTGGCGGTGGCGTTCGCTGATGTCTTCGGTGCCGTAAAGTTCGGCGGCTTTGCTTTCGGGCGTGAGTTTGCAGGCCTGCGCGCCGAGGCGCATGGTGCCGCCCATGGCAGTGACGTTTTGTTGCTCATCAAGCAGGGCGATGATGGGGTGCGGCGTTTCGGGATCGAACTCCGCAGAGTGCGCGTCTTCCAATCCCAACGCGTTACGGGCAAATTCAATGCAAGCGGTTTGCATTCCGAGGCAGAGACCCAGGTAAGGGACGTTATGTTCGCGGGCATATTTGGCAGCGAGCACTTTACCTTCCACGCCGCGTTCACCAAAGCCACCGGGGACGAGCACGCCGGAGAGCCCTTCGAGGTGCGACAACCCGCCGTTTTTTTCAATGTCCTCGGAATCGACGCGCACGATTTCCACCGCGCAATCGTTGGCACCGCCGGCGTGGGTGACGGCTTCGTAAACGCTTTTATAGGCGTCCTGCAAATCGATGTATTTGCCAATGACGCCAATCTTGACTTTGTGTTTCGGCTTAATGATGCGATCGATGACCGCCTCCCAACGGCTCATATCCGCAGGTGGAGTTTCAATGCCTAAATACTCGCACACAAGTTCGTCCATCTTTTCGCGCTGGAGCATTAGCGGCACTTCATAAATGGAATGGTCCACATCGATTTCTTCAATCACCGCCTCGACGGGCACGTTGCAGAAGAGCGAAATTTTTTGGCGCAGTTCGTCGTTGAGTGGCTTCTCGGTACGACACACGAGGATGTCCGGCGCAATACCAATCTCACGCAGCTTGGCGACCGATTGCTGCGTGGGTTTGGTCTTCAATTCTCCGGCGGCTTTGATGAAGGGCACGTACGTAACGTGCACAAAAATCGTGTTGCCGCGACCATTCTCCAGCGCAAATTCGCGAATGGCTTCGAGGAATGGCAGGCCTTCGATATCGCCGGTGGTGCCGCCGATCTCAGTGATGATCACATCCGCGCCGCTCTGATCGGCCACGGCGTGCACGCGTTTTTTGATTTCATCGGTCACGTGTGGAATCACCTGAACGGTTTTGCCGAGATAATCGCCGCGCCGTTCCTTTTCCAAAACCGTTTGGTACACGCGCCCACTGGTGAGGTTGTTAAATTGTGTGAGTTCCGAATTGGTGAACCGCTCGTAATGGCCAAGATCGAGATCCGTCTCCGCGCCGTCATCGAGCACGTAAACCTCGCCGTGCTGGAACGGGCTCATCGTGCCGGGGTCGACGTTGAGGTAAGGATCAAACTTCTGCAGCGCCACCTTGAGGCCGCGGCTCTCAAGCAGCGTGCCAAGGGAGGCGGCCGTGAGCCCTTTGCCCAATGAACTCACCACGCCACCTGTCAAAAAAATAAATTTCATTCGTTCTGTTCTGCCAACATTGCCTCAACCCGCTGTACATCCGCCGGCACGTCCACACCGATGGCGTCATAATCCACCTTGCACACGGCGATGGCAATGTCGTTTTCCAGCGCGCGAAGCTGCTCCAGCCGCTCGGCTTGCTCCAGCGCCGAGGGCGTGAAACTCACCAGTCGCTGCAACGTTTCGCATCGGTAACCGTAAATGCCCAAGTGTTTCAAAAACGGGAAGGCCGACAACTGATGGCTGGGGCTTTCCTCCGACAAATCGCGCAGGAACGGAATCGTCCGGCGCGAAAAATATAGGGCGCGACCGGTGGCGCTGACAACGACTTTCACCGCATTTGGGTCGTCCAACTCGGAAATGTTGTTCACAACCGTGGCGGCAGTAGTCATCTCAGCATCACTCAACGCACCTGCGACCGCGTCAATCACCTCCGGCTTAATCAACGGTTCGTCGCCCTGCACATTCACCACCGCATCGCAATCCAACCGCGCAGCTACTTCCGCAATGCGATCGGTGCCGGTGGAATGATCGGCGCGCGTCATCTCCACCGCACAAAACTCGGCCGCCACTTTCGCGATGCGCTCATCGTCCGTGGCCACAATCACATCCGCCAACGCCGACGCCTCACGACAACGCTCCACCACGTGCTGAATCAACGGCTTGCCCGCAATCAAATGCAGCGGCTTGCCGGGAAAACGCGTGGAATCGTAGCGCGCAGGAATGATGCCGATGGTTTTCATTAGTCGTTCAAAATCCAATCTGCCGCCGCGCTGATGTCGTCCACGATGGCGGCGGGGGCCACGGTGGTGGGATCGGATATTTCCAGTTCCGCGCCGTAGCCGGTGCGGACGAGGATGCTCTTTTTGACGCCGGCATTCCAGCCGCATTGGAGGTCGGCGGTTTTGTCACCGATCATGTAGCTTTGGGCAAGGTCGATGTCGAATTCGGCAGCGGCGTCCTGCAAAAATTTCGGGCTCGGCTTGCGGCCAAGGCTTTCGGCCTCCGGCGATTCAGGCGCAAAATAGATTTTCTCAAATCGCACGCCATCGGTAGCCAACGTCTTGGCCATTTTTTCATTCACCGCGTGCATATCCGCTTCTTGATAATAACCGCGGCCTATGCCGGATTGGTTGGTGACGATGAAAAGTGCGAAACCCGCGTCCATCAACCGCCGCAGCGCGGAGCCGGTGCCGGGGATGATTTCCAGTTGATTGGGGTCGTGGAGATAATGCCGCTCGATGTTGAGCGTGCCGTCGCGATCGAGGAAAACGGCGCGCTTCATTAGCCTATCGAGCTTGTGGCGCGGAGGTTAAACATAAAAACTCCCACTCAATTCCCTTGGCGTGACCACTGCCGTGCCCATTTTGCCGACTACCACGCCGGCAGCGTGATTGGAGAACACTGCCGCCTCGGCGGGCGATGCGCCCGCGGCAATGGCGAGGGTGAAGCTGGCGATGACCGTGTCGCCTGCGCCGGAGACATCGTAAATTTCTTGTGCCACGGTGGGGATGAGCGTGGGCTTTTCGCCGCGCGGGCAAAGCAACATCCCGTGTTCGCTGAGGGTGACGAGCATAATGGCGGGCTCAAATTCATCCTGCACGGCGGCGACCGCGGCATTGAGGCTGGCCTCGGTGGCTTCATCGGGCAAACCGGCCAGCGCGAAAAGCTCGCCACGATTGGGCGTGATGAGCGACATCGCGGCAAGATTAAGCTGATGCGCGGGCTTGGGATCGAAGCTTAGCCAAATGCCGCGTGGCTTGCACCGTTCGCGCAGGCCATCGAGCAGTTCCTGCGTCACCGCGCCTTTGCTGTAGTCGCAAATGATCACCGCGTGTGTGGTGTCCAGCTCGGCTTCAATCGCGCCGAGCAAGCGCTTGGTTACACGCGGTTCGGCGGCATCATTCGTTTCGCGATCCACACGCAGCATTTGTTGTTGATGCGCAATCACGCGCGTCTTGCGCGTCGTCATCCGCGAGGCGGAGGCAATCAAGCCGCTGCTGTCCACATTGTCTTCCTTCAACAATTGCTTGAGCATTTTCGCGCCGTCATCTTTGCCCACCAGGCCAAACAAACCCACATCCGCGCCGAGCGCCGTGAGGTTGCGCGCCACATTGGCCGCGCCGCCGGGCATATACGATTCGCTTTGGAACTCCACCACCGGCACCGGCGCCTCCGGCGAGATACGCTTCACGCGCCCCCAGAGAAACTGATCCAGCATCACATCGCCCACCACCAGCACCCGACTCTTCGTCGCCGCCCGCAGCAAGCCCTTCACGCGTTTTACGGTTACACTCATTGCACTTAAAAAATCACGAACTGACCTGCCGATAAATCGTCAAAACACCGCCGAAGGTCAACCCCGCTCTGTGCCCTGTTTGGGTTTTTATTATTTTCAAGATTTCTCTGGCTCCAAAAATCCGGTCAACGGACTGGTGGCATTGGCCGATTCGCTCGTCTCACCGAGGCCGATTTCGTAGGCCATTCGGCCTGCTTCGGTGGCTTTGGCAAAGGCGCTGGCCATTCGACAAGGATCGTCGTTCACGGCAATGGCGGTGTTCACCAGCACCGCGTCCGCGCCCAGTTCCATTGCTTCCGCCGCGTGACTGGGCGCGCCGAGGCCGGCATCGACCACAACCGGCACAGTGGCTTGGTCGATGATGATGCGGATTTGGTCGCGCGTTTGCACGCCGCCATTGCTGCCGATGGGCGCACCAAGCGGCATCACCGTCGAGCAGCCCACTTCCTGCAAACGCTTAGCGATGACGGGGTCGGCATTGATGTACGGCAACACCGTGAAGCCTTCGCGCACCAACTGCTCCGCCGCCGCCAGCGTTTCCACGGGATCGGGCAGCAGGTAGCGCGGGTCCGGATGAATTTCCAGCTTCACCCATTTGGGCAAACCCGCCGCCGCCGCCAGGCGCGCCAGCCGCACTGCCTCCTCGGCATTCATCGCGCCGCTAGTATTGGGCAACAGCAGAAATTTTTCGGGATCGATGAATTCCAGAATATTGGCGAAGGGATCATTCTCGCCGCTCAAGTCTGCCCGCCGCAGCGCGACGGTCACCATCTCCGCCCCGCTCGCCTCCAACGCCGCCCGCATCAATTCCGGCGACGCAAATTTCCCCGTCCCCAAAATCAGGCGCGAGGAAAACTCACGGCCAGCAATCGTCAATGGCAAAACAGACACGCCCGAATCTACGCCGCCACAGCGAAGGCGTCGAGTAAGTCTTGGTTTTCCCTCGCTCAAAAATCCGCTTTCCCCCATTCTCTCTGCGCGAATGAAAGGGAGCGCGTTATCACAATTGGGGCGACGCACTGCGGAGCCGGCAATTACTTGGCTGATGCGGGAGGCGCTGGTGAGGCCGGGGTTGATTTCGTTGGCGGCGGGGTTTACGGATAATCCATCGCTGCCGGTCGAGATCACGCGCAACATTATGGCGGAGATGCTGCGCTCAGGGAAAACCGGCCAGCCGCCGTTGCAGTACGGCACCACCGCCGGCGATGAAACGCTGCGCACCCTCACGGCGCGGCGGCTCGCGCAGTTGGACGGCCAATCGCCCAAGGCCAAGGCATACTCGCCGAGTCGGATGATGATTACCCACGGCTCGCAGCAGTTCCTGTATATCCTCACGGAAATTCTTTTTGACGAAGGCGACATTGTGCTCGTGGAAGACCCTTCGTATTTTGTGTACCTAGGCATTATGCAAAGCCACGGCATTCGCGGGCGCGGCATTCGGATGGAGGCGGACGGTATCAACCTCGCCCACCTCGAGGCCACGCTGGAGGCGCTGAAAAAATCCGGCGAACTACCCCGCCTCAAGGCACTCTATTTGGTCAGCTATCACTGCAACCCCACCGGCACCACCACTGCCGCTGCCAAAAAAGCCGCCGCACTCAAGCTGCTGCGCCGCTACGAAAAATTTGCCGGTCATCCGATTTATTTGCTGGAAGACGCCGCCTACCGAGAGCTGCGTTTTGCCGGTGAGGACACCCCCGGCGCGCTTACAATGGATCGCACCGGCGACCGTGTCATTTACACCAGCACCTACAGCAAACCCTACGCCACCGGCGTGCGCGTTGGCTTTGGCTTCCTTCCCGCGCCGTTGCTCACGGCGGCATTGCGCGTGAAGGGCAATCACGATTTCGGGACCACGAACTTTTTGCAGCAACTCATCTCGCGCGCGCTCAGCACCGGCGCGTACGAAACCCACGTGCAATCCCTGCGCAAACGTTATGCGAAAAAAGCCGCCGCAATGGTCCGCGCCTGCCACGAGCATTTGCCGGAAGGCGTGGAATGGACCGAGCCCAACGGCGGCCTCTACGTCTGGGCTCGAATGCCCGCCCGCGTGAAGACCGATCTCAAAAGCAAACTCTTCGCCGCCGCCCTCAAGCAAAAGATGATCTACGTCCCCGGCAACCTCTGCTACGCCGACGACCCCACCCGCCGCAAACCCAACCGCGAAATGCGCCTCAGCTTCGGCAGCGGCAGCATCCCCAACATCCAAGAAGGCATCGCTCGGCTGGGGAAGGCGTTGAAGAAGGTGCTTTAGTTTTCAGACACGGATTTCACAGCTGTGATATCCGTGTCACAAAAAAAACGGCGCCCTTGCGGACGCCGTCGTGATTCTGTTTTTCCGATTTAACCAGCAATCTCGGCGGCGTGGAATTCCTGCCAGTCGTCGAGGTTGTTCAGGTTGATCGCATCATCCGGGCCAGCGTCAAGGCCGCAAGCACCGAGGATGCCCGCCTTCGTATCGGCATCGTGGTTATAGCCAGCGATGGAATCGTTCAACGCGCCGATGGCGTCGCCGCCCAGCGTCGCGCCGTCCTGCGCCGATATCCACGCTTCGAATTGCGTGTACGTCGGCTTCTCGTTGGTGATGTAGCTGCGCACCGCTTCGGCATCGAGGCCGAGGCCGGCGATCACCATACTGTCGTAGCCACCACCGATGCCGGGGTAACCGTCCGCGATTTTACCGGCCGCTTCGAGGCTTACTTTTTGCCACAACCGCGGCAGATGAAGCACGCCCAACGGGCCTTTGGTGCCGGAACTAATAAGAGGAACAATTTTACTCATAAGTCTGTTTTCCTAAATGTTAGGGGTTCGGGGAGAACGTAGGCCCGCAAGGCGGGGCGGGTCAACGCGTTTTTGCGAAATGTTTTTGCCGTCGGTTGATCACATTTTTCTTCACCCCACGCTGGACGGCCCCTAAGCTGCGCGCTCGCATTTCAAATGAGTGAACGCATTTATAAAATCGCCGCAATGGCGGGTGATGGCATTGGGCCGGAGGTGGTGCGCGAGGCGCTGAAGGTGCTGCGCGCGGCCGAGGGAAAGTTTGGATTTCAACTGGATGTCACCGAGGCGCCGGTCGGCTGGGCAGGCATTGACGCCGCCGGCAAAGCGCTGCCCGACGACACCCTCGCGCTGTGTCGCGAGAGTGATTCCATCTTGTTCGGCTCCGTCGGCCTGCCGGATCGTGACCCGACCATCCCGAAGGAAGAACGCCCCGAGCGCGCGGCCTTGCTGGCTCTGCGCAAGGAGTTTGGCCTGTTTGCCAACCTGCGCCCGGTGAAGCTGCCGGCTGAGCTGGCGCACGCGTGTCCGTTAAAGGCCGAACGGCAAGGAGATGGAATCGATTTACTGGTCGTGCGCGAGCTGACCGGTGGTATGTATTTTGGTCAGCCGAAAAACACCGAGACGTTGGAGGATGGCCAACAGCGCGCGGTGGACACGATGGTTTACAGCACGAGCGAGATCGAGCGCATCGCGCACGTCGGCTTTCAAAGCGCGCAGCTTCGCCGCCAACACGTGATGAGCATCGACAAGGCGAACGTGCTGGAGAACGGCGTGCTTTGGCGCGAGGTGGTCACGCGCGTGGCCGCCGAGTATCCGGACGTGACCCTCGAGCACATGTTTGTGGACAACGCCGCGATGCAGTTTCTACTGCGGCCCACGCAGTTTGACGTGGTGCTGTGCGAGAATTTGTTTGGCGATATTCTCAGTGACGAAGCCGCCGCCTTGGCCGGCTCGCTTGGCATGCTGCCCAGCGCCAGCCTCGGCACCACCAGCGGCGAGCACACGTTTGGCTTTTACGAACCGGCCGGGGGCACGGCACCGGATATTGCCGGCAAGGATCTGGCCAACCCCATCGCGCAGATTCGGTCGGCCGCCATGATGCTGCGCCATAGCTTTGCCGAGAACGACGCGGCGGCAGCCATTGACGCAGCCGTCGGTACCGTGATCGCCAACGGCTTGCGCACCGGGGATATTTATAGTGCCGAAGATCCCAACGCTCGTCAGGTGGGCACCACCGAGATGGGCGACGCCATCGCTGCTGCTGTTTGATGAAGCACCTCACCGAGGAACTGTGGTTTGATGTCCCGACACGCCGGGCGTTTATCAATATCACACCTCAGGTGACCGAGCTGGTGCAGCAGAGCGGGGTGCAGGAGGGGTTGTGCCTCGTGAACGCCATGCACATCACGGCGAGTGTGTTTATCAATGACGATGAATCCGGGCTGCATGCGGATTACGAACGCTGGCTCGAAGGGCTCGCGCCGCATGAGCCGATCGAGCAATATCGCCATAACGACACCGGCGAGGACAACGCCGATGCCCACATGAAACGCCAGGTGATGGGCCGCGAAGTGGTCGTCGCCATCACGAAAGGGCGGCTGCATTTCGGGCCGTGGGAGCAGATTTTTTACGGCGAATTCGACGGCCGCCGCCGCAAGCGTTTGTTGGTCAAAATTATCGGCGACTGATGCAACGGTTTCTGCTGGCTTGGATTGTGTTGCTGGCCGGCTGGCAATCGGTCGAGTCGGCCCCGGCGGTCACGGGTTATTTGCCCCATTATCGCGCGGGACTGATCGATACCCTGCCGGTCGAAAAATTGACCGACATCATTTTCTTTTCCATCGCTCCCAAGGCGGATGGTTCGCTGGACACAAAAAACGCCCGACCGGAGGCACTTCAAAAACTGACAACTCGCGCGCATGCCAAAAAAGTGCGGGTCCACATCTGCGTGGGCGGTTGGGGATTATCCGCGGGCTTCGCGCCGATGACGGCCAACGCCACGGCGCGGGCGACGTTTGTCCGGCAACTCACGGCATTTGTCCGCAAACATAATCTTCAAGGCGCGGACATGGATTGGGAGCACCCCAAGACAGCCGCCGAGATTGCCAATTACCAAACACTATTGATCGAGTTAAAACGCGCCTTTGCGCCGCACCGCCTTTGGCTCACCGTGGCTGCCGCCGGTTGGGGGAACCATTTGAAACGCGAAACTTTTCCGTTCATCGATCGCATTCACGTGATGGCGTACGACCAAGGCACGCCTCACGCGCCGTTTGCCGGGGCCGTGAAAGATCTACGCTATTGGGAGTCGCAAGGGGCACCCAAGGCCAAGCTGCTGCTGGGTCTGCCGTTTTACGGTCGAAACGCACAAAACACAGCGCGCACCTACGGTGAGTTGGTGGCGCAATTCAGTCCGCAGCCCAATACCGATGTTGCCGGTGGATTTCATTTCAATGGCGCCACCACGATTCGCCGCAAAACCCAACATGCCATCCGTGGCGGCTACGGCGGTGTCATGATCTGGGAATTGGGGCAGGACGCCGCTGGCAAGGCCTCGCTGCTGGACACGGTGCGAGCCGCTTTGCCTCGATAATTTTCTCCCCCGCATCCCGCTGCGGTGCTACAAATGGCCCGTGATTTGGCGTGCCGCCATTTTGTTGTGTGTGGGACTATTGCCGCTGTCCGCGGCGCAGTTCACTCAGGATCAACTCGCGTGGTGGTCTTATCAACCCGTGCGCCAACCGGCCGTGCCGAAGGCCGGCGCCGGTTGGGCGGCGAATGAGATCGATCACTTTATCGCGCGCAAAATCGCCGAGCAGAAACTGACCCCGGCCAAGCCCGCTGCCCGGCGCGCCTTGATCCGGCGCGTGACGCTGGATCTCACCGGCCTGCCGCCCACGCCGGAGCAGGTGGCAGCGTTCCTGAAAGATCCCTCGCCGGAGGCCTACGGCAAACTCGTCGACCGCCTGTTGGCCAGTCCGCGCTATGGTGAACGGCAGGCGGCGTTCTGGCTCGATCTTGTGCGCTATGCGGATTCCGATGGCTACCGCGCAGATCATTTTCGGCCCGAGGCGTGGCGCTATCGCGATTACATCATCAACTCCTTCAATGCCGACAAACCCTACGACCGGTTTGTACGCGAGCAACTGGCCGGGGACGAGATTGATCCGGGCAATCGCGATGCTCTGACTGCCACCATGTTCCTGCGCCACTGGATCTACGAACACAACCAGCGCGACGTGGAGTTTCAATGGGCCGAAGTGCTCGCCGATGTGACCAGCGTAACGGCGGACGCTTTTCTCGGGCTCGGCATGCAATGCGCGCGCTGCCACGATCACAAGTTCGATCCCATTCTGCAAAAGGACTACTACCGCATGCAGGCCTTTTTCGCGCCGTTACTGCCGCGCGCGGCCATGCCCGTGGGTACACTGGCCGAGCGGACGGCGTTTTTTGAGGCAGACAAAAAATGGCGACGCGACACCGAATCGCTGCGCCGCCAACTGCACGCCATTGAGCATCCCGTGCTGCTCAAACACGCCACGCGCGAGGGGTTTGAAAAATTTATTGATAAGATCAAGGTGATGATCCGCAAGCGCCCCGAAGAGCGCACGGCGTATGAACGGCAGATTGCCGAGATGGCTTCGCGACAGTTTGACTTGGAGCAATCCAAATTGCCCGAGCGCCTCAAGGACGCCACCAAGGCGGAGTGGGAAAGGCTGCACGCGGAACTGAAATCGTTCGAAGCCAAACGCCCGAAACCGTTGCCGACGGTGAAATATGTGGTCAGCGACGCCGGCCCTGTGGCGCCGGTCACGCGCATACCCAAGCAAGACACTGTGGTGGAGCCGGGTTTTTTGACGCTGCTCGACCCCAGCGACGCCGTCATCACGCCGCCGCCCGCTGCGCTGCAATCCACCGGCCGCCGCACGGCCCTGGCCAACTGGATCACGCGCGCCGACAACCCCTTCACCGCGCGCGTGATGGTCAATCGCATGTGGCAGCAACATTTCGGACGCGGCCTGGCCACCAACACCAGCGATTTCGGCAAACTCGGCACGCCGCCCACGCACCCGGAATTACTGGACTGGCTCGCCACCCGTTTGATCGCTGAAGAGTGGAGCCTCAAAAAGCTGCATCGATTGATGGTCACCAGCGCCACCTACCGGCAAGCCTCCAGTCATCCCGCCGCCGAACAGGCCGATCCGGCCAACACTTGGTTTGCCCGCGCCACTGTACAGCGCATGGACGCCGAGCAAATCCGCGACAGTCTGCTGGCTGCATCCGGCGAATTGAATTTGAAAACCGGCGGAGCAGGCGAAGACGGCGTCGGTTCGGTGCGGCGCTCGGTTTATTTGAAAGTGATGCGCAACAAACCCGACGCCGTGCTGGCGGCATTCGACGCTCCCGACCGCATCTCCCACATGCCGCAACGCACCATCACCACCACCGCCACGCAATCGCTGCTGCTGCTCAATAGCGACTGGGCCCGCCAACGCGCCAATGCCTTTGCCCGGCGCCTGCACCAGCTGCATCCAGGCAATCCCAAGGCGCAGGTCCTCGCCGCGCATCAGCTGACGTTTGGCCGCGACCCTTCGGTGGAGCATCTGGCATCGGGCATCGCTTATCTGAATCTCGGCGGCGAGGTGGCCGCCAACCCTGAGCCGCCGAAAATTGGAATGTTTGGCAAACGCACGCCGAGTCCGGCGGCGTGGATTCAGCCCGACGGCGGCCAGCGCGCTTTGGAAACCGCCAAGCCGGGCAAGATGCCCACCGGCGATTTTACCGCCGAAGCATTCCTCCGATTGGATTCGCTGTATGCCGATGCCTCCGTGCGCACTATGGTTTCGCAATGGGACAGCCAACAACGCACTCCCGGCTGGGCGTTGGGCGTCACGAGCACGAAGAGCGCCTATCAACCGCGCAATCTCATCCTGCAACTCACCGGCATTCCGCAACGCGGCGACCACGGCTACGAGGTGATCGCTTCCAATCTGCGGCCGGATTTGAAAAAAAATTATTACGCGGCCGTGAGTGTGAAATTCGACGAGGAAGGCGCGGGAACGGCCACGTTTTACCTGAAAGATCTCACAACGCCCGACGGCAAACTGCAGGTGGCGAAGAAACCGTTTCGTCGTAACAAGCACTACGGCAGCAAGCTACCGCTGGTGATTGGCGGCCGCACCGGCGGCAGTCGCCACGGCTGGGATGGTCTGGTGGATAACGTGCGCCTGAGCAGCGCTGCGCTGGATGAACAATCGTTGGTCATCAAGGGCGAAGCCGTGCGACCGCACACACTGGCGTTTTATCAATTCGAGAAGGACGCCTTCCACGCCGACAGCTCATCGCACGACAACTCTCTCGCTCCACTTGGCAATCCGCACACACCGCCGGCCATCGCGCGGCTCGCGGAATACTGCCACGTGCTCTTCAACGCCAACCGGTTCCTGTACGTTGATTGATATGAGTGCGCATCTATCCACCACCGCGAAGTACACACGCATTTCGATGATCGCGGTGATTGTGATGTTCCTCGCCCTCGGCCTCATGCGGGTGCCCGCCATGAATCTGGAAACCCCCGAAGCAGTGATCGCTTGGCTGGTTATTCTGGCAGCATGTCTGCAATTCGCCGTAGCCGCCATCCTCGCCCCACGCCTGACCGATGATCAACCGCTGAGCAGTCCACTGATCCTTTCGCAAGTGATCGGTCTGGCGTTTTTGGGCGGAGCCATTTTCGCAGGGCTCAAGCTGGAAGGCATCACACCGGAAAAACTCCGGCTGATTCTGATGCTGGGCGTGAACTGCCTCGCCGGCGCGTCGCTGGCCGGCATCGCTTTGTCGCCGACTGAGCCACTGAAAGTTACTGAAGATGCATGATCTGCCCACCGAATTAAGCGACGCCTCACGGCGCGAATTTCTCCTGCGCGGCGGGGCCGGCTTTGGTGCGCTGGCATTGACCGGCATGTTGGCCCGGGATCAGGCCGTTGCTGCCACCAATCCGCATGCGACCCAGCAGCCGCACTTTGCGCCCACGGCCAAGCGGGTGATTTTTCTCTTCATGGAAGGCGGCCCGAGCCACATGGATTTGTTTGATCCCAAGCCGCTCATCCAGAAGCTGGCCGGTCAGCGCATGCCCGACAGTTTCAAGCGGCCGATCACGCCCATGGGCGAGGCGGAATCGCCCATCCTAGCCAGCCAACGCCAATGGAAACGCCACGGCCAAAGCGGCCTGTGGATCAGCGATTGGCTGCCGCACACCGCCGAGTGCGCGGATGATCTGGCGGTGATTCGGTCGTGCTGGACTAACGGCATCAACCACAGCGGCGGCGTGTGCCAGATGAACACCGGCCAACCGCTCGGTGGCCGGCCCAGCCTAGGGTCTTGGGTGAATTACGGGCTCGGCACGGAGAACGCCAACCTACCCGGTTTTGTGGTGATGACCGACACGGCGGCGACGGTCACCAATGGCCCGCGCAACTGGAGCGCCGGGTTCATGCCCGCCACGCATCAGGGTGTGAAGCTCAATCCCGGGATGTCGCCCATTCGCCATTTGAATTTACCCAAGGGAGTGACCCCGGAAACGCGCCGGCGCCAACTCGAGATGTTGCGTCAACTGAACGAGCAACACCTCAAATCGCGCGAAGGCCAAAGCGAACTCGAGGCCCGCATCCGCGCCTACGAGCTGGCCTACCGTATGCAGGCCTCGGCACCCGAAGCGGTGGATCTCTCCAAGGAAACGGAGGCGACCAAGAAGCTGTACGGCTTTGGCAACAAGGACACGGAACCCTTCGGTCGCTGCTGCCTGATGGCGCGGCGGTTGGTGGAGCGCGGAGTGCGGTTTGTACAGATTTACCACGGTGCCGGCAGCAAATGGGATTCGCATTCCAAAATGGAAGCCAATCACGGTCGGCAATGCCGCCAAAGCGATCTGCCCACTGCAGGTCTATTGAAGGATCTCAAGGCGCGCGGGTTGCTGGATGATACGCTGGTGATTTGGGGCGGCGAATTCGGCCGCACGCCAATGAGCGAGAAGGGCGATGGCCGCGACCATAATCCCACCGGATTCACCATGTGGATGGCCGGCGGCGGCGTGAAAGGCGGCCAAGTGATCGGTGGCACGGACGAACTCGGCCTGTGGGCCGTGCAGGATCGTCTCCACGTGCATGATTTGCACGCCACCGTCCTGCATTTGCTGGGCATTCACAACCTCGACCTCGTGTACCGTTACAAAGGCCGGCCAGAAACGCCGACCATCAACGAGGGCGAAGCGTACAAGAAAATCACTGGCTGAAATTTATCCCTTGCCTTTTTCTGCCATAACCATCATTTTTTGAACACGCATAACGGTTCCGCATTCTGCGGCAGTGCCGTGTATGCCAATCAAAAAATAACAGTATAATGGGTAATAAAGTGTTTGTAGGAGGCATCCCTTGGGCGGCCTCGGATCAAGATCTTCGGGATCTTTTCAGCGAAACAGGTGAAGTCACGGACGCCGTGATTCTTCAGGATCGGGAGACCGGCAAATCAAGGGGGTTTGGGTTTGTAACCTACGCCTCGGATGACGACGCCCAATCCGCAGTCGGAAAATTCAACGGCCACGAATTTATGGGCCGCGAACTCACCGTAAACGAAGCACGCCCGCGTGAAGAACGCAGTGGCGGCGGCGGTGGTGGTGGCTACGGCGGTGGCGGTGGCGGCGGTGGCCGTGGCGGCTACGGGGGTGGCGGCGGACGTGGCGGCGGCGGTGGCCGACGTGACGGCGGCAACAACAAGCGCGCCCGACGCGACTTTGAAGGCGGCGGCGGCGGTTGGTAAACCGATGTCACCGAAACTAGCCGAACGCTAGTTTTCCTTTTTCAATATGCGCAACCTGCCTTGGGCGGGTTGCGCATTTTTATTGAGGCTGTCCATCAACGAAGGAATGTTTTCCTCCTCGGTTTTGGAATTCAATGCTACCTGCTGTTCATCCGAAACCAATGCCGACTTAAGCGCGCCTTCCACCAATTGCGCGCAGTGAATTTTCATCGGCGGCAATGCGCCGAGGTCGCCGGTCAATTCATCGTGCCGCAGCGCCAATGCTTCTTCGGCAGTTTTGCCGCGAATCAATTCCGTGGCCATACTGGCCACGGCAATCGCCGTCTCACAGCCAAAGGACTGGAAGCTTGCCTGGTCAATCACCTTGCGCCCGTGATCCTCCTTAAACTTCACCCACAGGCGCAGCATCTCGCCACAGTCAGAATTGCCCACCGTGCCCATTCGATCGGCATCGGCCAACTCGCCCATATTTTTCGGGTTCGCGATGGCGTCCTTGATTTTTTGCTCGAACGATTCGTCCATAATGATCGTAATAAGTTATGAAAATTCGTAACGCGGCACCAATTCATCCACCTCCAAACTCCACGCATCAATGCCCCCGCGTAAGCACCGCACGTTCTTCAATCCGTGCCCCAAATAATACGCCGCCGCATCCAACCCCTGCTGGCCTTGATGATCGATGATGACAAACGGCGTTTCCGGATCCCATTTGCCCATAATTTCCTGCATCAAATCGCGCGTCATATGCGTAGCCCCATCGATGCGTGCCGCGTCGAATTCCTCCAGAGAGCGCACGTCCAGCAATTTCAAATCCGGCGTGACCGCCAACTCTTCCTTCAGCGCATTCGGCTCCACCAAAATTTTCTGATCCGCCGCGTGGCTCGATTGAATTTCCGCCAACACTTCGATGACATCGAGCGCATTATTCCGCTCGCAAACGCCACCCAATGTTTCGTCCATCTTAAACCCACAACTCGAACAGCCGCCGATATGATACTTCCGAAACAAAGCCCGCCGCGCCCCCGGAAAAACCGTCAGCACCGCCTCCATCGCGGAGTCAGCTGTAATGTCTATTGTCGTGCTCATAGATTTATTTTAACAGTTTAATGACTTTTTGCAGCACTTCAATGAAGCGATTCACTTCGCTTCGTGTGTTGTAAAAATAAAAACTAGCGCGGGCTGTGGCAGGGACCCCGAGCTTTTCGTGCAGTGGCTGTGTGCAGTGATGGCCGATGCGAATGGCCACGCCTTGCTGATCGGCGAGGGTGGCGAGATCTAACGCGTGCACGTTCTCGAAAACAAAACTCACCAAACCACCACGTTCCGCCGTTGGCCCAAAAATGCGGATGCCCTCAAATTCACTTAGCCGTTCCTTGGCGTATTGGGCCAAATCAGAATCGTGCGCGTGGATGGCTTCGAGGCCGATGGCGGCGAGGTAATCGAGTGCCGCGTGGAGCCCTGCAACGCCGGCGACGTTGGGCGTGCCGGCCTCGAATTTGTGCGGAGGCACGTTGAATTCGGATTCGTGAAAACCGACTTTGGAAATCATTTCGCCGCCGCCCTGATAGGGCGGCATCGTTTCCTGCAACTCCGCACGCGCGTACAAAGCGCCAATGCCAGTGGGGCCGCACATTTTGTGGCCGGACATCGCAAGGAAATCACAACCGATAGCCTGCACGTCCAGCGGCATATGGCCTGCGCTTTGGGCGGCATCCACCAGTGTCACCACGCCCGACGCCTTGGCGCTGGCACAAATTTCTGCCACGGGATTGAGGGTGCCGAGCGCATTGGAAATGTGGGTGAGCGAAAGCAGTTTTGCGCCTTCAATCAGGTTGTCGAGGTCGCTGAGATCGAGCGTGCCTTCGTCGCCGGTGACGGGGATGAACCGCAGCCGCGCGCCGGTGCGTTCGGCGAGCAGTTGCCACGGGACGAGGTTGCTGTGGTGCTCGAGTTCGGTGAGCAATATCACATCGCCCGCACCAAGATTGGCCGCGCCCCAAGTGGCGGCGACGAGGTTGATGGCTTCGGTGGTGCCGCGTGTGAAAATAATGTCATTTGCCGAAGGCGCGTTGATGAATTGCGCCACGCGTTCACGCGCGTCCTCATAAGTAGCGGTGGCGCGATTGCTTAACTCATGAACACCGCGATGGACGTTCGCGTTGTCGTGCTCGTAATAGTGCTGAATCGCATCCAGCACCGCGCGGGGCTTTTGGGTGGTGGCGGCGTTGTCAAAATAAACGAGCGGATGGCCGTTGATTTCCTGTGCGAGTGCGGGGAAGTCATCGCGAATATCGGAGGAAATTGCGCTCATTCGATCTCCACTTTGATTTGGCCCTCCTCGATTTGCACCGGATAAACCGCCACGCCGCACGTTGCGGGGGCGTGCAAGTGTTTACCCGTGGCCAGTTCGAATTCCGCGTAGTGCCACGGGCAGCCGATGTTGCCGTTTTCCAAATAGCCTTCGGCGAGCGATGCCCCCGCGTGCGGACATTCATCGTCGATGGCGTGGAATTTTCCGGCCACATTGAAAACCGCGATGCGTTTTTCGCCAACATCGAAAGCCTTGCCCTTGCCCTCGGCGATTTCGTCCACGCTGGCAATGGCGGTGATGGCGCTCATCACATCATCCCCAGCTCGAGCCGCGCGGCTTCGGTCATCATCTCGCGGGTCCATTGCGGTTCCCACACGAGTTCCACGTCCACTTCATCGACGGTTTCCACACAAAGAATTTTGTTTTCCACATCGGCCTGAATGGTCGGGCCCATTCCGCAGCCGGGCGCGGTGAGCGTCATTTTCACGCTCGCTTTGTGACTACCATTTTTGAGATCTTCAAGATGGCAATCGTAAATCAATCCGAGGTCCACAATGTTCACGGGGATCTCCGGATCGTAACAGGTTTTCATCTGCTCCCAAACCTGCTTTTCCAAATCTTCGGCTGTCTCGGCTTTGCCGGCTTGCTCTGCGGGTGTGAGCTGAATTTCTTGCCCGATGGCATCGGCGTCTTTGCCATCGATGCGAAACATGTTGCCGTTCACCACCACCGTAAACGTGCCGCCAAGCGATTGTGTGAGCGTGGCGGTCTCGCCTTTCTCAAGCGTTACGCGTGTGCCAGAGGGAACCACTGATGCTTCCACATCGCGCTCAACAGCCACTTGTTCGCCGGCGGTCATCATTGCGCGGCCTCCATTTGAATGGCTTGGGCGAGTTCTTGCACGCGCTGCACCATCGCGAATAATCCGTTTTTTCGCGTGGGGCTAAGGTGCGCCGCCAACTGCAATCGATCAAGCTGCGCCTCACCATCGGCATCCAAAATCTCCTGCGCGGTTTTGCCGGAATAAATGGTGAGTAATACTGCGATGAGTCCTTTCACAATAAATGCATCGCTGTCGGCCATGATGGTGATGCGGTTATCCGCTTCGGGCAGCAGCTTCATCCATACCTGCGCCTGGCAACCGTGCACGCGATTGGCATCACATTTGTCTGCCTCCCCCATGGGCGGCAATTCTTTGCCAAGGTCGATGAGATAACCGAAGCGCGATTCCCAATCACCGAGCAACTCAAAGTTGTCGGCCAATTCATCAATGCTGTTCAACGCGGCAGTCATTTATCTTCCAATCGATCCCACACCAACCCATCCAGCTCCTCACGCGCCGGCGTGCATCCGATGCGCGCAATGATTTCGCCTGCGAAAGCGTGCATAATCATGCGGCGCGCGGACTCCTCATCTAACCCGCGGGCGCGCAGATAAAAAATTTGTTCGGCATTCATTTGGCCAATCGTTGCGCCGTGCGTGCACTTCACGTCATCGGCGTAAATTTCCAGTTGCGGTTTCGTGTTCACCGTCGCGTTATCGGAGAGTAAAAGATTTTTATTCGTCTGCTTCGCGTCCGTTTTATCCGCACCTTTGTGCACGTGAATGCGCCCGTGGAACACCGCACGCGCGTGGTCATCGAGAATGCCATTAAAATATTCGTGGCTGTCGCAATGTGGCTGAAGATGATCGACCACCATATGATGATCGATGAGCTGTTTGCCGCACGGCAGATATAAACCGTTCAGCAATGCCTCGATGCCGGTGCCGTCGAGCCGCGCGCGGATGTTGTTACGTGCGATGCGGCCGCCGAGCGCGATGGAGTGATGCGCCACGCGGCTGTCGCGCCCCATCGAGGCGCGCAAGCCGGCTACGTGAAACGCGGCCGGACTTTCATTCTGAAACTTCACGTGCTCCACCTGCGCATTATCGCCCGCGGAAAGTTTGGTGACGACGTTGTTAAAATACGCGGCATCCGCGGCAGACGCGCTCGTCCAGCTTTCAAGGATAGTCGCTTTGCTGTTTGCGCCGAATGTGAAGTGATTTCTGATATTCGACGTTGCCCCATCACTGCCGGTGCTCAAGTAATAAATACGAATGGGCGTCCCGAAACTCACATCATCCGCCACACGCACAATCGCACCGTCCGAATAGCTCGCGGCATTTAATGCGCCAAACGCACCTTCGCCCTCGGCAGACTCCAAATCCTCGGCGGCGACGTCGCCGACGTTGCCAACCTCTACGCCCGCCGGCAATTCGCCTACGCGAGAAAGTTTGCCAGAAAAAAGGCCGTTCACGAACACCAACTGCGGGCCGTCAATTTCCGAAAACACACAACCCCCCAAATTCGCCGCTGCATCGGACTCGGCGACAGTGAAATCCAGTTCCGCAATCGGCGCGACGCTGGTGAATCGCCAATCCTCATCGCGCGTGGTGGGGAAACCCAGTTCCGCAAAGCGCGCGCCACCTTCGCCCCGCATCGGCAGAGCGGCGAGGAGTCGATCTACAGCATTGTTAGCGGGAGCAACCATTAGGCGGTTTGGAGTTCTCCGTTGGTGATCCAGTCGTAACCTTTTTCCTCAAGCTCGTGTGCCAATTCTTTGCCTCCGGATTTCACGATGCGGCCGGCGTACAGCACATGCACAAAATCGGGCACAATATAATCGAGCAAACGCTGGTAGTGCGTGATGACCAATTGCGCGTTGTCGGCCCGCTTCAGTTGATTAACGCCATTGGCAACGATTTTCAGCGCGTCGATGTCCAAACCGGAATCCGTTTCATCCAGAACAGCCATCGTCGGATTAAGCAACGCCATTTGTAAAATCTCCGCTCGCTTCTTTTCGCCGCCGGAAAAACCTTCGTTCACGGAACGTTTGAGCAACGATTCGTCAAGTTGCAGCAGTTGAATTTTCTCGCGCATCAGCTTCAGGAAATCCACCGCATTGAGCGCTGCCTTCCCGTGATGCTCACGCACGGCATTCACCGCCGCGCGCAAAAAATAAGTCGTGTTCACGCCGGGAATTTCCACGGGATACTGGAACGCCAGAAAAAATCCTTCCCGCACGCGCACCTCTGGCGCGAGTTCGAGCAAGTCCTGCCCGTTGTACGTCACCGATCCTGCGTTCACATCGAACGCCTCGCGGCCCGCCAACACCTGTGCCAGCGTGCTCTTGCCGCTGCCATTGGGGCCCATAATCGCGTGCACTTCGCCGGCGTTGATGGACAAATCGATCCCCTTGAGAATCTCCCTGCCGTCCACGCCGGCCTTCAAATTTTTGATTTCCAACATTGTAAATTCCTATCCCACGCTGCCTTCGAGACTCACGTCCATCAGCGCCTGCGCTTCCATCGCGAATTCCATTGGGAGTTCGCGGAAGACTTCTTTGCAAAAACCATTCACGATCATATTTACCGCGTCCTGCGTTTCGATGCCGCGGGCGTTGCAGTAAAAAATCTGGTCCTCGCCAATCTTTGAAGTGGTGGCCTCGTGCTCGACTTGGGCCGATGGGTTTTTTACTTCAATATACGGGAAGGTATGCGCGCCGCAACGGCTGCCGATGAGTAACGAATCACACTGCGTATAGTTGCGGGCGTTCGTGGCATTCTTGCCCATTTGCACGAGGCCGCGATAGCTATTTTGCCCTTTGCCGGCAGAGATACCTTTGCTGATAACGGTGCTGCGAGTGTTCTTGCCGAGATGAATCATCTTGGTGCCGGTGTCCGCCTGTTGTGCGAGGTTGGCGAGGGCCACGGAGTAGAATTCGCCAACCGAATCGTCGCCCCGTAAAATCACGCTCGGATATTTCCACGTGATCGCCGAGCCGGTCTCCACTTGCGTCCAACAAATCTTCGAGCGTGCGCCTTTGCAGATACCGCGCTTGGTGACAAAATTATAAATACCGCCGTTACCGTCTTCATCGCCGGGGTACCAGTTTTGTACGGTGGAATATTTAATCTCTGCATCACCGAGCGCAACGAGTTCCACCACCGCCGCATGCAGTTGATTTTCATCGCGCATTGGCGCTGTGCAGCCCTCGAGATAACTCACGTGACTGCCCTCATCGGCAACGATCAGCGTGCGCTCAAACTGCCCGGTCTCGGCGGCGTTGATTCTGAAATACGTGCTCAGTTCCAGCGGACACCGAACACCTTTGGGGATATAAACAAACGAGCCATCGCTAAACACCGCGGAGTTGAGTGTGGCAAAAAAGTTGTCCGTGTACGGCACCACCGTGCCGAGATATTTTTTGATCAGCTCCGGGTGCTCCTGCACCGCCTCGGAGAACGAACAAAAAATCACCCCGTGCTTGGCCAGTTCCTCTTTGTGCGTGGTGCCAACGGAGACGCTGTCAAACACCGCATCCACCGCCACACCTGCCAACCGCTCGCGCTCGTGCAAGGGCACGCCGAGTTTGTCGTAAGTCTCCAGCAGCTTGGGATCCACTTCGTCGAGGCTCTTGGGGCGATCCTTATCCTTCGCGCCCGGGGCGGAGTAGTAGCTCACGGCCTGATAATCAATCGGGGCATACTTCACCTGCGGCCAGTGCGGCTCTTCCATCGTCTGCCAATGGCGGAAGGCTTTCAGCCGCCAATCGAGCAGCCACTCCGGCTCATTTTTCTTGGCGGAAATATGGCGCACCACATCTTCGTTGAGGCCCGGCGGCAGCGTGTCGGTTTCGATGTCGGTATAGAAACCCCACTTATATTCCTGCGCCACAAAGCGATCGATGGTTTCGGTGTCCGCGCTCATTTCGTTTTTTCCTTTCCTGAACAATCCGCGCACACGCCGCGCATTGAAACTTCCGAATGCGTCACCTTAAAACCCCGCGGCACTTTGAAACCACTTTGGCGCGGCTTGGACGCGCCTTCGAAATCTGAAATATCGCCACACATTTCACATTGGAAATGCGCGTGCTCATGCATATTCGGGCAGTAACGCGTAGCCGCACGATCGAGGTGCACTTGCTTCACCAAATGATGTTTCACCAACGCATCAAGGCAGTTATAAACCGTGGCCATCGAAATATCCGGCTTCTCCTGTTTGGCGTGCAGAAACACTTCGTCCGCCGTCGGATGATCCAGCTTGTCGAGCAATATGCCGTACACCACCTCGCGCTGCGCCGTAGGCCGAAGGCCGGATTCAACAATGCAACGGCTCACCACCCCGCGATCGCGGCGGGGCGGCACAAATACAGTGCGCGAGGTGACGTCCTTCATGGTTCCGCCAGCCTTAACAATGAGCGGGACGCCGTCAACAATATTTAGAATAATTCTAAATCGCATTCGCAAGAACCTTCCTTTGCACCCGCACCCGCGCCCGCTACACTACCGCCCAACGCCATGTCTTGGAATATCTTAGCCACCCCGGAAACAATTTCAGGAATCGGGGCCGAATCTGCTGATTTTATGCGTAATAACGGCTGTAAAGTCACTGTTGCCGAACCCTTTTGCGCCCAATCAGCGGAAAATTTGCAGCAATTATTGCCACAAATTCAGGCGGTTTATGCGGGGCCGGATGAGTTTTCGGCTGAATTATTGGCGAGTCCGGAGGCGGCTGAATTGCGAATTATTTCCCGTTGGGGAGTCGGTTTTGAACGCATTGATGTAGACGCCGCCACGGCGCACGGCATCGTGATCGCCACCACGCCGGGCATGCTCGATGAGGCGGTGGCGGATTACACCTTCGCACTGCTGCTCGGTAGCGCTCGGCGCATCCACACCGCGCATGCCTCGATGAGCGTCGGCGAATGGGCGCCGCAATGGGGGCACGATGTGCACGGCAAAACGCTGGGCATCATCGGCTGCGGTCGCATCGGCACAGCGGTGGCTCGGCGCGCGACGGGGTTTAATTTGCGCGTGTTGGCGTGTGACCCAGTTCCAAATGAGGCCGCCAAAAAATTTGGCGTGGAATTTGTGCCGCTCGATTCGCTGCTCGCGCAAAGTGATTTTGTTTCGCTGCACGCCGCGGTTACGCCCGAAACTCAAGGGCTCATTGGCGAAGCGCAATTATATTTGATGAAGCCGGACGCGTATCTCATCAACACCGGCCGTGGTGCGCTACTCGATGAAGCCGCGCTGGCGCGGGCGCTGAATGAGGGTGGCATCGCGGGGGCAGCGGTGGATGCATTTGTGGAAGAGCCATTGCCGAAAGAGCATACTTTTCGCACAGCAAAAAATCTTTTACTCGCGCCGCATCAAGCCGCGTTTTCAAATGAGACCGGCCGCAAAGTCAGCGCCGCCTGCGCGGAAGCGATTGTGGATTTGATGCACGGCCAACGGCCAAAGATGGTTTTGAATCCGAAGGTGTTTGATTCGCCTAACCTTCGGGTGCAGTTGCAGTGAGGGTCTGCCGGCAAGATGCCGGCAGCACGTTTAGCACAGTTTAGTTTCCAGCGGCGGTGGCGACTTGTTCGTTTAAGAGTTCCCAGCCGCGTTCGAGGAGGTCGTCGCGGGTGACTTCGCCTTTGTCGACTTTTTCCACGAGGATTTTTTGGGCGAGGTAATCGGCGTTCACGATGCCGGCGCGGCTTTGGAGCATCCGCCACGATTTGCGGCGCTCGATGTGGAAGAGCACCATCTGGCGGCTCACGATGTAGTATTTGACTTTACCGTTTACCTCGGCTTTGAAATACACGCCCCAGTCGGGAACGTAAGCACGATGAGTTTCGTCAAACACGCGGCGGTAAACGACGTCCTGTTGCGTGATGGCGGTAAGCATATTGTCCATATGAATGAACTCGCCGGCTTGTGCCTCGGGAATTTCCTTGAGGTGCAGGCGGAAGCGCGCCTCGGTGATGGCCCAGTGGGCGACGGTGTAGTTATATTTGTCGCCGGTGGAGGGGTATTTGGCTTCCCACCAATCGCGTTTGATTGAGGGATTCCCTTTAAGCTCGAAGCCTTCCTGCAAGGTTTCGCCGGCACGCGGGTTGTAAATGAATTCCGGCATCCCGCGGCTGTCGCGAATCATCCGGGCTTGATCGGCGCTCATATTATCCGCCACGCCGTGCTCGGGTTGGCAGGTGGTGTAGCACTGATAAAACGCGGTGCCGCGATATTCGAGGCCGTCAAGCATCGCCTTGTAAACTTTCGCGGAGTTGGCCATCGAAACCTGCGCGACGTAGGGCGAGCCGTGGCCGGCGGTGAAGGTTTCGGCGACGCTCTTTTTCTCGATGAGCTTGCCTTGGGAGGCCACGCCGAATTGGTTCATATCGTAGCCGCCCAGCATATTGGAGCTGTCGGAATTTTGGCCGCCGGTGTTGGAGTACACCTGCGTGTCGAGCATCAGAATCATCACGTTGGGTTTGTTTTGCAAAACCACTTTGGAAACATTTTGAAAACCAATATCGCCCATCGCGCCGTCGCCGCCGATGGCCCATACCTTGGGCATCTCGCGCACTTCCTGATCGGTCATCTGCGTGTCATCGAGGTGGGTGATCTCAAAATATTCGCGCTCGCTGCTCACGCCATCCTCGCGCTCGAGCAGCGCGGTGGCCAAACGCTCGGGCGCCACCGAACGCCGCGCGTGGTTGAGCATCGACGATTCGCCAAACAGCCAGCTGATGGTGGTGCCGTCTTGAAACAACGAATTCATCCACGGATACGGGTGCGGATTGCTCGGTGGCGTGGAGCCGTACACCGTGTTGCAGCCGGTATGGGCGCCCATATACATCACGCTCATGCCGTTGGCGTGACGACCGTCGATGGCTTGGATGTCTCGGTGGTTAAAGGCGTCCTGACGCAGCACGGCGATGAGCGATTCGATGAGTTCGCTGTCGGCAATGTCGCCGTGCGCTTCGAGGCGATGATCGGTGTCGGCGTCATTCTCGCCGCCGAGCCCCATCACCACGTGGGCGATGCTGCGTTTGTAAAACTTGTATTCCTCCTCGCTGCGTTCCTTGAGCGCCGCGAGGTTGGCCGCGCCGTTGGATTCCAGCTCATTAGCCTTCTCGCGCAGGCGCGCGGCTTTCTTGTGATACATCGGCCGCATATACGCTTCGGTAACGGAGGCCACCGCGCGCAGCACGCTCTTCTCGCCGCAACCGGCACACGCGCCATCGCCACTGACGAGTGCTTCGTAATTGCGACGCACCATCAAATGATTTCGCAGCGCGGCTTCGCGCGAGGCTTCGGGCGTGTCGTCATTGTACAGCCCGAGAAATTTCTGGCTCGTGTCCGGCAGCAACCGGCTGAACACCTGCGCGGTGGTTAGCTCGGCATTGAGGTCGGGCGTTTCCGAAACCATCCGGAGCGCGTCGTGATCACCGCACACCTGTACGCATTCGCCGCAGCCTTTGCACAGGTCAGAAACAAAAATCGAAAAAAGGCCGCCATTGCCGGGGTTCTTCTTTTCCACGCTGCGATAAATTGCGGAGACATCATTATACGCCAACGGCAATTTATCGATGATCGTCACAAACTCTGCTCGTGCGACGTCATCAATGGCAGTCAGTTGATCCACTTCCGACCGCAAAATATCCTTGAACGGCTCCTTACCTTTGCTGGCAACATTCTCGTTCATTCGCGCGCGACAACGATCGTCGAGGCCTTTCACTTCGTTAAGCAGCGCCTTTTGCGCATCCTTATCGCCCACGTAATTTCGGATGGCCGTAACCAAAACCGTGCTGACATCCTGCGCGGTATTGGGCAGCGCCGTGTCCGGACAAGCGGTGATGCACTCCATACATTGGGTGCAATTTTCCGCGATATAAACTGGCGTCTCGCGGCGGGCCACGTATTTGCTTTGCGTGGCACCACTGCCCGAGCCCATCACGCCCAAGCTCGCGAAGGCTCCGGCGGGTTGGTGGTAGCCGAGTTCATTGCGGAACTCGGAATCAAATTTCTCCATCGTCTGGAACGGCGCGCGTTCCTGTTCTTCCGGCATCGCGCAGCTGGGGCAACCGCTGGCGTCGCAGCCGGCTGTGCCGGGCATTTCGTGATCGGCGGCGGTGTGCGGGGCGAGCATCGGGTTGCGCATACTCGAAGTGTCGGCGTCTTCAATCTCACCATACTGAATTTCTGCCACACGCTCAAAGCCGCCGAGCATCACTTTCATGTTCGACTCCACGACGGCCTTACCGAAGCGGCCAAACTTTTTCTCGTACTGATCGTGCACGATTTGGTGGTACTCCTCCTCGCCGAGGTTGTGATCTTTAAGAAAACTGGAGACGCGGAAGAAGGCGCCGAGGAATGAGTTGCCCTGCATTCGCAGTTGGAGATCGGCGCGGGTGGTGGCGTCGCGGGCGATATCAAAGCCGGGCAGAATGAACACGCGAATGTTGTTCTCTTTAATATAGGCGCGATGATGCGCGGGGATGCGTTGCCACGCCGTCTCGGGCGTTTCGCTGGATTCCCAAACGAGGCTGCCGCCTTTGTTGATGCCCTCAAGCGGATTGCAGTGCGTGAAGGCTTTGGGATCGCAACACAGCACCACGTCCACGTGGTTGAGTTCGCAGTTTACGAGAATGCGCTCGGGCGCGACGGTGAGAAAATAATTGGTGGGCGCGCCTTTTTTCTCCGAGCCATATTTGGGGTTGGCCATAATGAAGAGCTTGTCTTCGAGTTGGCCGAGGTCGTCATAGCTCGGGTTGCGTTCGGAAATGATTTGGCCGAATTTGCCGACAATTTCGCCGAGGTTTTTGCCGGTGGTAATCATTCCCCAACCGCCGATGGAATGGAATCGCACCGCGATTGCGCCGTTGGGCAGCAGCGAGGGGGTGTCCTTGGAAATGACACTGTACGGGTGGTCGATGCCGAGCGTGAAATAGGATTCGCCGTCCTCGGCGCTGCGGCCGTCTTTGCGTTTGGTTTGGCCGGTGGCGAATTCGTACGCGCCCAGCGAATGTTCGGGACGGAAATCGCGTGAGCCCATTCCGTAGCTGCCGCGAAAGATGCGGGGCATTTCGGCATCGGTGAGCGAAGGCAAATCGCTGCCGTGTTTGCCGCTCTCCAAGCCCTTGGAAAGCGCGGTGCGAATGTCGCGGCCGAGCGGGTTGTCGCCGGCCAACGCCTCATCGGTGCGCTCGATGATGATCACGTTTTTCTTGCCGCGCAGCGCGTTGATCACCGCCGCCTCGGGGAAAGGCCGGATGACGTTGATGTGGATGGAGCCGACTTTGGCGTTGCGTTGCTCGCGCAAATAATCGCAGGCGCTTTCCACATTTTCAGCGGCGCAACCGAGCGACACAAACACGGTGTCCGCATCCTCAGTGCGATATTCCGAAATGAGTCCGTAACGGCGGCCAGTGAGTTGGGCAAATTCCTCGTAGCATTGCTCGAGCATCCCGAGGATGGGTTCACTGAAATTATCGCGGCGCGCGATGCAGCCGTTCATATGATGCTCTTGGTTTTGAACAGGGCCGAGCAACACGGGGTTTTTCAGATCCATCATCTCCGGCACGCGACGGCGCGTGGGGCCAAAGAGCTCGCGCTGGGCGGGCGTGGGGCACTCGATAATCTCATCAGGCGCGCCCAGATATTCGCGCAGCAAATCCGCTTCCGGCGCGCGATAGGTGCGCTCGGAATGGGTGGTGAGCATTCCGTCCTGAATATTCATTCCGGGGTTCAACGCGATCTCGTTGCACTTACGCAGAATGACCGCCTGGTCAGCGGCTTGTTGGGCGTCGCGGCCTACCAGCATCGTCCAGCCGGTATCGAGCGCGGCGTAAAAATCGTCGTGCCCGCAGTGGACATTGAGCGCGTGCTTGGTCAGCGCGCGCGCGCCAACCTCCACCACCATCGTGGAGAGCTTGCCCGGTGCGTGGTAATACTGCTCCATCGCGTACACGATGCCCTGACCGGAAGTAAAATTCACCGTGCGCTTGCCGGTGACCGCCACAGCGGTGGCTCCGCCTTGCGCGGCGTGTTCGCCTTCGCATTCGATGGCCAGCTTTTGGTTGCCCCAAACATCCAACGCGCCCTGCGCGAACGCTTGTTGATAAATCTCGCCGCCTTCGGTAGAGGGCGTGATGGGATAAAATACGCCGCCTTCGGTGATGCGTGTTTCCACCCATTCGGTCACCAATTGGTTGCCGTTGCAGGTGACGGGAAAGCCGGGGTACTTTGGCTTGTCACCGGTTTGCACGGCGGCGGGAGTTTCTTGTTCTATAATTTGTTCTGGCATGTTGAAATCTTTGGGTTACTCAAAAGCAAAGCAGCCGGAGCTGGTTATTGACTACACCTTGTTTGCATCATCTCTTGTCCCAATCGAACGGGACGCTTTGCGGTGGCCAACGGTATCAGCGCAAAAACGATGAATCAACTCCAATCCCGCGCGCCGTTTTATTTACAATTGCCCTGTTTTTCGGCAAAATGCGGGGGTGCAAAATGGATTGGACATCGACGCGCTGCCCGCGGGCGGGCTGCATCCCTACGCCGCGCAGCTCGATGCGCTGGAGGGGGTATTGTGCGTGGATAGCATTTCGCGCGCGCTCGGCACCGCCCGCGTGGGCACGGTGTTGGAGCTTTCCGTGCTGCTCGAGCGCTACCGCGTAACGCTGCTCGAACCGGTGGAATTGCCCGCCGTCGCCGCCGCTCATCGGCACGCCGCCCGCGGTGAAGCGCTGGAACTCATCGCGCTCGATGAATCCCTCGCGGGCACACACCCCGAGTGGCTCCAACTCGCGCCCGCCAGCCAACGCTTTGGCACCGACCACCTCAAACGCCTGCAACCGCTGCGTGATGAACGCGTGGTGCAACGCTTCCTCGACGCCGCCCGCGAAGGCCGCGCGCCGGCCAATCATCCTCTGGTGTTTGGCCTCACGATGGCGGTGTTCTCAATTGCCCCGAGGCAAGGCTTGGCCGATTACGCGCAAAGCGCCCTCGAAGCCGTGGTGGCCACCGCGGCCGCAAAATTGAAGCTCACCCAAACCGACCGCGAGCAACTCATTAGCCGCTCCCAAGCGCGCCTGCCCGAGGCGATCGAGCGGATGGTGGCTTAACCCTCCAACTCTGCGTTGGAATAAACTTCCTGCACGTCGTCGTGGTCTTCCAGCAAATCCACAAGGCGATCCACTTTTCCCAAATCCGCTTCACTTGAAATCGGCGCGCTCATTTCCGGCAACGCCGTAATTTCCGCTGACTCCATCGCGATGTCTGCCGTTTCCACCGCCTTATGCACCGCCTCAAAATCATTTGGCGCAGTAAGAATTTCGTAGCCCTCCTCCTCCACCTTAAAATCCTCCGCGCCCGCTTCCAGCGCCAATTCCATCAGCACCTCCTCCTCCGCATTGGCACGCGCAATCATAATTTGCCCTTTGCGATGAAACAACCGGCTCACCGATCCCGCCGTGGCCAGCTTGCCATCATTGCGCGTGAGAATGGCGCGAATGTCCGCCGCTGTTCGGTTGCGGTTGTCCGTGGAAACCTCACAGAGAATCGCCGCACCGTGCGGGCCATAAATCTCATAGGTGAGATCCACAAAACTCGCCGACTCGCCATCGCCCGTGCCACGATTGATGGCGCGCTGGATATTGTCTGCCGGCATATTCGCCCCGCGCGCCTTCAATAACGCCAACCGCAAGCGCGGATTCATTGCCGCATCGCCACCGTGCAGCTTCGCGGCAATCGTAATCTCCCGCGCAATTTTCGCAAACACCTTACTGCGCTTGGCATCCATGCGCGCCTTGGTGTGCTTAATATTCGCCCATTTACTGTGTCCGGCCATAATCGAAAAAGTGAACGCCGAGTGAACACCAAGAGCAAGGAAGGCTCAAGTTCCAATGACCAAGAAACCCAAAACCCAAATTGGTTTTTGGGATTTGGAACATTCCTTGGGAATTGGAAATTGGGCCTTGGAGATTCAATGACAAGCTTGACCCACAGCCCCGTACAGGCATCATCAGCCCGCACCATCTTATGAAACAAATCTTCACTCTATCCCTATTGCTCGCGTTCAGCGCGAATGCCGCGAAATGGACCGTCGAACCCGCCGCCAACCCCAACGCGCCCGGCCAAGGGTTGGCCGTTGCCAAGGGGGGTAAACCGATCGCACATTTTGTTTTTGGCGAGGGCCAGAAAAAACCCTTCCTGCACGTGTACGGCACGAAAGGCGAGCTGCTCACCAACCCCGGCGTGGGGCCCGATGGCAAAGATACCGGCAAATATCCGCATCATCGCGGCATTTACATTGGCTGGCGGGTTCTCGCTGGCGAGGGCACATACGATTTGTGGCACATTCACAAGGGCGAAATTATGCGCGTGAAAAAAATCTCAAGCGCCAAGGCTACCGACGACGGCGTCATCATCGTAGCCGACATTGAATGGCGCACCGGCAAGGTGGGCAAAGAAGATGTGCTGCTGCTTTCCGAGACGCGCTCGCTCGCTATTTCACAAAATGCCGACGGTCGAACGGAAATTGATTTCCACACCGAGCTAACCGCCGCGCGCGATCTCACCCTCGGGGGCGATTTGCAGCACGCCGGTTGCCACTTCCGCGCCCATGCTGAGGTAGCCGCGAAAGGCACGAAGTTCACCAGCTACCTCTGGGAACCGAAAGGCAAAACAGCCGGCAACGGCAAAGTGCTCAGCAACGATTGGCAATGGAATCGCCTACAATTCAAGCTTGGCAACAATTGGTATAGCGCCACGCAATTCAACGCGCCCAATCAACCGGTCGAAGAACTTTCCTGGCGCAACTACGGTCGATTCGGGTTCTTCTTCAAAAAGAAAATGAAACAAGGCGACGTGCAAAAACTCAACTACCGTTTCCACATCGCCCCCAGCGAACAGCCCGCAATGGAATCCTTCCCGCCTCAAGTTTCCAAGGAACAGGAAAAACGCTGGCGCGCCGCCGCGCAACAGGCATACACCCAATTTTCCAATTGGGTGGTGAAGCAATAACTCAAGCCCTCCGTCCAATTTTTAACCGAACAAACTATGATCAAAAAAACCACCTTCCTTCTCGCCGTCCTTGCCCTGAATGGCTACGCAAACGACTGGCCTAACTGGCGTGGCCCCAATCATAATGGCGCCACTGACGCGGCCGGTCTCCCGGTGAAATTTTCTAAAACCGAAAATATCGCCTGGAAAGTGACTATGCCCGGGCCCAGTGCAGCCACGCCAATTATATCGGGCGACCGCGTGTTTGTGTCATCCACCAATCCGAAGGCGAAGGAGCTGCTGGCACTATGTTTCGACCGCCGCACGGGCAAGGAAATCTGGCGACGCGTCGTGGGCACGGGGTACCAACTCGATGACCGCAGCAACTACGCCTCGCCCTCGCCCGTCACCGATGGCGAAGTGGTGACCTTCTTTTACGGCAATGGCGACCTCGCCACGTTTGATTTGGAAGGCAAAAAACTATGGGCCAAAAAAATCCAAGGCGAAGAAAACGGCTTTGCTTTTCAGTGGACATTCAGCACCAGCCCATTGTTACACGGCGGCATTCTTTATCTGCAAATCCTCCAGCGCGACACCGGCGTGCGCGGGCACGGCAAAGCCAATGGCAACGAGAGCTATTTGCTCGCGCTTAATCCGAAAACCGGCAAGCAACTCTGGAAACACAACCGCCCCTCCAACGCCAAAGCCGAAAGCCTCGAAGCCTTCAGCACGCCAATGCCGTTCACGCACAATGGCCGCAAAGAATTGGTCATCGTCGGTGGCGACTGCCTCACGGGGCACAACCCCAAAACCGGCGAGGAACTCTGGCGCTGGGGCACGTGGAATCCCTCGCGCATCGGACACTGGCGCCTGGTGCCCTCGCCCGCCGCGGGCGGTGGCGTGATCCTCGCCTGCGCGCCCAAAGGCGGCCCCGTATGCGCCGTCAAAGCCGGTGCCAAAGGCGAAGGCCAGTTGGCGTGGAAAAGCGCTGGGCGCACGGATGGTGTGACCACCGACGTTTGCTCGCCTCTGTTTTATGAGGGGAAATTTTTCATCATTTATGGCGAAGGGCGCGACAAAATTCTCTCCTGCGTAAACCCCGCCAACGGCAAGGCCGAGTGGCAAACCAACCTCGATAGCCGTGCCAAAATCCGCACCTCACCCACGGCAGCGAACGGGAAAATCTACTTGCAAAACCACGCCGGCGAAGCCTTCGTGGTGGACGCAAAAAAAGGAGAAATCCTGCACCGGACAATGCTCGGCGAAAAGGGGGATGACCTCACCCGCGCCAGCGTGGCCATCGCGGGGGGGCAATTGTTTATCCGCACCAATGGCGCACTATACTGCGTTGGGCGTTAGAACGAAAAGATCACGTCGAAGGAAAATCGATGTGTGGTTTTGTTGGTGCCGCTGACGTCGTTTTTGATGGCGTCGGTGATACCCCAGCCAAAGCCAAGCTTCACATTGTCGTAGAGCTGATAGCGTCCTTTGATGAGGCTGCCTTCCACATTGGTGCCATTGTAATATTTGTTGCCGTTGCTGCCGGAGACGTTGCGCGCCCCGAAGGCGCCGAAGTCCGAATCGGTGAGCCCGTGCCAGACGGCGTCCTGTTCGAGATGGCGCCATTCGTAGCCTATCTCCCATTCTCCTGCCTTCTTGGCGCTGCCGTATTTCACGCCAAAGCTATAACCAGTATCCTCGCCGCTTGCCGCTGCAGCGGGGTTGTTCAGATACATGGCGGAAAATTTGACCGGCCGCGCCCAGCCTTTGTACGTCAGCGCGGCATCGATGAAATAGGGATTGAAGTTGGATGCGACATTGTTGCCGCTGGTCTCTGAGTTACCTGCAGAATCTTTGTGCGCAACACCAGAAGATCCAACGGTGTCCGCCTTGATTTGATCAGCATTAAAAAGCCAATAACTGCCAAGGCCGAACTTGAGCTCGGTGTGGTTGGAGAACTTATGCTCGCCGGTGATCTGGCCGATCAACATCCCGTCATCGCCGTGGGATGATTCATAAATGGAATGCCAACCGCCGTGCAGTCCCAGCGGCATTCCGCCCGCGGTGAGGTCGTAATGCAACTCGGCGCCTTCGGGGGTATAATCGGTGTCGATGAGGCCGCTGCTGATCATCCAGCCATTTTTCGAATGGTTGGGCATTTTGCCGCCCATCACGGTGAATCCGTCGCGGCTCCATTGGGCGTAGGCTTGGTCAATAGCGAGCGTGTCGTTGTGGCCGGCGTCGTCAAGGGTTTGGTTCGTGGAAATGGGATTGTCTGTGCTGCCGCTGGCAATGCGGAAGCCGACCTTCATATCGTTTTGCAAATCCGCAATGGCGCCGTAGCGGAAGCGATAGCGAAACCGATTGCGCCGCGACTGGCTTCCGGCGGCCCATTCCTGATGCTTCATTTCGTAACGCAGACGGAGATCGCCCTTGAAGGTGATGCTGTCCACCCAACTTTTGGGTTTGCCTGCATTTTCGGCATTTGCTTCGTCACGGAGTTCGCCGGCCTCTGCCTCGGTGAGGATGCCTTTTTCTACGAGCTTTTTCAGAAGGCTTTCGGAAGATTGTGCCCCGGCAGTTTCCGTCAGCGCCACCCCGATAATAACGGCCACAGTAAACGTCTTGGTTAATTTGGTTTTCAATTTCATTTTGGTGATTTGTTTGGCTCTCAATGCGGGGTTAGTTTGCCGCAGAAGTGTGCCGGGAAAATGGCGGTTTTGTGACGTTTTTGTAAACAGGTGAAGGCCTATCGCAACGGGCTCAGGTAATCGGGTTTACGATCACTTTTTGATTTTTTCATTGTATCCAATCCGGTGAAATGGATTGACGATGCTGGTGACGATGTTGCGGGAATGGCTGCCAATGCGTTTGAGGAAGCGGGCGTAAAGCACTACGGCGGCGGCCTCGGGTGCTTCGAGGTCGCTCACTTTGCCGGTGATGATGTCATCGGCCATATCGTCGCAATCGTCGGAGATTTCCTCTTTGTATTCTTCCATCACCTGCCGAGCCAAATCCTCGTCGCCTTTCTTGAAGGCCTCGGAGGCACGCTCGAACACCTGTGCAATGTGCGTTTCCACTTCGCACAATTTATCCTCGAGGCTGCCGGCCTTCAGTCGCTTGGGGTGGCTGCGGGCGAGGTCATAAATATTCTTGGTGTAATCGCCAATGCGCTCGATATCGATCACCACACTCACCAGCGCGAGGCCGGAGTTGAGCTGTGTGTCGCCCGAAAGCATCAGGTGCTTCATCACCTTTTTGCGCACGTCGCGCTCGGAACGGTTGACCTCTTTGTCGAGCCCGTAAATATCCAGCTCGATGTCGGCGGTGTCCGATTTGCGCAGCGATTCCACCGAAGCGGCGTACATTTTGCCGTCCGTCTCGAGCATCTCGCATGCCTCGTCAAAGGCCTGTTGATAGAGGTTGTCTTTCTTAAAGACGCTGATGATTTCCTTCCACATGGGTATACCTTACTATTTCTTGAACGCTTCGGCAATGGTGGACCACGTGACCACCAGCGGGATGAGATAAAACACGAGCACAATAAAGACAACCGGGATCACGCGGTTGCGCAGGCACAGCTCCGCCAGCCATTCGGCAAACTTCACCGGCAGGGCGCGGATGGGCGCGAAGGGCAGGAAAATCACTGCCCCGGCCAGATTAAAAAGCAAATGCGCAAACGCCACGGTGGCGCCGGCCACCACTTTGGGCGGAAGAGGTTCGCCAGGCAGCACCGTCACCGCGCTGGCCGCGGCCAAGGCGGCGAGCAAACCGGTAATGGTGGTGCCGATATTGGCGCCGATGGTGAACGGAAAAATCTGCGGCAAGCGCAACACACCCGCGCCCGCCAGCGGGACGATGAGGCTGGTGGTGATGGAGCTGCTCTGCACCAGCACCGTGAGGCACAGGCCCGCCGTAAACGCGATGGCGGCATTGCGGAATAAATAAGCATCAAAAAATGCCTCCAACTTTTTGAGTACAAGGCTTTGCAACAGCTTCACGATGGCGAAGAGCATGAAAAAGGTGATTAATACCGAAACAATCAGCAGCCACAATTCGCTGTTGAGCATTTCGCCCATCCATTCGATGACCGGTTTGGTGACTTTCTTGAGATAATTTTCCGGCTTCGTCACGCCGGTGAATTTTAAGAAATGCTCCCCCAAAAAATGCGCGCCTTTTTCGAGAAAACCAAAGCTATATTCCAAGGGCAACATCACGGCTACCGTGATCAAATTAAATGTGTCGTGCACCGACGATGCCGCAAAGGCCCGCCGAAATTCCGCGCGCTGCGCGATGTGCCCGAGTGACACAATTTTGGCAGTCACCGTGGTGCCCACGTTCGCACCCATTACCATAAAAATTGCGCCGCCCACATCCACCGCGCCCGCCGCCACAAGGCCCACAATGAGGCTGGTGGTAGTGGAAGAACTTTGCACAATGGTGGTGGCCAAAATCCCGATGAAGAGCCCCACAATCGGTGACTGCGTCGCTTCAAGCAGTTTGGCCGCCGTATCTTTGAATTCCCCTTTGAACGCCGCGCCCATGCCGCCTATCCCGATTAGAAACAGGTATAGACATACGACGACGCCAAAAATTTTTGCGAGGGTTTGAAGTTTCTCGTTTTTCATTGAGAAGGGAAAGGGGGTATTTTGGAATTGAAACTATCCGCGAGCGCAAGCTGCTTTGCCTGCCGGGCGTTTTACTGGATCAGTCATAAAGAGGTTTCACCTGAGCTGTATTCCGTATGTCGCGCGGATATGCCAGCCGCACGCGCAGCGGAAAAGAACAAGTTATTCACGGGGCTCCACACATCTCGCCCAAGACGGCAAATGAAACCCAAACCTCCAGAAAAGTCTCGGAAACCTGCCTCCCCGTTGCTTCACTGCCGTATGTCGTCGTTGCCATATCGCATTGCCACGCTGTTGTACGCCTTCCACGAGGATGGCCGGGTGCTGCTGATCCAACGCAACCACGAGCCCAATCGCGGCTGCTACAGCCCGCCCGGCGGTAAACTGAAAACTGACACCGGCGAAAGCCCGCACGCCTGCGCTATCCGCGAAGCACGCGAAGAAACCGGCTTGCAACTGGCCCCCGCCGATCTCCATCTCACCGGCCTCATCAGCGAACACGGCTACCAAGGCAACGCCCATTGGTTGATGTTCCTTTTTGAAATCAACCCGCGCCTCACCACGCTACCGCCCGAACACGAAGAAGGCGTGTTCCATTTCGCCACCCGCGAAGCTCTCGAATCGCTTCCGCTCCCCGGTACCGACCGCGAACAAATCTGGCCGCTCTTTTGGCAACACCGCAACGCCTTCTTCGTCGCCCACTGCCAATGCACCGAAAACCAACCCGACCGCTGGACGCTCCTGCAGTCCACCCTCAACACCTAATGGACGAACATTTCATGCAAGACGCCATTCGCCAGGCGGTGAAAGCCTACGAGGCCGACGAAGTGCCCGTGGGCGCAGTGGTCGTTCGCGAGGGCGCCGTCATCGCCCGCGCGTGGAACCAAGTCGAACTCCTCAAAGACGCCACCGCCCACGCCGAGATGATCGCCCTCACCGCCGCCGAAGCTGCCGTGGGTGATTGGCGCCTCACCGATTGCACTCTCTATGTAACGAAAGAACCCTGCCCGATGTGCGCCGGCGCGCTGGTACACTGCCGCGTGGCGCGCGTTGTTTTTGGCGTGCCCGATCCCAATGGCGGCGCGGCTGGTGGCGCGATGAATCTGCTCCAATTCCCCACGCTCAACCACGCTTGCGAAATCACCCCCAGCGTGATGGAGCCGGATTGCCGCAGCCTCCTTCAAACTTTCTTTCAGGAAAAACGCAATCGCCCCACTGACGACAAGTGATAAACTCTGTCGCCAACCCCCAAGGTAGGGCGTGCTCTCCGAGCGCGCCAAGGCGGTTTCGGAGAAACCGCCCTACCAAAACCCAGTGAGCCTCGACCTCGCCAGACTCGAATCGGCGTTGGCAACCGCCCGCCAAGCCCTCCTCGCCGAGCGCAACGCCGCGGGCCATTGGAACGGCGAACTCTCCAGCAGCGCCTTATCCACCGCCACCGCAGTGGTCGCCCTGCAGCAGGTTCAAAATTGTACTGACTCGGACCACACCACTTATATAGAGGGCGGTTTGAATTGGCTCGCCGCCAATGCCAATCCCGACGGCGGTTGGGGCGATACCCCCAAAAGCAAAAGCAACATCTCCACCACCACCCTTTGCTGGGCTGCGTTCCATCGTGCGCCGGAGAAATTTGCGGACACCATTGCCGCCGCTGATGCTTGGCTGACAAAGGTCGCCGGAGGCACTGCGCCCGAAAAGCTCGCACCCGCCATCATCGCCCGGTACGGGAAGGATCGCACTTTTTCCGTGCCCATCCTCACCCACTGCGCGCTCGCAGGCAAAGTGGATTGGGCGGACGTGCTGCCGCTCCCCTTCGAATTGGCCGCCCTGCCACAGACGTGGTTTGCCGCGCTGCGCCTGCCGGTGGTCAGCTACGCGCTGCCCGCACTCATCGCCATCGGCCAATGCCGGCATCACCATCGGCCCACGCGCAACCCCATCACGCGAATCCTCCGCAACGTCACACGCAACAAAACGCTGAAAGTTTTGGAGCGCGTCCAGCCCACCAACGGCGGTTTCCTCGAGGCCACGCCGCTCACCAGCTTTGTGACCATGAGCCTCGCGGGCAGCGGACTCGCCAATCATCCCGTTGCGAAAAAAGGCGTTGCCTTTATTCTGGACTCCGTCCGCGCCGACGGCAGTTGGCCGATTGACACAAACCTTGCCACGTGGGTGACCACGCTGGCGGTCAACGCCCTCGGCGATGACTTGCCTGCTGAAGCGCGCGCGCCCATTCGCGAATGGCTCCTCGCCCAGCAATATTGCCAGATGCATCCGTACACCCTCGCCGCGCCGGGCGGTTGGGCGTGGACGCCTCTCCCCGGTGGCGTGCCCGATGCCGACGACACCCCCGGCGCATTGCTCGCGCTCAAACAACTCGACGACGATTCAGACGCCACCGGGCAAGCTGCGCAGCTCGGCTGCACATGGCTGCTCGATTTGCAAAACCGCGACGGCGGTATTCCGACTTTTTGCCGTGGCTGGACCAACCTGCCATTCGACCGCTCCAGTCCTGATCTCACCGCGCACACAATGCGCGCGTGGCTCGCGTGGCGCGACCAAATGCCCGAGTTGCAACCCCGCATCGACAATGCCTTCGCCCGCGCCGCCCGTTTCCTCGCCCAAAGCGAAGGCGCTGGATTGGACGGATGGACGCCGTTGTGGTTTGGAAACCAACACGCACCCGACGAAATCAACTGGACCTACGGCACTGCCAAAGTGCTGCTCGCATTAAACGAACCCGCCCAACAAACCCTCCCCGGCGGCGCCCTGCGCGTGACGCGCGCCAAAAACGCACTGTTGGAAATGCAACGCACCGACGGCGCATGGGGGGGCTTCAAAGGCGGCGAGCCCTCCATTGAGGAAACCGCCCTTGCGCTGGAAGCCTTGGCGGGCGTGACGGAAAATGACATCGACGCGCAAGCAAAGCTGGAAACCGCCCGCGATCGCGGCGCGCTCTGGCTTGTTGAGAAAGTTGAAAACGGCGAATGGACCGAGCCCTCGCCCATCGGATTTTATTTTGCGAAGCTTTGGTATTTTGAAAAACTGTACCCGATGATCGCGACCGTGGCGGCGCTGTCGCGGTTGCGGTAGGGCGGTTTCTCCGAAACCGCCTTGGCGCGCTCGGGGAGCACGCCCAACCTTTACACGGCGGCACGTTTTAATAACCTAATCCACGTGTCGCCGTGCTTCAGAGTTTTGTGTTCGTGCCACGGCGAGGTGAGTTCCAGGGCATCACGTTTGGTGTGGCCCACGAGCAAGCGGCCTTCGATTTTTAAAATTTTTTCCAAAACCGGTTCATCCAAAAGTTTTTGTGCCCAACTTTCGGAGCGTTTGCCGGGCGCGGTCTTGTCACCGTAGGGCGGATCAGCACAAATGAAATCAAACGTGCGGTTTGCCTCGGCCAGTTGCTTCGCCGCCTGCAAAGCGCATTGCACGCGAACCTCCACTTTGGTTTCCAGCGCCTTCGCGTTGCGCCGAATAAAATTGGCGTGTTTGAAACTTTTCTCCACGGCTACGGCGGACGCCGCTCCACGGCTGAGGCATTCGAGACTCAGCGCCCCACTGCCAGCAAACAGTTCAAGCACGGTCGCGCCCTCAATCCACGGGCCGAGGCTGTTGAAGATGGCTTGGCGAACTTTATCCGGCGTGGGTCGCACGCCGTGGCCGGGTGGAACGGTGAGTATGCGGCCTGCCCATTGACCGCCGGTGATGCGCATGGTCAGTCGTCCCGTCGTACCGGTTTGCGCGCAGGGTGAGTCAGTAATTCGCGCATGCGTTCATTGTCCAATTCTAATTGCTGGATGCGCTTGAGCAACTCGGCGCGGTCATCTGACGAGGATGCATCCGGCGTATGCCGTGCGCGCAAACGCGCGATCTCTTCCTTTAGCCGATGATTCACCCCCAATGCTTCGATGTATAATTTCTCGCTGCGCAAGGCTTGGGTGCGCAAGTATTTCAAGTCCGCATCGAGCTTGTCTTTTTCACTTTGGAGCTTGTGATTTTCGCCCTGCACCTTGGCATAGAGTTTGGGGTCAGCCGATTTGGGCCGGGCGGCGAGCGCTTCACGCAATTGTTTTTTGGCAAAGTCTGCCGATTTCTCGGCGTCCGCCCATTTGCGTTGGGCAATTAAATTAGCTTCATGGAGCTTGGCGAAATTTTGATCGGTCAGTCGTTTTTCTTCCTGTAATTTTGCGTACCGGATTTCCCAATTCTGCACCGGCGGCGGTTGGGACGGAGCTTTTGGGGGAGCGTTGCCGATAATTTGCGCCGGCGTGATACCGAGGACGCGCGCGAGCGGAACGATTTGTTCATCAATTTTCCCGAGCAAGCTCTTCACTACTACGGGATTCCACGTGGCGTGTTGACGGGAAACCTCTTCGAGTTTTCGGCGTGCATCAACAAAGCTGCTCAGTGCTTTTTCCTTTGCCCCGGTCCGCACCAAAACCAGCCCTTCGGAATAAAGAGAATGGGCATGGTGATATTCGTCATTCGGCAACCCTCCGGCCCATGCCGTTACCGACAGAATAATCCCCAAAATGAAACTGAGTCCCCACCCCCTCATCACCGACAGCGTGCCAGATTCAATCCTGCAAAGCAAGCTTTTCCATTTCTCTTCGGGGGCATCGGTTGACATTCGCCGCTGCGAATTGTTAGCCTCGGCTTTTGTGAGTGTGCCACTGAACCAGCCCGTGCTCGTGCTGAACCGCCTTTGGCAGGCGGTGAATGTCTGCTCCGTGCGCCGCGCCGTGGGGCTACTCTTCACCGGACACGCGCAGGTAGTTTACAATGACGACGCCAACGGTTTCCAAACTTTCAGCTTTGGCGAGTGGCAGGATTTTTCCGAGGCCGAACCGCACGCGGACTCCATCGCGGCGGTGTCCTTTCAGTTGCGCATTCCGCGCGTCATTTTGCTGCTGGCGTACGACCGGTTTCCCCGGCAGGAAGTGAAGTTTACGCGGCACAATATTTTTGAACGTGATAAAAACACCTGCCAATACTGCGGAGACAGGTTCGATCGGCGTGATTTGAATCTCGACCACGTCATCCCGCGCGATCGCGGCGGGCCTACCACGTGGGAAAACATCGTGTGCTCGTGCATTCCGTGCAACACCCGTAAGAGCAACCGCACCCCGCGCGAAGCCGGTTTGAATTTGATTACTAAACCGAGAAAGCCAAAATGGCGGCCATTCATTCAGGTGAGTTTTGGCGTGAAAACGCACGATAGCTGGAAGCACTTCATCGACGTCGCCTACTGGAACGTCGAATTAGGCGAGGAAAAAGACTAGGCCTCCTCGCGCGAAGCGGAAGCAGCTTCATCGATCATTTCCCAAAAATTCGGATTCTCCGCCAACGCATCGTCTTCGTCCTGCGTCATGTTCACGTTGCGGAAGAAAAAATCCTTCAACGTGTTGCGCGAAAAAATCCGGTGCACAACCACGCCTAGTTCGTGGCATTCAAAATACACCCGATAATTTCCCACACGATAACGGTGTAAACTTTTCACTCCGTGCTCCAGTCGGCCATAAAAACCGCTGGCCCGCACTTCCTCCGGCAGCCCGCGAAACTCGCCCAGAATCTGCAACTGCAAATCCTTCGGCATCCCCGCCAGCTCCGCCGCACTGGTGGGGTTAAAAATGATCTGGAAATATTTCTGCGCCATGCCTGTTCCTTTTCCGCAACTCCCTGTTCCCAAATGGTAGCCCGTAGGGGAATCGAACCCCTCTCTCAGCCTTGAGAGGGCTGTGTCCTAGCCGATAGACGAACGGGCCATCGGAACGAAGAGGCTAACACCCTGTGAATAAAAGTCAACTCCGCGCCAAAGGTCAGTCAAAACAGGTGTCTTCCTCCGCTTCGCTCACCGTTTCGATGAAGTCCACAAATTCATCCGCCGGTTCGGCAATGAATTCCCAATCGCGGGCGCGCCAGTTGAATCTCAATGTATGGGCGTGGAGGGCTTGGTTTTTTAGGATGAGCTGTTGCCGATCGGCATCGGTCAACTCATCTCTCACGAATTTCAAATACCACGATTCATCGAGCCCATAAAGTTTGTCGCCCACGATTGGGTAGCCGAGGTGTTGGAGGTGGATGCGGATCTGGTGTTTCCGGCCGGTGACGGGTGCCACGCGCAGCCACGTGAATTTTCCATCATCGCGCTCAAACTTCCATTGCGTCCAAAATTTCGTTTGCGAGGGATGCCCGTCATCGCGCACGCAATCTTTCAGCACCACTTCGCTGGCATCATCCGCGCCCAGCGGGGCGTTGATGATGCCTTCGCTTTCCAAAACATGTCCGTGGACGATCGCCCAGTAATGTTTCTCCACCTCATGGCTTTCCCACAATTTGCGCAACTCGCGCGCCGCCTCATCGGTTTTACCCACGCACACCACGCCGCTGGTTTCGCGATCCAGCCGATTGATGAGATGCACCGACTGCTCCGCGCCGCGATACAGCCGCAACCGCCCCGCCAAGCTCGAGCGCTCATCGCCCTTGGTGGGATGACACACGAGCCCCGCCTGTTTGTTGATGACCAGCAAATCGTCGTCCTCGTGTAAAATTTCAAATAAATCGTTCACGTTAAAAATCGTAATGTCACGCATTCACCATCGGCAAGCGCGGGTTTGTTTCACGAAGAATTCAGAAGTCGTTTGTTAACTTTCAGCCTATTCGAATTATTCAGACTGCTTCCTAGTGTGGATCACTTGAAGAAAAAGCACAGGTCCTAAAATGGGGATCAAAACTAACAGCGCCCATAAAATCAAAGCCCTGGTTTCGCTTCCTTCCTTCAGATAAGGACGGCATTTTTTGAGTAAGACCAAATGAATGCCCAGTAAAATTAAAATTGAAAGAATCCATAAAAGTTGAAATAAAAAAAAGAACGTAGGTGGCGCTCCCAACTCACTTTCAATGTTAGGGCTCATATTCTATTTTGAAAAAGGTTGGATTTCATTTTAGTCTTTGGCGAATCTCCTGCATTCCCAAGTTCCTGTTTTAGCGCGCTTGATTGAAAGTTCACTTCCGGAAATTTTTACTTTTAAGCCCAAAGCTCCCCCTTCTGTCTGGATCGACCCTTTCCAACTAGCTACAGCAGCGTAGGCAACTTTTGCTGTTTTCCCTTCAGTCTCCACAACAATCTTTGCGTCAGAGTTTCTCCCGTCTCTGGAACGTGCGCCCTCATCGCTTTCGCCATAAATATTACCGTGTTCATCACAAGTGAAGTATGTTGATGCAGATGATTCAACCATATTCATTGTCCAGAGAGTAAAAAACCCTAGCGTATACGCTTTTGCGACAACCTTAACACCTTCATCAGAGGTTTCACCTACAATCCATACATACGCGTGATCCATCCAATAGCGAAATTTTTTATCAGATTCATTAAAGTTTCCCTCATCAACATTCTCGCCTTCTTTAACTTGAACCTTGACCGGCAACCAGATCAATTCATCCGAATTAGATGGATTGTAACTTATTTCATCCTGATTGTCATCCATTGGTTCGATTAGATCCCAATAAAACATCATGTTGTTGTAAAAGTCATCCACCTGCAAGTCATTCCAATGTGAAAATTCTGGTATTAGCACCATTTGCCTCATTATATCCAGATAGTCATTCGGATGAATAATTTTCTGCCACTGGGAAAACTCATCGAATGTGATGTTTGAAACCAGTTGTGAAAAGATGGATTCATCAAATTGATCGTACGGACTCCCTCCTAAGCTAATATATTGAGAGAATACGTATTCAGCAACATAAGGGTTGAGTAATGGATCCTCGTTTATGGGATCATCATCATATTGGGCTTTAGCACACCAAGAACTGACGGTTAGGAGTGAGAGAATAATGAAACGATAATATGGGCTCATCAGGAGATTTTCCAAATTAATCCTTGTAAGTAAAGGTTTTTTCCACTTTTTTAACAGAACCCCGAACAGGCTTGACAAAGACGAACAATCCAACCCGACGCATCAATTCAATGCGCTCTGTTTTGAAAAAAAACTTCCGTATCAGAAATTAAGCTACCCAATACCCAAGGAATGACCAATTCTCAATCTCCAAAAATCTCCAATCACCAAGACCATTGGGATTTGGTCATTGGTCATTCCTTGGGATTTGGTCATTGGAACTTGGTCATTTCACATTCCCCCTTCACACTTCCGCCGTGAAGCTTGGCATCATTTCCGATACGCACGGCACTGTGCCCGCCGCCGTGCACGACGCGCTGGCGGGGGTGGATCACATTTTGCACGCGGGCGATGTGGGGCCGGTGGATATCATCACCGAGTTGGAAGCCATCGCGCCGGTGAGCGCCGTGCGGGGCAATACCGATTTTACCATCGACCTGCCAGAGACGCGCCTCATTGAGTTTGGCGACAACACATTTCTCATCCATCACATTGTTGATTTCCCCGTGCCTTCGCAAAGGGTGCGCGCGTTGTTGGCGGAGGAGCAGCCGAATGTCGTCGTCTTTGGCCATACGCATATGCCGTGCAATGAGTTGCTCGACGGAGTGCTGTATCTCAACCCCGGCTCGCCGGCCACCCCGCGCGGGGGCGCGCCCGCCAGCGTGGCGATTGTGGAATTTGAAAACGGCACGCCCCGCGCACACCACATCACGTTAACTTAACCCCACCCCAACCGCATCCTTCCACACCCGACTATGAATATCCATCACCTCGAATTATTTCACTACGTCGCCAAGCACGAGGGCATTGCCGGTGCAGTGCGCAATATCCCGTACGGCATCCAGCAACCGGCCGTCAGCGCGCAAGTCATTCAATTGGAAAACGACCTCGGCGCCACGCTCTTCCAGCGCCGCCCCTTCGAGCTGACGCCCGCCGGCGTGGAGCTTTACGATTTCGTCCGGCCCTTTTTTGAGAACCTCGATTCGGTGGGCGAAAAAATCCGTGGCGGCGTGGCCCAAACCATCCGCATCGGCGCATCCGGTGTGGTCTTCCGTGAGCACCTGCCGGATTTGCTAAACGCCGCACGCAAAGAATTCCCCGGATTGCATCCGGCGTTACGAGTGGGCATCCAGCCGGAAATCGAGCAGTGGCTGCTCGCCAACGATGTGGACCTCGGCGTCACCGTGCTTGGCTCCAAACCGCCTACCGAACTCAAAGCTGAAAAACTGCTCGAGCTGCCGTTGGTGCTGGTGGTGCCCACGACGATTCGCGTGAAATCCGCCGCCGAAATTCTCGGGCAAGATCGCATCGCGCAAACGCTCATCAGCCTGCCGCAAAACGAAGGCATCAGCCGCACGTTCCAAGCCCAACTCGCCGCGCGCAAAATCGATTGGCCCATCGGGATGGAACTCAACTCCACCGACCTCATCAGCACCTACGTTGCCAACGGCTTCGGCATCGGCATCTCCGTGGCCCTCCCCGGCGAACGCAAAAACAAAGGCGTCAAACTGCTGCCGCTCAAAGATTTTCCCGCCGTCACTATCGGCTGCCTCTGGCGCGGCCAACTCCCGCCCGTCGGTCAAGCACTCGTCAAACTGCTGCAAGCCCACGCCGCAGAGTTGTAAGTGTGCAGAACCATTCAAAATACCCCTCCCCTGGATTTCGCGACGTGACTTTTGCCTTCATTCGCGGCAGGCTACCCGCGTTCTATGGCGAAGAAAAAATCCAGCAAAGTTACCGCGCGCAGCGGACGGTTTGCCAGCGGGCCTGCTGCTGAAGCAAATGCGTTTACCAATTCGGTGAAGTTCGACACCCGCCTTGCGCATCACGACATCGCCGGCTCCATCGCTCACGCCCAAATGCTGCATCACGTGGGGTTGTTGAAAAAGAAAGAATGCACCGCCATCGTCGATGGCCTCGAAGCGATCGGCGCAGAGATTGCCGAAGGCCAATTCGAATGGCGCACGGAGCTGGAGGACGTGCATATGAACATCGAGGCCGCGCTCACTGCGCGCGTGCCCGCCGGCGCCAAACTGCACACCGGACGGTCGCGCAATGACCAAGTCGCGCTGGATTCCCGGATGTGGTTGCGCGAGGAAATCTGCGAACTCGCCAATGAAATCCACGACCTGCAACTGGCGCTCATCGAGCTTGGCGAAAATAATCTCAAGGCGCTCATCCCCGGCTACACGCATTTGCAGCGCGCGCAGCCGGTCTATCTCGCCCATCATTTGCTCGCTTACGTGGAAATGCTGGAGCGCGATTACGAGCGGCTCCTCGATTGCCTCGTGCGCGTAAATGTGTGCCCGCTCGGCAGCGGCGCGCTGGCGGGAACCACGCTACCGCTGGATCGCGAGTTCGTCGCGCACGCACTAGGCTTTGTGGACGCACACGACAAGCCGATGATCACTCACAATTCGATGGACGCCGTAGCCGACCGAGATTATGTGGTGGAATTCTGCAGCGTGGCAGCGTTGCTCGCCATTCATCAATCGCGCCTGTGCGAGGATTTGGTTTTGTGGAGCAGCGCGGAGTTTGGATTCATCGAAATCGGCGATGCCTACACCACCGGCTCCTCGCTGATGCCGCAAAAGAAAAATCCGGATATCTGCGAATTGACCCGCGGCAAAACCGGCCGCGTGGTCGGCAATCTCGTTTCACTGCTCGTCACCCTCAAAGGCTTGCCGCTCACCTATAATAGCGATTTGCAGGAGGACAAGGAACGCCTATTCGACACCACCGACACCGTACGCAGCACCGTACGTATTCTCGCATCAATGCTGCGCGACACCGCCGTAAACGCCAACGCCTGCGCCGCCGCGGTGGACGACCCCAATCTGCTCGCCACCGATTTGGTAGACTGGCTGGTGCTCAACGGAACCGCCTTCCGCAAAGCGCATCACGTGGTCGGAAAACTGGTCGCCATTGCCGAAGCCAAAGGTAAACGACTGGACAAGCTAACGCCCGCCGAGCTGAAACAAGCCGACAAAAAACTCACCCGAGAAGCGCTGAAAGTATTCGACCTCAAAGCGGCCATGGCGCGCCGCACCGTACCGGGCTCGCCGGGCATCGCCGAATTGAAAAGTCGGCTGGCCTATTGGCACAAGTTCCTGCGCCACTGATTCATTATGGCGGCCACCGACGATGCCGAAGAATTGCTCGGGCCCATCCTGCGCGATGTGTCGCGCGCCTTTTACCTCACCCTACGCGTGCTGCCCGCCGCCGTGCGTCCCCAGATTGGCCTCGCCTATCTCCTCGCCCGCACCACCGACACGATTGCCGATACCGACCTCGTGCCCGCCGAAGAGCGCCTGCACACACTCCGCCAATTTCGCGCACGCATCCGCGATGAAGCCGCGCCGCCCGTGGATTTTTCGGATCTCGCCAGCGAACAACAAAACCCTTCCGAACGCGCATTACTGCTACGCAGTGCCGAGGCATTGGAATGGCTCGATCAACTCACGCCCGCCGATCGCGGCCAAGTGCAGCTCGTGCTTGAAACCATCACACGCGGGCAGGAACAGGACCTCGAACGCTTCGGTGACGTTGGCGATGGCAGCACCCTCACCGCCCTGCAAACTGCCGATGACCTCGATGACTACACCTACCGCGTGGCGGGCTGCGTAGGCGAATTTTGGACGCGCCTCACACGCACCCATTGTTTCCCGGGTGCTCAACTCGACGACACCCCCTTCGTGGCCGACGCCATCCGATTCGGCAAAGGCCTTCAGCTCGTCAACATCCTGCGCGACCTCCCGCGCGACCTTGCCAACGGCCGATGCTATTTGCCCGCCGTGGACCTCGCGATGGCCGGCTTGCAGCCCGAAGATTTGCGCGACCCCGCAAACTGGCCCAAGCTCCAGCCCGTCTTCAAGCCGTGGCTAACAAAAGCCCGCGATCATTTGACCGCGGGCGGGCGCTACACGCTCGCCATCCCGCACGCGCACTATCGCCTGCGCCTCGCCTGCGCGTGGCCCGTTCTGATGGGCGCAGCCACGCTTAACAAATTGGCCGCCGCCAACCCGCTGCAGCCCGAGCCACGTCTGAAAATTTCCCGTCGCACCGTGCGCGGCATCCTTTGGCGCACCATTTGGCGCGTACCCTTCCGCGGCCCGTGGAACCGGCTGTTCACGATCTGAATAATTTCCGCTTGATTTCAAGCACCTAATTCCATACAAAAATTGTTGAGGAGGTGGGTATGCATTCGCGATTATTGATTACGATATTTCTGTGTGGCTGGATGGTGATTTCCCCGATGCAAATCGGTGCCGATGGCGCGGGCGGTGGCAGCCCACAATTGGGATTTCCCAAACGGCCAAATCTCGATTTGGTGCCCGCCATGGGCTCAACCCATGGTCCGGAACTATCCTCCACCGATCGCGCCACGCCCCAGCCCCACCGCCTTCGCGAATTCACTAATGCCGAATGGGCCAAGCACCGTCGGCAAACCACCCGCCAACGCGCCAATGCCATCGAACACGTAAAACGCGCGCGATGGATCCCCAACATTACCTACGCGCAGATACAGGAAATTTACGACGCCAAAAAAATCGCACTGGCCAAAGTCGTTGCCCACGGCAGCTTCAGCCGCACCCTCATTGCACAGGCCAAAACCCGCGCGCTAGCTGAGGTCAAAGCAATGGTGGCCGTGCTGCGCGATCGACAACAGGCGGAGCAACTTGCACTAATGGAAGCCGAGGCCTCAATGCGCGAGGCCAATCCCAATTATGATGAGGACGCCCTTCGCAAAGCCATGGCCGAGGCACAACAACACGGCGGCATCCGCGTAAAGGAACTGGAAGGACTCCCGGTTTTGCCTAACGCCACTGCAATGAATTACCCCAAAGGCGGACCCAACGTCATCGCCAAGCGCACGCCCGAACCGACCGACACGCCCCAAGAAATAGCACAGCTTAAGGCGCTGCGTGATTTCAAAAAACAACTGGCGCTAGAAAGCGTCATGCAGGAGCAACAATCCAGAGAGCTCAAACAACAAACCCTTTCCCATCGCGAAATGGAAACCAAGCTCAGCGCGTTGCTCGACCAATATGTGGACGGGAACATTGACGCGCAATCCTACTACGAACAACGCGAGCAACTCCTCAAAGCCGGCGGCCAAAAATAACCGCCCAAATTTTCGATCTCCTCCTTCCCTTTCGTCTTTCCCTTTGCCTGCCACTTTGGCATAACCTCGCACATGCACGATTTTCGCTACGTCAACGGACGGCTCCATTGCGAGGGCGTTTCCATCGGCGCGCTCGCCAAACAATACGGCACGCCGCTTTACATTTACTCCTCCAAAACGCTCGCTGACCATTTCACCAAACTCAGCAACGCGCTCGCGCCTCTCGATCACCTGATTTGTTTCGCGATGAAATCCAATTCCAACCGCGGCGTCCTCCGCACACTCGCCGATTTGGGAAGCGGGTTCGACACCGTCAGCGGCGGCGAAATCCAACGCGCCATTGCCGCGGGCGGCAGGCCCAACAAATGTGTGTTCGCCGGGGTCGGCAAAACCGCTCAAGAAATCACCTTCGCACTGCGCAAAGGCATTTACTGTTTCAATGTCGAAAGCGAGGCCGAACTCGAACGCATCAATCGCATCGCCGGCAAGCTCAAGAAAACCGCCCCCATCGCCATCCGCGTGAATCCGAATGTGGATGCCAAAACCCACAAAAAAATCACCACCGGCACCTACGACAATAAATTTGGCATCGCCATTGAAAAAATTCCCGCGCTCTACGCGCGCGCCGCCAAGCTCAAACATATCCGCCTGCGCGGCGTGCAAATGCATATCGGCTCGCAGCTCACCCAAGTAAAACCCTTCGCCGACGCCGTGCGCAAAATCGCCCCGCTTGCCGCGAAGCTAAAAGCCAAATACGGCATCGAATTCATTAGCATCGGCGGCGGCCTCGGTATCATGTACGAGGACGCGCTCGTGAGTGGCAAAGCAGACTGGTGGAACCGCAAGGAGGCAAAGGACATTCTCACCCCTGAAAAATATGCTGCCACCCTCGTGCCGTTGTTACGGCCACTGGGGCTGAAGGTGTTGCTTGAACCAGGCCGATTCATTTCCGGCAACGCTGGCATCCTTGTCACGCGCGTGGAATACGTGAAGCGCACGGGCAAAAAATATTTCGCCATTATGGACGCCGCGATGAATGATTTGTTGCGGCCCGCGTTTTACGAAAGCTACCACGAGATCATCCCCGTGAAACAATCCAAGGCACGCCCTGTGAACACCGATGTGGTCGGCGGCATTTGCGAAACCGGTGACACCTTTTGCAAAGACCGCCCCATCCCGCGCGTGGCCGAAGGCGATCTCGTGGCCATCCTCAGCGCCGGCGCGTACGGGTTTGTCATGGCCGGCACCTACAACACCCGCCCCTTGCCCGCTGAAATTTTGGTGAAAGGTAAAAAGGCCGCCCTCGTCCGAAAGCGGCAAAAGACCAAAGAAATTTGGGAGGGCGAAACCGCTGCCCCTTGGCAGACGTAAATTATTTCGCCGCCGTCTTGGGCGGCCCTTTGAGCTTTTCGTACTCGGCTTTGAATGCTTCAACTTGTTTCTGAGCGGCGGCAACCACGATCGCCAGCTTGCCGGCTTCTTCCGTTTTCGCCTTGGACGCAGTAGATTGAGCGGCAACCGTCTTCGCCAGTGTGGTGACATGGGCTTGATGAATCTGCCCGGCGTTGGTGTGGGCGGCTTGGGCACGGGTCATCGCAGCGGCAGCGGCAATCACGTCAGCTTCCATTGGCTTGATTTTTTCAGCAGCCATTTTCATCATGGCGTTCTTGGCGGCAACCTCCTCGGTTTTACGTTGGGTTACCAGCTTGGCGGCCACGTCCATCGCGGTGGTCATCTTCGCCACATTTACCTCAGTAGGTTTCACGGCAGCCTCAACTGTTTTGGCCACAGCATCCAAGTCTTGAAATGGCTTGGCCGCCACGACCATTTCGGCATTTACGCGAGTGAGAATTTTGTCGGCGGCAATTTTTGCGGCCGCTAACTCGGTGGCGGTTGCGCTCGCGGCAGCCAATGCGTCTTGTGCGGGTTTCTGCTTGGCCGCCACAAGGCCATCGCGTTTTGACTTAGCGATGTTGGCCACATTACGTTTAGCGGTGGCATCGGTTTGTTTCGCAGTGAAATCGGATTTTGCCTTCGCGTGAGTGGCTGTGGTGGCGGTGACAACTTTCTGTGCGGCGGCGGCGGCTTGAGTGGCGGCATTGTGCGTGGTGGTGGCCTTGGCCACCTCTGCTTTGGCAGCAGCAAGCTCTTTGTCAGCAGCAGCTTTTGCAACGGGCGCGGCTTTCATTGCGGCATTGGCTTTAGCGACCTGCACAAGCACGGCTTTTTGTTGGCCGGTGATCAGTTGATCGAGCGCCGCCTTGGCGGTGATGACGGCTTTACGCTTGGCTGCGGCATCGGCTTGTTTGGCGGCGTCATTACCCGCACCGGCCTCGGCGGCTTGCGCAGCCATTTCGACGACAAGAAATTTGTCGAGCGCGGTTTTAACGGCAGCATTCGCGGCAATCTGCGCCTTGTCGGCAGCGGCTTTGGTGAGCGGCACCTGTTTGAGCATGGCAGTGGCGGTGGCTACTTTTGCTTCGGCTGGTTTTTGACGGGTTGCGATTAATTGGGCAAGCGTAGCTTGGGTGGTGGTTTGTGTTTTTTGTTTGGCGGCGAGATCGATTGTTTGTTTTGCCAATTCGGCGGCGAGCTTGTCCATCAATGCTTTGGCAGCAGCTGCGAGGTTCTCAGCAGTCTTGGCCGTGGTATCGGAACCGGTGAACGTGGCGGTGGCCGCGTTGACCTCGGTGTTGATGACAGCCAATACTTTAGCGGCATTTGCTTTTGCGGCATTGGCCTGAACAATGGCTTTGTCGAGGGTGGTGTTGATGAGCTGCGCGGGCGTCTGCTTGGCAACGACGAGTTGGTCGTAGGTTTTTTTGGCCTCGTTGGCTTTGGCGCGGGCGGCTTGGGCCGTGGCAGTCGCTTTTGCCTGGGCAGCCTTGGCGTTAGCCAGGTTTGTTCCTGCGGTTTGCATGCCGGCTTCGGCGGTGGCGATGGCCTTGGTGGCGATGGTGATTGTTTCGCCCGCCTTAGCAACCTCGGCTTGGGCAGCGGTGAGGGCTTGATCGGCCTTGGCTTTAGCGGCTTTGGCTTGAATGAAGGCAACGAGCTTATTGGCTTTTAGCTTTGCGAGATCTGTTTTGCGGGCGGCGTCCAGCGCGGTTTGAGTGCTGTTGAGCGCGGCTTGGGCGGCCTGGGCGGTGGCCTGCAATTCGGCGAGCTTGGCTTTCTGTGCGACGAGTTGATTGCGGGAGCGATAATAATCGCTGTATGTTTTATTGAGGCGCAACAGGTCGGCATCCTTTTGAGCTGCGGTGAGCGCGACACCGGCGGCAGTGACTTTAGCCTGTTCGGTGGCCGCGGATTTGGCGAGATCGGCCAATAATTTGGTGAGTGCTACCTTGCCGGTCTTGGCGGCGTTTTGTGATTCGATGAGCGATTTGGCGGCTGCGGCACTGACGGTGGTGGCTTGAGTCACTTGCGCGTTAATGACAGTGAGCGCTTTGTCCGCAATCGCTTTGGCGCTGGTGGCAGCGGTGAGCGCGTTGGCAGCAGCGGTGGCCTTGACTTGGGCAGCCGGTTTGTCGGCGGCATCGGCTGAGGCCAACGCTTTGTCGGCGGCAGCTTTGGTGTCGGTGGCGGTCTTCACGCTTCCGGCGGCGGTGGCTGCTTTGGTTTGAGCGGGTTTTTGTTTTTCGGCAATGAGCTTTGCGAGGGTAGCTTTGGAATCGGTGACTGCTTTTTGGCGCATGGTCACGGTGGTGTCCAAAGCGGTCATTTGCGTCTTGGTTTTGGCGATGCGGGTGAGCACGGATTGATGCCCGGCGGTGGCTGCTTTGGCGGCGGCGGCTTTCTGCTCTACTATTTTTTGCGAGGCAACAAATTGATCGGCCATGGGGGCGGGGTTCAGGGCGAGACGGGTGATTTCTTTGCCATCGGCTGAGTTCCAAACGTAGGCTTCGCCGGTCCAGTCGGTGCCGATGACGAGTTTGCCATCGTGGCTGGGGACGCCGGTGGAGGGGATGTCGCCGGGGAATGTGAAGGAGCGCTTTGCGCTGCCACTGGCGTTCCAAATGGTGGCGCGGCGATTGCGGCCGACGGTGACCATATCGCCGTTTTGGGCACGACGCAGGCTGAGTGCGCCACCGCCGTGGGCGGTCCAGTTTTTGATTTGGCTGACTTCGTCGATGTTCCACATTTTGGCAGTGCCATCTTCGCTGGCGCTGATGACGATGTTGGTGCTGGCCCATTCGAGACCGGTGATGCGGCCGCGATGGCCCATCAGGCTGGCGGCGCGTCCGCCGGGTTCGGCCTCCCAAACGTGGATGCCGCCGGCACGGTCACCGGAAGCGACGTATTTGCCTTTGGGGCCAAAGCGCATGGCGGTGACCCAGTCGGTGTGTTTTTTGATCTTATGAAGCATCTCGCCAGTGTCGGTTGAAAAAATGCGCACGAATCGGTCGGGGCCACCGTGGGCGATGTAGCGCTGGTCGGCAGAGATGTCGGAGGCGAGGACTGAATCGAGGTCATCGCCGACGGTCAAGATTTGTTCGCCCTTGGTGATGTCCCACACGGTGGAAAAGCCGAGGTTGGCGCCGCGTCCGCCGCCGATGACGAGCAGTTTGCCATTCGCACTAAAATTGACGCTGTGCGGATAGCCTTTGGGAAAGGGAATGATGCCGACGATTTTGAAGGTGTCGGTATTGTAAAGGAGCACTTGGCGTTGGCTGCCGATGGCGACGAGCGGAGCCCACGGGCTGACGGCGATGGCGGTGGAAATGCTGGTGCGTTCGGTGCGCTGATAGGGATCGAGTGCGAGGACTTCGACGGGCATCGGCGCGGGGCCTTCGGGGCGTTTGCCCAGGGAATCGGGATCGAGTGCGAGATCGACCTTGGGTTTGGAGGCCATCACGGCTTTGGAGCCGCTGTCTTTGAGCAAGCCTCCGATGATCCATGCCTTGATGGTGGCAATCTCAGCATCGGCGAGTTTGCTCTTGGGCGGCATGTTGGGTTCCTCAGCGTGGGTGACCAGCTGATAAAGAAGGCTGTTATCCAAATCCCCGCCAGCGACGACTTCGCCGGTCATCATCGCGTCATAGGTGGCAAGGTTGAGGTCTGCCTTCATCTTGTCCGCGTTGTGGCACTTGAGGCAGTTGTTGCGGAAAATGGGCAGGATGTTGTCCTCGTAAGTGACTTTGTCTGCGGCGATCCCGGCGCTACCCACAATGAAGCCGGCAGCGATGGCGATGGTTTTTAGATTCCGAGTATTCATCGGTTTTACAGTTCCCCCTTGATTGCTAGCCCGCGTGGCGGGCGAATTAATTAATGATTAAAAATAAATTCCTTTGAATTCAGCACAGCCCAGAATAAGTCATTCAAGACCTCTTCCTCCGGACGCCCTTCCTTGAAAAACACCATCAGTTTAGCCTTTTCCGAAGCAGTCGGTTTGCGGGCCAAGCAGCGCAGGTAAATATTATCCAAAACCTCGTCCGGCTTTTTGCCTCCTTTAATCAGGTTTCGGACCACGCCTCCTTGAGCACACTTGGTGTTTACCGTATCACCATTGAGCAAATGCAGCGCTTGGGAAAGATTGGGTTCAAGAGCCACTTCGCACGAACACACTGTGGTGCGGGTGGCACGGCCAAACGTGGTGAGGAAGAACGTGCTGGTGCCACCATCCACAATTTCAACTGCACTGGAGCCGATCGGCAGACCGCGGAATTTGTTTTTGGTGTCGGTTACTTGGCTGATGATATCTAGCAACACTTCGGCGCGCACGCGACGGATGCTGCTCTTGGCAAAGTTCAGCGCGTCGTCCTTGTTCAACTCATTGCTCTGCACGCTGCGCTGGTAGGCGCGGGACACGCAAATGTCGCGCACGAGTTTTTTGAAATTATAACCACTCCCCGCGAAGCGTTTGCCCAACTCCTCGAGCAGTTCCGGATTGCTCGGCGGGTTACTGATGCGCACATCGTCAACCGGTTCCACAATGCCTACTCCCATGAAATGACTCCACACGATGTTGGCCATATTTTTGGCGAAGTAGGGATTTTGGGGCGAAGCTAGCCAGTTCGCTAAGGCAATGCGCCGATCCTCACCGCTTTTCAACGGAAATCCGGCGCGCACTTTTCCATTCACATCCTTAGCAATTTCAGGCCCCTCGGCGCCGAGAAATTTTGGCGGCATATCGCGATTACCTACGATGTGGCGCACCCCGCCGCTGCGGCGGTTGTAAATAATGGTTTCCCGGTTATCCTCTCCGGTCTTGCGACCCACTTGCGCGAAAAAAGCGGAGAAGCTGTAATAGTCATCCATCGTCCAGCGATCGAAAGGATGATTGTGGCATTGGGCGCACTGAATGCGCATGCCCATAAAAATTTGCGCGGCATTCTCGGTGAGCTTCTGCGTGTCACGCTCCACTTGATAGAAATTGCCGGCGGGATTGCTGAAAGTCCCGCCGCGCGCGCCGAGGAGTTCACGCACAATTTTATCCATCGGTTGATCCTGTTCAAACTGATCGCGTAACCACTCGAAATACAGCACGGCATTTTTGTAATAAAATTGATTGTTTTGAGTGCGGATCTGTAACAGCTCGGCCCACTTCATCACCCACATCCGCACGAACTCCGGACGGGCAATCAACTCGTCAATGAGCTTCTCGCGCTTGGCCGGCGATTTATCCACCACAAATGCGGCAACGGCCTCGGGGGTGGGTAGCTCTCCGATAACGTCGAGATAAGCACGCCGAATGAAAGTGTTGTCATCGCAAATACCACTGGGCGTGATTCGAATTTTCTTCAACTTATTGTGCACCAAAGTGTCGATGTAATTGGCCTCGAGCTCTTTGGGGAACACGAAGCTCTTCAGCTTCGGAATCACCAGCACTTGCGTGCCCACGGTGATTTGGTCGAAGCGCGCCATGATGAACGACTCACCGCGTTGCCCGGCGGTCATCTTGCCTTTGCCGTCCACTTTGGTTGACACATCGTTGTTAGTGATAAACATCGTCTCGTGCGTCACATCGCGTGTGGAGCCGTCGCTGTACACGGCGCGTACAATGATTTGCTGCTCGGCGCCTTCACCCTCGAGCACGGATTGTTTCGGATAGATTTCGAGGTCCACCACTTTGGGGGTGCCGGCGGGATCATTGGGTGCCCCTGCCTCCAGCCAACGCACGAGTGTTTTATATAAACTACTTTCCGCGGTCATCACTTTGCCTCCGGTATGCGTCACGCGGCCGGTGGCTTTCTCGAGCAACAAACTATCGTGCGGCAAGGCAAGATTGATTCGCCGGCCGAGGTTTTCGCGCGTGATGTATTGATAATCAAGCTGCGGATTGAAACCGAACAACGACAACCGAAACCCATCTTTTCCGCTGGATGCACCGTGGCAACTCCCCGAGTTGCAACCGCCCTTGGTGAAAGTGGGCATCACATCGAGATTGAAACGAACAGGGCGTTCCTCGCCGGCTTTTTCTACTTTCACCGGCACGGTGAGCGTGCGGCCGGCAAACTCAATTTTCAGTGAAGTGCTGCCATCCACGACCGGGAGGATAATGTGTTTTTCAAACTTGATCAGCTTGGGATTGGCAAAGGTATATTTTGCCTCCGCAGTAACATCGCGCGTGGTGCTGTCGGCGTACGTGGCCTGCACCATCAATTGCTGCTTGCCGCGTAGCGTCACCAAGTGGGCGTCCTTCGGGTACACCTGTAAATCCACCAAATCCTTCGGAGCCGCACTGAGCATTAGCGGCACGGTGACGAGAGCGAGCAATGTTTTTTTTATCATTTTAAAATCTTGTTTTGTGAATTATTTGGCAACAACCACTTTGCCCAGCGAACCATCGCCTGGCTTTTTAATGGACGGCGCGGCAGGCGGCACATTGATGCGCAACGTGCCGCGGCCACCGAGCGTTTGGGTGACGGTGTGGCCGGTGTGATTGAGCGTCATTTTGCAGTATACCGTGCGGTGCAATCCGGCGCGGGCATTATCGGCAACGGTAATGGGGAACGTCAGCGACTTGGTGTCCTGCGTCATCTCCAGTTTAGTGGTGGTGGTGCCGGTGGGGAGGCCCACCAATTCCACCGTGGCCGTGCCGGGGAATTTGGTGCGATTGGTGAGATCCACTTTTAACGCCGTGGGATAACCCTGCGTGGTTGTGGCAGGAGTGATTTTGCCGACCATAAAATAATCCGCGATCTTCAACGAAGTAAGCTGGGTGGATACGTACGCCGTGCCGCCGCTGACACTCGCGGTGCCCAGCATCGCAATTTTGTGGTCCAGAATTTCGGCGGCGGTGTTGGCGCTAAAGAGATAGGTGATTTCGTTTTTGCCGGCGGGGATGTTGATGTTCGAACTGCAGCTGAGTCCCGGCGGACGGGTAAGCATCTGGACGTTGATGTTTCCGTTGAAGCCCTCTTTGCGTTCGGCAATGATCTTGAGCGGCAGCGTCCCCGCGCGCACGAGCGGCGCCTTGAGCTCTTCGATGCGGATCTTGAATGGCAATTCCTCCACCACGACAACAGCCATTTTGTCCACCCAAGTTTTATAATACACACCGCGATTACCGCTTTGCACGAGATCATAGTTTTGCCAAATCCCGCCGCTGATGTCCGCGACCTTTTCACCCATGAGTTTGCCCATAAGATCGCCCAACGTGCCGCCGATTGGCGCATCGGCCGCGGCCTCAAAGACGATGGTTTGGGAGGATTTATTGCTCGCCATCGGCGCAGCGTGCAGGGTGATGCCTTTGGGGAAATCCTTGGTGCTCAATTCGAGCGCCCCCCCGAAATTGCCGCGTCGCGCCTGGATGACCAGCGGGAATCGGTTGCCGCGCGCGACCACCACGTTTTTGCGCGTCTGGGTGTCGTACCGGCGGGTGTCCAGCACGTACAAGCTCAACGTGGGCTCGCGGGGCTGGAATTCCACGCGGTACGTGTAGTCCGGGCCGCCGTTGCCAAGATGGTCGCGGATGCGCAAGGTGTACTCGCCATCGGCGGGAACGGTCCAGCTGATGTAGCTATCCGGACCGCCGGAGTCATCATTGCTCGCGAGGGTGCGGCCATCCTTGTTGCAAATGTACATTACCGTGTCGATGGGTGAACGCAATTTACGGGCGTACACGCGCACGTCGTAGCGTTGGCCTTTTTTGGCGGTGAACCGGAACCAATCTTCGTCGCCTTTGGCTTGGATGATGCCATTCAGCGCGAGCGGCAGCGGCGCCTCGATCAGGCGCGCTTCGCCAACCGAATTGTTCGGCTCGGCCTCAAGTTCATTCGGGAACGGTGACACGCGCACTTTGTTGCCCGACGGTGCCACGACGCCTTCCGCTTGCGGGAAGACCGCAAGGTCACGGAAGCACGGCTGGTCTTGCTGGCCGAAGGTGGCCTCAAACGATTTGGGTTCGGGCGCGGCATATTTCTGTTTGAAATCGCCGGCGACCTTGTCGATGAATTTCACTTCCAATTCCTTACCCTGCTGACCGCCCGCGGGGTACACCGCTGTGGGTCTTGGGAACGTGCCCACGTGAAGGCGATATCCGCCCAGCGCGCCGTACGAAGTTTCGCGCAGCACGATTGTATACACATCGTCTTCCTTTGCCACAGCGGACGCAAAACAATCCTGCACAAACAGCGGGGTATCGTCCGAACGCGCCACGATAAACCCTTTACTGTTCTCGATAGCCACATACGGATCATAAAACCCACGGCCCAGGCGGATGCTCTCCACTTCAGCGGAAATACGCTGGCCTTTTTTGACGTCCACCGCAAAGCGATCCACCGATTCCGCGCTTACAGATCCGGCCACAGTGCAATTGAGCGGCAGTTTCTGTGGGCCTTCGCCGGCCTTGGGGGTCACCTTGGTCACCATCGGGAATGGCCCCACGAAAAACGTGCGCAGCTCGGTCACGCCGCCGCGCGTACGAACGCGCGCCTTGTGCTCGCCGAGCGGGCAGTTGGCCTCGGTCTTGATGAGTGCTTTTACAAAGCGATCATTCTTTTCGGTGATCTTCACCAGTTTCACACCCGAATGATAAAAGAAAATATCCTCAGCATTCGCAAGACGTAAGCCGCGGAAAGTGACCTCTGTCTCTTTGCCCAGTTGAACCCCGCCGGGGGAAAGATAACTCAATCGCGGATCCACCGCCGCCGCGCTCCAAACCAGCCCGGCCATCCCGAGCATCAACATCCAGTGCTTCATCGTTTTCATTATGTGAATCTTCAGTTCTTTAATTCTTTTGGTTTTGTAAACGCGCGGGGCAAAGTTCCTTACGAAACATTGCCCCGGGCGAGGTGGATTGTCAGAGATGCCGCCCGGCTTAAGTGAGCGCTTCCTTCAGGATTTCGCCGTCGTAATTGATCGGCATCGGGCGATTGCCCGGGCCCACCAATCGACGTTGAGGATCGATGCCGATGAGCGAGTAAACCGTGGCCGCCCAGTCTGGCACGTGCACGGGATCTTCCTCTGGCTCCGCACCGGTGGGATCGGACATACCGTGAATGTAGCCGCCTTTGACGCCGCCGCCGGCCATCACCACGCTGAACACTTTTGGCCAGTGATCGCGGCCCGCCGTGGCGTTGATTTTCGGGGTCCGTCCAAATTCACTGGTCACCAGCACCAATGTTTCGTCGAGCATCCCGCGCGTGTCGAGGTCGCGGATCAGCGCCGCAAAGGCCTGATCGAATGCCGGCATTTGCCCGCCATTTGCCGCAGCGATATTGCTGTGATGATCCCAGCCGCCGTAGGTGGTGCTCACCATTCGCACGCCGGACTCCACCAAACGCCGCGCCAACAGGAAGCGGCCGCCGGCGGTGTTGCGCCCATACTCGTCGCGCAGCTTGGCCGGTTCTTTATTCAGGTCAAACGCATCGCGCGCTTCCGGCGAGGAAATCATCGCGTAGGCGCGTTGATAAAAACTGTCCATACCCGCCAACGCATCGCTCTTTTCAAGCGCGCTGAAATGGCCGTCGACGATAGAACGCATGTCGCGGCGTTTACTAAATCGGCTGGCGTCAATGCCGTTGGGGAGCGCCAAATCCCGCACGCGGAAATTGGCATTGCCCGGATCTGCGCCGAGGCTGAAGGGGCCGTAGGCGCTGCCGAGATAACCCGTGCCGCCATTGCGGCTTTGGCTGGGGATGGCCACGTAAGGCGGCAAGTTTTTGCGCGGGCCAAACTCATGGCTGACGATCGAGCCGATGCTCGGGAAAATCACCGCCGGGCTGGGGCGGATGCCGGTCATCATATTATGCGTGCCCCGCTCGTGCGCCGCTTCGCCGTGGGTCATCGAGCGAATGACCGCAATTTTATCCGCCACCTTGGCGGTGTTCTTCAGGTTCTGCGAAAACCGTTCGCCGGTGTTCGTCTTCACCGTGCCCAACGGGCCGCGGTATTCTGCCGGCGAAAGATACTTGGGATCCCACGACTCCTGATGCGCCGAGCCGCCCGGCAGGAAAATGTTGATGATGTTTTTGGCCTTGCCCGGCTTGCTTTGCTTAGCCACATCTCTCCAATCCTCACCCGCGGCATTGGCTTCGAGCGACAGGAAGTCGCCCAGCGTCAGCCCCAGCCCGAGGCCGCCCATGGCGCCTACGGACAAAAAGTCACGTCGATTAGGGTTGGTGGCGTGGTCGTTGCCGCCACAGAATTGGTATCCGGTTTTCTTGCTCATAAATCTGGTTTGGGTTGGTTGCGCTGTTATGACACTTTTGTGCGTTTGTTTTCGACCCCCGATTCTGTGAATCTATTCACAAAAAAGCGACGCAAAAACACCTTTTTATGAACTGTTTTTCAGGGCCTTTCCACACCTGTTTCACGGCCTTTCCGAATCGTTTGCACCTTTTTTCTCCACCGTTCCCGCCCACACACGCCAAACCGCTTGACCGATTGAGCCGGTTTGTGCTCTCTATTGCACGAGATGAAACAGCTGTTTCTCCTTCTATCGACCTTTCTCGTCCTTGCCCCCACCTCTTCCTTTGCCGCCAAGGCGGATTTGAGGGGGAGCAACATCACCTCCGAGTTCTATCCGGTGATCATTCCGCTATATAGTGGGCCGAATTGGGAAGCCCTGTACGAGCAGGACACGGACGCGCTGGATCGTTATCTGTACGAGTTGTCCACCGCACAACCCAAGGCGTTGGTTTTGGGAGAATTACAATGGGTCAACCACTACCCCAGTTTCCAGCCGGATCCCAAGTTCCTAATGCCGGGGGATGACACCGGGCAATACACGGCTGACTTAGTGGAGTTTGCCGCCTTCATGGCATTCATGGATGGCATGCTCGGTGTGGAACCGGTGTTTGGTGATGGGGTGAATTCCGGGATTGGATCCCGTGCCGGCCCAAACTATTTGCCGCGCCTTTTTGAAGGGATGTTTCAATTCAATGGCTTCGATCAGCAGGAAGATTTCCTTATTTATTTGGCTCAAACCGGATGGACAAAACGGTTCCATGAATACCTCCAATGGTATCACGGCGGGCAGGATGGGTTGAACGCCGCTCGAGCAGAGTTTTTAAGGTGGCATGATAAAATCAACCTGCGAGGCGAAGAAGAGCTGACCGAAACTGAAAAGCTGTTATGGGGCGTAACGGGCGGAGCGCCCGAGGGAGTAGATCTGGGCGGCTGGGGAATGGCCGGGGAAATTTGGATCGGATTCGTCCCGATCGCCGGTCAAGCCATCGATATAAAAGAGGCCAAAGCGGCCATTGACGCTTTTTTGGAGAACCCCAATGCTTCAACAGCAGCGATGCTGGCCTTGGCAGGCGTGGCAATTATTCCCGGCGGGGATGCGGCGAAGGCAGGCAGCAAAGCAAGTAAAGTTAACAAAGTCGATGCAGCGCCATCAAATAAGCTCGAGATACCAACAATAACATCTCCAAAACTTCAACCAGATACATATTCAGTTCTAGATGGGGTTAGGCAGTCGAAGGCTGCAGATTTAACAGGAAAACAATCAATTCGAGCAGAGGTATATGAAAATGGAGTTCATATCGAGATAAAAGAGATTCCGATAAAAAAACTGCTTTCACCAAAGGAATCCATTAATCTGTCCAATGAAAATAAAATAATCAGATTTTCAGAACTCGTGCAAAAGACAAAGAATGGAGAAAAATTACCGGAAATAAAAGTCATATCTGGAAGCGATGGCGTACACATTAAGTCAGTTGAGATTAAATTTGGAAAGTGAAACCATGATTTCTGTGGACAGATACCAAAACGCGATGCTTGTGTTGCACAGAGTAGCGATTATTGCTCGCCTATATTCAAATATAGCCGACAAGGGTAAAGAGTTGTCAGAGTTACTGGACCGTTATGAAATGATGGTGGTGCTGATCGCTTGCGAAGAAAATAGAACGTGGTTTTTCCGTGAACATGTCAGAACGATTGCCGAGGCGCACAGCAAGCATTTGGGAGGGTTGTTGAACGTATTCGATAATCCGCTACCCGCAGATTGGCCTCCTGATATGAACTGGGCGGAAAAATGGGAGGAAAAATACAGACCAACGGATGAGTGAGGCTTTGCCTTTCCACGATTCACTTTCTGAATACCAACGAAACCCATAACTAGATGATATGAATTCAAGCTTAAAACACTATGATTAACGAAGGATTAGAATTTGAAATTAGTCAGGGGCAGTATGGCCCGGCGATTTTCATAGAGGGCAACACCCCAAAAAACATCGGGGCGTGGGTGGTGAAAAAGTTAAGGAAGCGGGGTGTGTGGACTTGCATATTGTAAGGGCAGGTCACGATTATTCGTTCTTGGCCGAATTGCCTGAACTCAAGCGACTGAGCATGGCTTTATTTCCCTATCCAGTCGAATCGTTGGACGCAGTACATTGTCTTTCTAAATTGCGCGAGTTTCATCTGGATCCTTGGGTGAATAAGACTCCCATCGATTTTTCACGATTTCCCCTGCTGGAAAAATGCAGCCTCTCCCGCTGGCACAAAGGCTTCGAATCCGTGTTCGGCTGCATGAGACTCAAGCAGCTTTCAACGCAAGGCAGCAAGAACCGTGATTTCAAGCAACACGCCAAGCTAGTACATCTAGAAAACCTGTACATAAACAGTGCCCCCATCCCCAGCCTTGAAGGGATTGAAAATTTAACAAAACTCCGTCGCTTGAATCTTGCTTGGATGCGAAAGCTCGAATCGATCGAAGGAATTCAGCACTTGGACAAATTGACTATTCTAGATCTTGCGTGTTGCCACAAGTTGAAAAACTTGGAACCTGTTCGTGAAATGCATTGGTTGGAAAAATTGACATTTTCCAGTTGTGGAGAAATCGAATCTTTGAATCCCATTGCCGGATTGACTAATTTAAAGGGAATTTTCTTTCACGGCTCCACCAATATTTTGGATGGGGATATGACGCCATTGTTCAACCTGAAAAATCTGGCGTACGGTAAACTCGTCAGAAAGAGTCGGCGGCATTATTCCCACACCATTAACCAAATTTGGGAAGAATTCGCCAAACGCTACCCCCACTGGCGAAAATAAAGCCAAATACCTACCCCAATGACAAAAGAAGAATTCATTGCCCGGGTCCACACTTATGTGGTGGAGGATATGGCAAAGCAATATCGCGAGATGTACGCTTCCACGATGCCAAAGGGAAATCAGGATCCGCAAATGCGGCGGGCGTTTGCCTTGTATCAATCGCTGAACGAGGAACAGCGAGCCGTCCTGTTGGAAATTATGGGGACGGTTTCTGTGGACGCATTATCCACAATTTTTGCCGTGATTGATGGTTCGACCTATTTTGGAGATACAGGCGAAGAATTTGAATTAAAAGCAAACCCGGGCAATCATATAATCAGCGGCGACCTATCCGATTTGCTGTGGGCTCATATTGAAGATCGCTCAGCCTGAGTGAGGGCAATTCGAGCTTGGACAATCCACACACTCGCAGTACACACATCCATGCACCGCACGCTCGCCGTGATTTTTCTGCTCGCCGCGCCTCAGTTGCGCGGGGAGGTTCAGGCGCCGAAAACGCCTTTTGATGACTATCTCGTGGCGCCGTTGCGTGTGCATCGGTTGGTGACTCCCGGCGAGCTCAACCTCACCACCACGCTGGAGGAAAAAGATCTCCATCGCATTTTTGAAAAGGTCAACCGCATCTGGGGCCACGCCGGCGTGCACTTTGCATTCGAATCCATCCTCACCGAACCGGCCGCCAACCCCAACGCCTATCGCCAAAACCATAAATCCCGTCAGCTCCGCTGGCTGCTCGCCATCCGCCCCAAGGCCAGCCGCAAGGCCGATTGTTTTCACATCTATTACATCAAACGTTTCCTCGCCAACGGCGTGTACATTGGCGGCGATGGGATGTTCGTCAAAGATATGGCCCGCCTGCGCACCGTGGAAGGCGGCGTGGGCGAGCCCCTCCCGCGCGTCACCTCGCACGAACTCGGCCACGCCCTCACGCTGCGGCACCGACAGGAAGTCACCAACCTCATGGCCAGCGGCACTTCAGGCTGGACGTTGAACGCCGCCGAAATCAAACAAGCCCGCGACGCGGCAAAAAAACTAAAGTGGATTCGCCCCGCCCCGGAAATGTTGAAGGAAGCCGATGCGCTCTATCAGAAAGGCGACAAAATGAAAGCCGCCACCCTTTACCGCCACCTCGCCGGCATCCCGCTGCGCTGCCCCGAAACCGCGCGCGCCGCATTGCGGTCCAAAGCCAATTAAGGTTTCCCGCTGAATGGCGGGTACCGGTCGGTCAACATCGTGATGTACGCCATCACGCGCAATCCCCAACGGATGTTGCCCACCTGAAAATCGTGCATCCCCTTCGGGTATCTCCCCGTAAACAGCACCGCAAACCACGCCACCACGAGCAGCACGTAACCGGCGATTTGCCGAAAGAACAGGCAAATCCCATGCGGAACGCCCACGTAAATTCCTGCAAAAATTCGCAGCACACAATGCAGCCGCACTGGACGTTGCCGGACGCGCAATCTCCAAACTCACGCCATCGCCTTTATTCCCCATCCCGAACGCCGGATAACCGTCCATCAAATTTCCAACCCGCGCCATCCAGCGCATTGACCACTGATGCACGCTCACCACAAAATTATAAATCCCCGCCGGATAACTTCCCGTAAACAAAATCGCGAACCAAGCGATCAGCGAACAGACATTGGCGGCAAGACCCAAAAACATCAGGCAAACCGCATGCGGCAAAATCAAGTAAAAGACCCCCAAGAAAGTCCGCAACAACAACTGCCCGCGCGAATACTCCGCCTGATGCTGTACGCTCAACACTACTTCACCGCCACCGCCATCGGCAAGCTGAGGCGGCCCGCCTTCGATCACAATATCCTCCGGCCCGCTAACGCCCGCCGTCGGTTGCACCACCTGCGTCACCGGCGTCCATTCCGGCAAGCCCTCGTACCACGCCATGGTCTCCGGCGTCACCGCGCCGCTTGCCAGCATACCCTGAATTTGTTCCGAAGTGTACGGCCCAACTTGTTCGCCGTTAAGGAAAAGATAGATTTGCATTATTGCGCGTGTGGATACCTTGGTGCAACTAACGAAAACAGTGATACCTTACTGGAAAAAATCTCCAATCTCAAGCTCAGACTCAAGCTCAAATAAACACCTCGCACTTCGGCAGCGCCTTTTCCAATGCCGCCACCGCCGCCGGTTCGAGCGGGTTGCCGTACAGCCACAATTGCCTAAGCGCTTTCAATTCATACAACGGCGAAAGATCCGTGACGTGGTTTTTTTCCAAATACAAATACCGCAAGCCCACCAATTCACGCAACGGACCCGCGTCGGCAATGCCCGCGCGCGAGAAGCCCAGCATTTTCAGCGCAGGTAGGCAGCGCAATCCCGCCACCCAATGGGTAAGGTCCTCCGCTTCCGTTTCATCCAGTTTCACCGATTCCACCCGCGCCAGACATTCCGCCGTCAATTGCCCCTCCGGCCATTGCAGCGACGCGCGCACCGCCGCTTCCAACGCCTCCGGCCAATCCGTCGGCACCGCCGCGGGTACGCGCAAAGCCACCGCCGCCGGCGCGCCACAGTGCGGGCACGCCGCCGCCGTGGTGCTCAGTGGATCACCGCACTCCGCACAGACCGTCATGCTCATGCCGTTAGTTTACCTCCGGAACCGCTCCAGCACAACCTGAGTCAGAGGGTAACTATTTGAGTGATAGATGTTGCCAAAATATGGACCGGGTGATAGAGCAATCCCCATGAACGCCAACGCCAACATTCTATCCGCCTTTGCGACGATTGGAATGATGTATGCCGCGCGCTTGGCGGGCATGGATTGGGAGTTTACGTTGCTGGTCGGCTGCTGCATTGGCCTTGCGGCTTTGCAGGGGCTCAAGCACAAGGCCGAACAGGAAGAAGTGGAACGCCAACGCAAGGCTGCCGCCGAAGCCGCCCACGCCTCTGCAGCAGAAGCCGCCGCCGCTCGGGCCCGGATGAGAAAGAAAAAACGCTAGTCGCGGCGTTGACACGCCTGTCCCACCCGTTACCTTTTGCGCAACCGTAACGATTATGCGCACTCTACTTTTTGCCCTCATCGGATTGTTTGGGTTTTCGCTTCTGGCTGAAACCCGCAAGCCCCCCACCAACGTCGTCATCATTTTCATCGATGATATGGGCTATGCGGATATCGGGCCCTTTGGTGCTAAAAATTATCCCACCCCCCACCTCGACCAAATGGCAAGGGAGGGAAGGAAGTTCACGGATTTTTATGTGACCCAAGCCGTCTGCAGCGCGTCCCGCGCGGGACTGCTCACGGGCTGCTACAATGTGCGCGTGGGCATCCTCGGCGCACTTGGGCCCAAGGCGCGGCACGGCATCAATCCCAACGAATTGACGATCGCCGAACTCTGCAAACAAAAAAACTACGCCACCGCCTGTTACGGCAAATGGCATCTCGGCCATCACCAAAAGTTTCTACCCTTGCAGCACGGCTTCGATGATTACTTTGGCCTGCCGTACTCGAATGATATGTGGCCTTACCACCCGGGCGTGATGCATCTGCCGATGGAAGAACGGCTGAAGCGCTGGACGCATCTGCCGCTGATCGACGGCAACGCGGTCATCAATCCCCGTGTCACCGGCAAAGATCAGGAGCAGCTCACCACCCAATACACCGAACGCGCCGTTTCGTTCATTGAGAACAACAAAGACCGCCCATTCTTCCTCTATGTGCCGCACTCGATGGTGCATGTGCCGCTTTATGTTTCCGAAAAATTCAAAGGCAAAAGCAAAGCCGGTTTGTTTGGCGACGTCATGATGGAGGTGGACTGGAGCGTGGGCCAAATCCTCGGCACGTTACGCAAGCACCAACTCGACAAAAACACGCTCGTCATTTTCACCAGCGACAACGGTCCATGGCTCAGTTACGGCGACCACGCCGGTTCGGCCGGGCCGCTGCGCGAGGGCAAGGGGACGATGTTCGATGGTGGCTGCCGTGAGAGCACGCTGATGTGGTGGCCCGGCACGGTCCCCGCCGGCAGCGTTTGCACAACGCCCGCGATGACGATTGATATTTTGCCGACGGTGGCCGAACTCATCGGCGCCAAATTGCCCAGGCAAAAAATCGACGGCAAAAGCATCGTGAACCTCGTAACCGGCACCGATGACCAGAGCCCGCAGGAAGCGTATTTTTTTTATTACGGGCCCCAGTTGCAAGCGGTTCGGATGGGCAAATGGAAACTGCATTTCCCGCACGGCTACCGCACGATGGCCGGCAAACCTGGCGGCAAAAATGGAATTCCAACGCGATACGCTGCGGCAAAAATCGGGCTGGCGCTATTTGATTTGGAAAAAGACATCGGCGAAACCACGGATGTGAAAGCAAACCACCCCGAAGTGGTCACCCGACTGCAGGCACTCGGGGAGGCCATGCGCAACGAGCTGGGCGATACCAACCGTAAAGGCAAAGGGCAGCGCGCAGCGGGGCAACTTTGATCCGTGTACGTATCACTTTTTTTTAATTTCTGCACATTTTAATTCGACAACCGCCAATCATTCGGTAACTTCCCCGCCCCAACGCACTGTTAACCTCTAATGCGTCCAAGCCAAATCCTCATTGCGGGATTGATGGCGGGGGGCTTTTTTTATTCCGCCCCGGCCGCCCAACAATCTGCGCACGGTGTCCGCCACGCGTTCCTCGCGACCGGCGCGGAAACGTATATTGTCTCCCACACCGACCGCATCGTCTGGCGTTACCCCCGCCCCACGAGCGATGGTTGGATGCTTCAGAATGGAAATGTTTTGCTCGTATTGGCCAGCGGGAAAAATTACGGCGGCGGCGTGGTGGAAGTCACCCGCGGCGGCCAGGTGCAATTTGAATATCGCGGCAAACAACTAACCGTGAACACCGCCCAACGCACTGCCGAAGGCCGATATCTTATAGCCGAAGGCGGCCCCAAGCCGTGCGTGTTGGAGGTGGACACCAATGGACGCACGCTCGTTAAGATTGCTTTGCAATCTGCCGCCAAGGATCCGCAGCAACAAATCGGCACCGTGCGCAAACTCGCCAATGGAAACTATCTCGTGCCGCAACCGGCCGACAAGGTGGTGCGAGAATACACCGCCCAAGGCAACGTGGTTTGGAAAAAGAAAACTGACGGCAACCCATTCTGCGCATTGCGCCTGCCCAACCAACACACGCTCATCGCCTGCACCACCGGCAAATGCATTCTCGAGGTGGATCGCACGGGCAAGGTAACGTGGAAGCTCACCAATCGGGATTTCCAAGGTGCGCGGATGTTGGATTTGCATTCGGGCATCCAGTATTTGCCCAACGGCAACCTCGTTTTTGCCACCCACCGCCCCGGCCGTGCCACCGCGCAACTGGTGGAAGTCAACCGCGCCAAGCAATCGGTGTGGACCTATTCCCAGCCCAACCGCCCGGCCATCCGACATTTCCAAATCCTCAATACCAACGGCAAAGCCCTCCCCGGCAAACCGCTGCGTTAGATTCAATTTTTCTTTACGCCCGCGCCGCTTGGGTGAACACTCCCGCCCATGAAAACCACCCGTTGCCTCATCGCGTTCGCGTGTGCCTCGGCCCTGTTGTGGGGCTGGGGTTGCGGAAAATCAACTGACTCAAAACCCATTACCATCGCTTATGTAACCAATGGAGTGGATCCGTTCTGGGATCTGTGTGCCGCGGGCGTGCGCATTGCGGAAACGGAATTTAAAATCAAATGCGAAGTACATATGCCCACCAAGGGGGTGGTGGATCAAAAGCGCATCATGGAATCGCTCATCGCCAAGGGCGTGAACGGCATTGCCATCAGCCCCATTGATGCGGCAAACCAAACACGGTTCCTGAATGACGTTGCCAAAAACACCAAACTCATTACCCAGGATGCGGATGCGCCTGACAGTGACCGTTTGGTTTACATCGGCACCAACAACTATCTGGCCGGCCGTGCATTGGGGAAGCTGGTCAAAGATGCCATCCCAGAGGGCGGCGAAGTTTTCATCTTGGTCGGTCGCCTTGAACAACTTAATGCCCGCCAACGACGCCAAGGGGTCATTGATGAATTGCTTGGCAAACCGGAACAAAAACTGGGCTCTGTAAAATTTGATGCGGAGGATGCCAAAAACCTCACCGCCAACGAATCCAAATATACGATCCTCGAAACACGCACCGATGATTTTAATAAAGCCAAAGCCAAGAGCAACGCCGAGAGCGCCATTGCCAAACACAAAAACCTCAAGTGCATGGTCGGCCTTTTTGCCTACAACCCGCCGGCCTGTCTGGCCGCCATTCAGGAAGCCGGAATGACCGGCAAAATCCAAGTTTGCGGATTCGATGAACCCGATGCGATGCTGCAAGCCATCAAAGATGGGACCGCCTACGGCACCATCAGCCAGCAGCCGTGGAAATACGGCTACGAATCGGTGAAGATGCTCAAGAGCATCCTCGACGGCAACACCCCCGCGGACACATTTCTTGAAGTCCCGTTTCTGGTAATCACCAAAGACAACGTGGATGAGTTTTGGAAAACAAAAAAAGAAATGGCCAAGCTGGGCAAACAATAAGCATGGTGCCCCCGGCAACACCACTACTGGAGGTTCGGGGTTTGAGCAAACACTTCCCCGGCGTGCGCGCCTTGCACAAAGCGCGCCTCACCCTCGCCCATGGTGAAGTGCTCGCAGTGATCGGCGAAAATGGAGCAGGCAAAAGTACGCTCATGAAAATCCTCGCCGGCGTGCAGCCTGCGGACACCGGCGAAATCCTGATCGATGATCACCCCATCCAATTTCGAAACGTGCGCGACGCGCTCGCACAAGGCGTGGCGCTCATTCACCAGGAGTTAAACCTCGCTGCCAATCTCGACCTCGCCGCCAATATTTTTCTCGGCCGGGAGCTGCACCAATTCGGCTTTATCAATCACACTGAGCTCCAAGCCCAGGCCGCCCAATATCTTCAACGCGTTGGGCTAAACCTTGCGCCCGACACGCTCGTGGGCGATTTGCCCATCGGCCGCCAGCAACTCGTTGAAATCGCCAAGGCCCTTTCCTGCAATGCGCGCGTGCTGATTATGGATGAACCCACCAGCAGCCTTTCGCAACACGAAACCGAAACCCTCTTCGAAGTCGTCCACGACCTGCGTGCGCAGGGCATCAGCGTCATTTATATTTCCCACCGGCTTGGTGAGGTTAAGGAATTGGCCGACCGCGTCCTTGTGCTGCGCGATGGCGAAATTGCCGGTGAACTGAGCCGCGAAGAAATCAACCACGATGCCATGGTGCGGCTCATGGTGGGCCGCGATCTCGATCAGTTTTACGACCGCAAACAACACGACCCCGGCGACCTCGTGTTGGAGCTCGAAGCCGTACGCACCCCCGCGCACCCGCACTGTGAAATTTCCTTGCAACTACGCGCCGGCGAAATCGTGGGCATCGCCGGCCTGGTCGGCTCGGGCCGCACTGAATTGCTGCAAACCCTCTTTGGCGTTACCCCTGCCGTGGGCGGCCAAATGCGAGTGGCAGGCGAACCCTTTGCCCCTCGCAATCCGCACGAAGCCATCCGCGCCGGACTCGCCCTCGCACCCGAAGACCGCAAACAACACGGCCTCATTTTGCAAATGGCCGTACGCGAAAATGCCAGCCTCGCTAGCCTCGAGCGTGATCAGAAAAACGGCCTGCTCAATTTTGATGCTGAGGAAACAGTCGCCACCGAAGCCGTCGAACAGCTCGCCATCAAAACCCCCACCCTCGACCAAGCCACCGTGTATCTCTCCGGCGGCAACCAACAAAAAGTCGTGCTCGGCAAATGGCTCACACTCAAACCGCGCGTGCTGTTGCTCGACGAACCCACCCGCGGAATCGACGTGGGTGCCAAGCGCGAGATTTACCGACTCATGGAACAACTCGCCGCCGACGGCGTAGCCATCCTATTTGTCTCCAGCGAAATGGAGGAAGTCCTCGGCATGGCTGACCGCGCACTCGTCATGCACGAAGGCCGCCTCGCCGGCGAACTCAACCGCAACCAACTCAGCGAGGAATCTATCATGCAGCTTGCCACCGGCACCGCACTCGCAGCCTGACCCGATGAAAAAAAACACCCTTGGCATTATTGGATTGTTCTTCCTCATCTTCGTGATCACCGCAGTCATGAATCACGATTTTCTCAATGCATTCAACATGCACAACCTGATCAAGTGGTCCAGCCTCTACGCCATCATGAGCATTGGAGTGGCGTTTGTGATTATTACCGGAGGCATTGATCTTTCCATCGGATCATTAGTGGGATTGGTGGCGGTGATGTTGGCGGTGATGCTCAAAGTGAAAGGCCTAAGCCCAGGCGTGGCCATCGCCTCCACCCTGGGCCTGTCAGCACTCATCGGCCTCATCCATGGCTTGCTCGTTACCAAAGCTAAGCTCCAACCCTTTGTCGTCACCCTCTGCGGCCTATTGATTTACCGAAGCCTCGCCCGTTGGATTGGGGGCGACCATTCGGACCTCGGCCCCATCCCGATCAAGGACGATCCGGGCTATGCCAACATCGACTCAATCAATCAAACTGCCAACCTACTCAGCGGCAAACTTGCCATCACGGATTCCTTTAGCCTCCCCCACCCGCTATTTTTCATGCTCATCATAGGCATCGCAGCCGCAGTAGTTTTGAATCGCACCATTTGGGGACGCTACCTATTTGCTCTGGGCAATAATGAGGAAGGCGCGCGCTACAGCGGCATTAGCACCGACGCATTGAAGATTGGCGCCTACGTGATTTGCTCCCTGTTGGCCGGAATTGCGGGCGTACTGTTCGCGTTTGAGGTCGGTGCCGTGCAACCCGCTTCATTCGGTGAATTCTATGAACTCTTCGCCATCGCAGGCGCCGTGCTTGGAGGATGCAGCCTGCGTGGCGGCAGAGGATCCATGCTCGGCATCATTATTGCCGTGGCCGTCATTTGGCTCATTTTCAATGCGATGCCGATGCTGGGTATTTCTTCCAAGCTGGAATACGGGGTGCTTGGGCTAGTGATTTTGTTTGGCGTCCTCGCTGATGAATTACTCAAGGCATACACCGCCAAACGCGCCGCGGCAAAGCAGCAACAATGATTATGGCAGGGATACGCATAGCGCGCCCCCACTCTCACGCGGCAAATTCCCGCCTCGGATTCTCCTCCAAAAACTTTTGAATCTCTGCGGTAAAAACGGATCCAAACTCGTTCAGCTTTTTATCACCCACGCCGTGAATGAGACCGAATGTTTCGAGCGTCACTGGATATCCCCGTGCCATTTGGCGCAGTGCCACATCCGAAAAAACGATGTAAGGCGGCACCCCGCGCTCAGTGGCTAAGCTAAGACGCAGCGCCCGCAATTGATCGAATAACGCCTCGTCGCATTCAATCCCGCCCGCTTTTGCTCTGCGAGATTTGGAAGGTTTTCCCGGCTTCGAATCGACGGGGCGGGTCAATTCCAGATCCATACGATTGGGGTCGCGCAACCAGTTGGACCCTTCTGGCGTCAGTTCCAGCACGGTCATGCGTCCGGATGTTTGGTGGGCGTAGCCCATTCGCACCAATTCGCGGCCAATCGTCTTCCACTCCATGCGTCCGAATTCCGTGCCAATGCCGTGCGTGCTCAGTTGCTCGTGGCCCCAGTTGCGAATTTTCTCCGTGTCCGCACCGCACAACACGTCCGCGATGTGATTCATGCCCACGCTGAAATGGCTGTGCTGTTGAACGCGGAAAATACACGCGAGAAATTTCTGTGCAGCCTCGGTGCCGTTGAAGGTCTCCTTGGGTTCGAGGCAGTTGTCGCATGCGCCGCAATTCACTTCTGCAAATGGTTCGTCAAAGTATGCTAACAATTCCCGGCGGCGACAGTCGCGGGTTTCGGCATAGTGCACCATTTGCTGCAGTTGAGCGCGCGCGATGGCTTGTTCCTGCTCGTCGGTTTTTTCCTCAATGAACCCGGTCTGCTTGGCCACGTCCGCGGGGTTCATCAGCAGCACGCATTCAGCCGGCAACCCGTCACGACCGGCGCGGCCGGTTTCCTGATAATAGCCTTCAATGTTTTTCGGGAGGTCGCGATGGATCACGTACCGGACGTCCGGCTTATCGATGCCCATGCCGAAAGCGATGGTCGCGCAAATCACCTGCACGTTGTCGTGGATAAAGGCCTCCTGATTGCGCGCGCGTTTTTTGGCGTCCATCCCCGCATGATATGCCGCCGCCTTCACGCCGTTTTCCAAAAGCCGTTCGGCCAGTTGCTCGGTGCCCTTGCGACTACCGCAGTATACGATACCGCTTTCGCCCTCGTTTTTTTTGATGATCGCCAATACCTGCTGGACCGGTTGCTGCCGCTGAATGACGCGATAATGGAGATTGGGCCGGTTGAAGCTGGCAACGAAGCGGGCGGGGTTTTCGAGGCGCAGCTCGCTGATGATATCCGCACGAACGCGCTTGGTGGCGGTGGCGGTGAGCGCCATCATAGGAATGTTGCCAAACCGATGGCGCAGTTCGGCGAGTCGGCGGTATTCGGGGCGGAAGTCGTGACCCCATTCGCTGATGCAGTGGGCCTCGTCGATGGCGATGCATTGCGGTCGCCAGCTCTCGAGCATGTCCAGCGTGCCGCTGAGCATCAACCGCTCGGGCGCGATGTAGAGCAGCCTGTATTCACCGCGATGCAAACCCGCGATGCGTTGGCGTGATTCATCGGCTTCGAGCGTGGAGTTCAGAAACGTGGCGGGTGCACCGGCGGTTTGCAACGCATCCACCTGATCTTTCATTAACGCAATCAGCGGCGAGATGACAATGGTGAGCCCGTCGCCCGCCAGTGCGGGGAGTTGGTAGCAGAGCGATTTGCCGCCGCCGGTGGGCATCAGCACAAACGCATCCCGGCCGTCGAGTGCGGTGCGAATAATTTCCTCCTGCAACGGACGAAAGGAATCGAACCCAAAGTAACGCTTCAGCAATTCCAACAAGTCGGGCGGAGACATATTGGGAAACTAAAAAAGGGGGGGGCGAAAGTCAAAAGATTAGGACAACCATCCCTCTGTTGATCAGGCATCCCGCCCACAAAAAAAGGGCGCCCCGGAGGGCGCCCTTGTGATTAGTGTGTATCAGACTAGCGGATCACGCCGGTGCGAGAGGCGCCGAGGGGGCTGGTGCCACCGCGAGCGTTGATGTGACCTTTCACAACTTTGCCAGAAGCGCCGAGGTCGGCGTCAGTGGACTGGCTTGCGCTGCCGTCAGACCGCACGAGCTGGCCTTGTGACTTGTTCAAGCCGGCCATCGCGTTCGGAGGGATCACGTCCTCATCCGCACCACTCCAGTTGCCAGCAGCAACGTCGTTGGTGCCCAGGTTACGAGTCAGAGCCACCACTGTCGCGGGGCGTTGATGGTCACCGCCCAGGCAGAAGATGTAGCTTATACCAGTCGTGGTGCCCATGGGCGTCAGTGGGGGCAGCGGCAACAGACGGGCATCTGCGGCTGTGCCTCCCTTGGTGTTCACCGACGACCAGTAGTTCTGAAGAACCTCGTTGTCCGCGGTGCGAGCTGCGTCGCAAGGGGAAACCAGGATTTTGGCAGTCTGAACTTCGCTCTTCATTGCGGCCAAGCCAAAGATGGCGCCCGCAGTGCCGCTCGCAGCAGAACCAAAATGGTTAGCTGTTTGGCTGGGGATCAGGTTCCAAGGTGTACGGCCGTCATTTGCTTGGCTAAATCCGAGGGATGCCTTGCCGATGCTGCTGAGGTTGTTCACACATTTGATGCGAGCGGCTTTTGCTTTGGCGCGAGCCAAGGCGGGAAGCAACATACTAGCAAGAATTCCGATGATCGCGATCACGACCAGCAGTTCGATCAGGGTGAAGCCTTTTTGGTTTTTCTTCATTTTAGTTTTCTCCATTTCTGGGTTGGGTTGTGCGCTTTAAGTCCGAGAGTACTCTCCCCGTTCCCGCCAGCGCGGATTAATTATCTAAAACCACATAAGCACGTCACATGCCAACCCTGATTTTCTCGTTTTTACCCCATAAAACCAGCATTTTAGCAGGACGCGTTTCCTCTTTGCGTGTGATTTCCACGCATCGGACGCATTTCTCACGCCGCGGATTTTCTGTGATTTTCTGACGTGCACGCGCGGGACATCCCTGAATAATCCTTGCCTTGCCTGCATTTAATGATTAGGCAGGGGTCGCGTTCGTGCACCATTGTGCCGGGGGCTTTGGACTGAAATCCATTAACATACACTAAAAAAATGAAAAAAATCACGATCATGACTGCGGTCGCCGCTATTTTTGCGGTATCCCCCCTTTTGGTGGGTTGCAGCGAAGAAACAGAAACGGCAGATCCGGCTAACGACGAAGCCCAGCAACCTGTGCCGGGTGAAGGCGGCGAGGGAACTGGCGGCGAAGCGGGTACTGAAGGCGGAAACTAGATTTCTTCTTCTCTAATTCACACCGTCCGGCCACTCGCCGGACGGTTTTTTTGTGCCCAAAAAGAAGGGCGCCCTTGTGGGGCGCCCCGTGGATTGTGATTGTTCTAATGGATTATTGGGCGTGGAACGGGCGGCCGATGCGACCGTGCGAAGTGCCATTGCCACCAGTTTGGTCGAGGTGGGTTTTTAGAGCTTCCTTCATGGTGCCATCATTCACTGATTCAGCGCTGCCATCGGCTTTGCCTGCGTTGCCTTGGCCACGGTCCAAGCCGGACATGGACAGACGCTTGAGCGAATCCTGAGTGGTGCCCGTGCGTGTGTACGTGGAAGTTTCGTTGCCGTTGGCATCCACGATCTTGTTGTCCGGCCCCACCCACTGTGAGTCCGCCAGAGTCAGAGTGCGGTGGATGTAGTCCCAGCCCCAGTTGTGACGTCCCCAGCCAAAGTCCTGTGTGGTCTTGGGGCTACCCGCGATGTTGCGGGTGAGGGTCAGCAACGAAGCACCGCGTTGGTCATCGCCTCCCTGACAAACCCCGTAGCTCAGGGCATATTGGTGGGAATAGTAGCGGTTATCGTACCAATGCGTGCCCCCCATTCCGTTGTACTTACCGTTGCGGATATCGAGGGTGTTATACCGTTTCGTGCGGGGATCGGACGGGCTGCTCAGTAACTTGGCGTTGGTGAGCTGAGAGCGCAAATCCGGTGAGAGGAAGATGAAACGCGGGTCAATCGGGTAATGATCCATATTGGCCAAACCGGATTGCGGGTACTTCACCCCGTTGGGATCCAGCTGAGCATAGCGACCGCCGGCCCATTGATTGGTGGCGCCGGCTGAGCGGAGGATTTGATCATAATGCAGCGTGGCATCTTCGGGGGTCATATGCCAGGGCATACTCTCGTGGTCACCGGAGAAGGAAATCAACGCGGTGTTCACTTGTTTGAGATTGGCCATGCACTTGAGTCGGTTGGCTTTTTTCTTGGCCTTGGCGAGTGTGGGGAGAAGCATGCTGGCGAGAATGCCGATAATGGCGATCACGACCAACAATTCGATTAGCGTAAACGCTTTGTTCTGTTTGGTTTTCATTGTTCTGTTTGGTTTGTTTTTAGGGTTATGAATTTCGCTTCGGGCGACATTCAGTTATTAATAATTGCTTAAATCATTCTGTGCATTGGATTGGAAATCTTCAATTGTTCTTTCTACCAAACTATTGCCATGGCGAGGTCACCATGTAGTTTAATTTCCCACCCAGCGAGCCCCGTGTTTCGGCGTGTTGTTTTACTGCGGTTTGAAATTCTGTATCCGTGACTTGGTCCGCGCTGCCATCGGCAAGGAGATAATTGCCCTGTTCACGATCCAGCCCGCTCATCGCCCGACGCGAGGCAATTGGATACGCTTGGTCGTTATCATGCTTAAACGTCCCCTTGCTGTCGGAGCCAACAAATCCGATCAGTTCATTCCCAAACGCATCTTTGGTGCCGATGTGAACGTTGGTAATGGTGCGGGCGGAGCTGATGCTTTCGGGTCGGCCGCGTAATTGAAAGTGATTCAGCTTGGCCGCGTAACCGGAGGCCCGATCGGCGCCCAGCACGTTGCGGGTGGTGGCGAGGATGGTGTTGCTGGCAATGGCATCGCCGCCCATATGGATAGCGTAACTCTGGGCCTGCCGACGCGTGTAGAGGCGGGTTTTACCGCTGGCTTGATTATCCGAGGTAATTTGCGCGGCTTGACTGGGGCTCTTGCCGTACCCCATGCCCTCAGCAAAGCCACCTTGAGCCGTCTCCAACCCATTCGCCCGTTTGGCTTTAGGGTCGCTGGGCGACAGCAGGCCCTTTGCCCCACCAATGCCCTTGCGCAACGCAGCAGCACTCCACAACCAGTGAACATCCTTCGCGCACCACCAATCGTAATAATGCCGATCCCATTTGCCCGATTGCCAGCCGGCATTAAACCATCCTGCCGACTTGGAAATCGCACGGCCTTGAGCGCGTTCGTACACTGTTGGTGATATGAGGCCGAGTGTGCGGTTGGCCTCATCGTACATCGACTGCGCCGCACCCATAGTTAGCATCCACGGGAATTGATTCCCGCTCGATTCTGTGGCGAATCCGTTAAACGCCTTACCCAGGGAGCCCATTTTGCTGGCGCATTTGAGGCGGTTAGCCTTCCGTTTGGCTTTGGCCAGCGTCGGGAGCAGCATACTGGCAAGAATCCCGATCACCGCGATCACTACCAACAGCTCGATGAGCGTAAAGCCATTCTGATTTTTCATTAGCATCAAAATTAAGGGTTGTGGTGCATAAAACGCGTAAAAAATGACCGCTCAGGCAAGGTATAGTACCCCCCCAACCCGTACAAGCATTCGGCGTGCCATCGACAAAAATCCTGAAAACTGCATAAAAATCGCGATTACCACAGTTTTAGTTTTATGGCCGCGTGATTTCTCACCCATTTATCGAAAAACCACGCACCCCCTTCGGCGAGCCGGACACCCTATTTTTCATTGCGCCAGGCCCATTGGCATGCTAGTTTGAACATCTTGGTTCACGCCAATAAAACATCAAAACACTAATGAAAAAACTAATCCAAAAAGCGATTCTAATCGTGTCCCTCGCTGCATTTGCTGTGACTCTGCCCGGTTGTAGTGACAATGCTGAAGAACCCGCCCAACCCGAGGAAGCCAATCCCGCCAACGAAGAAGGCGTGGAGGGTGAAGACGGAGAAGAAGGCGGCGGCGAATAGCCCCACCGCTTCAGCCGTAACACACAAACCCACAATGCATACCCGCCTCTGAGGCGGGTTTTTTTATGCCCTGCTTCTGGCCCTGATTTCCCCGCACCTGAAAATACTGTGATCACAAAAAAAGCGCCCCCAAACGGGGGCGCTGGTTTTTCGGTTGGGGGTGCTCGTGTTCGTTAGTAAATGTAAGGAACAGACACGACCTCCTGCTTGTAGCCGTTTACGCCGCCTACTTTTTGATCGTGCTCATTGACCGCGCTGGCCAAGCCGGCGTCATCCACCTGCGAGGCACTGCCATCGCTCATCGCGATCTGGCCCTGGCCAATATCCAAACCGGCCACCACACGGTGGCTATCCACGTTGTAAGTGCGGATCACGCGGCTGCGATCGGTGCGATCCCATTTGCCAGTCGCACCCGGGCCCATCCAGGAGATGTAGCCCAAATCGTTTCCGTTGGAATCCTTCACACGCGAATCAGTCTGGCCAATCAACGTAGAGCTCAGCCAACGACCGGTGGATGCGCTCAAGCGGCCCCCCGTCATCACTTTGGTTCGGCCGGCATTGTAGCCATCACGGGAGCTTCCCCCGAGGATGTTACGGGTCGTTGCCAAAATAGATTTGCCTTGGCTGTCGCCACCCAAATGGATGCCATAAGTCTGGGCGCGAGTGCTCACTTTGTATCGGGCGGTCGCAGTTGGGCCAAGGCGGCTGCGGCACCATCCGGAAAGTTTACCTTCCCGAACGTCCAGATCATTATTGCGCTTGCTCTTGGGGTCGCAAGGCGAAAGCAAGGCTTTGGCGCTGCCAAGATCATCACGCAACCCAGCGTGGGCTGCCCAAATATACTCGTGATTGTACAGGCACCAGCTACCATATTTGTAGCCACCCGTCGGGTTCCGGCCCGCCAACGCGTACAAGCGCTCGTTACCTTCATTGGCAACATCCGCCTTGTCAAAATTGGTTAGATTCCAAGGAAGCCAACCATCGTAATCACCGCCAGACGATGTAAAAGCCTTAGCCATCTGTCCGAGGTTATTGTTACATTTTAGGCGATTTGCCTTCTTTTTAGCCTTAGCCAAGGTGGGGAGAAGCATACTGGCTAGAATGCCAATAATGGCAATCACCACCAACAGCTCGATAAGCGTGAAACCTTTGTGTTTTTTCATGGTTTTTAGTTCGGTTGGGTTGTATTGGTTTATGTGGGTTATGACGCCCGTAGACGCCAGTGGTCGCAATTAAAGCAAATACTGTGCCAATATCAAAATAGCGGCGATTTAACAAAAACTGCCCAAAAAACTGATTTTCTAAATGAATAACTAAAGGTTTCACAAACAAATCCAGTTTTCGTGCAAATACAATCTCCTGTCACGCGTGCATTCCACGCATCATTCGCAAAAATCACCAATAATAACTTCCAGCAATAAGATTGCCTTGACGCCCATACCAAGCTATATCCCCCGCCGTTATCGGCGGCCCACGTGGCGGAATTGGCAGACGCGCTAGGTTCAGGTCCTAGTCCTGGCAACAGGGTACAGGTTCGACTCCTGTCGTGGGCACCAATTTTACCGATAAAATCGGTAGGGTTGCAAACTCCGCATACTTTCCGCATAAATCCCCAGTGTCTTTCCCACTCATCATTGAATACCGTTCATTAACGGCGAAAGTGTACGCAAAGGATGCCCGGGGCTATTACCGCGCCGTATGGCAATGCGCGGGGAAGCAGAAAGGCGCGCAAAGTAAAAGGCTATCCGTGGTCAAAGCGAAAGCTCTTGCCGCCCTCAAACAAATTGCCAAGGGGCAAACCAACCAACCCACTCAACACGAACTCAACGAGTTGAGAATCGCCCAGACCGCTCTGCAAGGAACGGGGGTGGGGTTGGTCGATGCCATCAACGAATATCGACAGGCAAAGCAAAGCATGCCTCACGGCACGTTGATGGAGGCAGCCAAGGCGTGGACTGAAAACCATGCCGACATCAAACCGATTTCGTTCAAAGATGCCTCTGCCGAATTTATTCGGTTCAGAAATAATCGCGTTTCCGAGCGGATGGCTTATGAGGACGCATTGACCATGGACCGATTTTGCGATGCGTTCGCGGTCGATGTCCTTGACTTGACGAAAGCTGCCATCGAAGCGTTCTTTGACGGCCAAGCTAAGTTAAGACCCAAGACACGCAATCATCGGCGACAAACCCTTGCCCAATTTTTGGCGTGGTGCGTGACGCAGGATTATTTGTCGCCCAAGCATCGACTCGGTGAAGTTTTGGGGCGTGAGGCTGTGGTTGATCCGCCACCCAAGATTCTCACGCCAACTCAATTTGAAAAACTGCTGAACGCAGCTCCAACAGAATTGTTGCCCATCATCGCGTTGGGAGGATTCACGGGAGCAAGGCGGTCTGAAATCCTTCGCTTACATTGGCGACATGTCTGGAGCGTCGAGGGGCATATCGAACTCGAGGCTCACCTTACCAAGACCAAGCAGAGGCGACTTATCAAAATGCAACCCGCCTTGAACAAGTGGCTGCAGCCTTGGAGGCACAAGAATGGTGCAATCTGGGAGGGTACCGCAGGCCAGTTCGATCATGTATTTCGAAAACTGATGGCGGACAATAATCTTCACGGGAAAAACCTTTTGCGGCACTCGTACGCCAGTTATCGATTGGCGGAAACTCAAAATGCTCCACGCACCGCACTGGAAATGGGTCATGATGTGGCCAAGTTATTCTCTTCCTACCGCGAATTGGTCACGCCAAAATCAGCGAAAAAATGGTTTTCCATCACCCCCGACGAACCCGCAAATATCATCGCAGCTGATGTCGGGTGACAATCCATACCAAACTACCGACACGCCCAATGGGTGGGGGGGTGTTGTCGAAGAACATGTCTTGGGCATCGCAAAGTTTGCTGAAAAACATACCGGGAACGAGGGCGAGTATACAGCTACGCTGAATGACTCGAAAACGGCGGACAGCTTTGCAGTCA
>JACKQG010000129.1_pt1 | contig 105077 bp, 80 predicted proteins | sample 8237621 | NCBI WGS metagenome assembly JACKQG01 (sample SAMN15677084, study PRJNA649215) | marine metagenome | biome: marine; feature: Black Sea; material: saline water; isolation source: suspended particulate matter (SPM) from the Black Sea western gyre | collected 2013-06-09/2013-06-10... | reverse complement strand
CTTCTAATCAGTAGGTTATAGGTTCAAGTCCTATCTGGTGCGCCAGCAGTAGCAAAGGATTGCACAAGTTCAATAACCACTATGAATTAAAAAATCACCACTTTTGTGCCGCGGATTACAATGCAAACAATATCTACAGATAAGCAAATTCTTATAAATTCATGATTTCTGTCTAAACTCCGCCAAAGTGTTTTCGACAATCGTCATTGTTATTTTTGAATTTGACAGGCGGATTTTATTTGTTACATATTCAATTTCTTCTCCATCAGCGTCTGCAGCTACCAACATGTTCCGTAGATGCAGTTTCATATGTCCGGTCTGAATACCTGTAGTAGCCAAAGCTCTGAGTGCTCCCAGGTTCTGAGCAAGACCTGCTGCAGCTATGCATTTCGCCAAATCGTTGGCCGACTTAATTCCCAATAGAGCTATATTAGTTTGAGCGGTAGGGTGAATTCCAACTGTACCTCCTACTAAACCAACTGCCATTGGACATGCGATTGATCCATGCAAATTTCCTTGTGCATCAATTTCCCAGTGAGTCAACGATCCGTAGTTGCGCTTATAAGCACAATATGAATGAGCACCAGCTTCAATGGCGCGCCAATCCTGACCGCAGGCAACAGCAACAGCTGAAATACCATTCATAATTCCCTTATTGTGAGTTGTTGCCCGGAATTGATCGGCAACTGCAAAATGATAAGCTCGGACTACACCGGTAATGATCTCTTTTCCGGACTCTTTATTTTCCCCATCATCTGACATTTCTTCCGCAGTGAATACGGCACATACTCTGGCGAGGCGGTGCACTGCAAGATTACTGATAATTCTCAAAACTACAGTTGCCTTGGAAAGTGTTTCAAGATAGGGTGCGATAGTCTCTGCCATTGAATTTACCGCATTAGCACCCATGGCATCCCTGCAATCTACAAGAAGATGGACGATGAGCATTGTTCCGGACTGAGTTTCAATTGTATGAACTTCTATATCCTGACAACCTCCGCCTAATTTGACTAAGATTGGATCGACCTCATTGCATTTTAGGATTAGTTCAGACTTCGCATCAAGTATTGCCTTGCGAACTTCTTCAGAATTTTTGCAATCTACGATTTGTATCTGCCCAATCATTACGGGTTTATCATTGTCAGATTTAAAACCTCCCATGGTTTGACAACGCTTAGCCATATTTGATGCGGCAGCCACGATGCTGGCTTCTTCAACGACAAATGGAATCAGATAATGCTCATTGTCAATGATGAAGTTTGTCGCAACTCCTATTGGCAAGGAATATGTTCCAACTACATTTTCGATCATACCGTCTGCAGTCTCCTCACTTAGACCATTATCAGAGGACCAGGCAGCTACTTGCTTTTCAGAAAGGTTTGCTATGTCAGCAATTTTAGACCTCCGTTCTTTCACCGAAAGTTGGTAGAAACCCTGCAAACGGCTGTTATTTACAGGCATACCATCTCCTTGCCGGGGCAAAAATATGACTTGTATCAGAATTCAAATAAATTATGGTTCTAAGCATACATATAATCCCTGATATAAATTTAAATCGAAAATGGTCTTTTTGTCGAACTGAAATTAAATTAAAAACCGCTGTCATGTTAGCACTATTAATAATAAATGTGATTAGAATTTAAATTTGTAATGCAATTAATTCTAATAATATTTCTGTGTTTTTAAATCGATTTAAAGCAGAGTAAATCAATCTGTAAAATGTCTAGAAAAAACAAAATACAAAATTTATACAATATATACAGTATGATAAACTCAGTGGTATGTATATTGCTGAAGCTATAGATAAGCCGTTTAGCGGTATATTTAATTCGTTCTGAAGGTACACTGTCCCAGTTGATGATTTCTGTTCTAAAATTCGCAGAACAATCGATGCAGGTGCAATTGTAAATTTAGTGGCGATGGGGGCACCTTATTGTTATTCAGATCAGCTTGATCAGGAAAGAATAAAAATACTAGTGCTTATTTTAATCTAACAGTTTTAAGGAGATAAAATGAAAAAGCTGTCATTAGCATTATTAATGACGGCGACATGGATGGTTGCTGGATGTGGGACAACGGATGGAACTAAAGTAGGTCCCGAATTAGGTTATTACGAAAACAAGAAAGAGATAAAAGGAGATAGTTTAATCTTCTCTGCAACTTCTGTCTGGCATTGTATCTGGGCAGATAAGCCGTGGCTGGATAAGAGCTGCGACTAGCAATAAGGTAATTATATATAATTAGTAATTATTTTTCTGCTGTTTAAATCAATTCTTTATTGTTTGAGAATGGATGCGCGATTGGCTTGTATTGAGGTGGCTTTATGCTTTTTGTAAACTCTCGGCTGATACAGGTCTCAGCGCGTCTGTGAAGACTACAGGTGAGCTACGTGCCTTTTACGACCCGCTCGCGATAAATGTAGTTACGGTAGTGGTTTCTTCTGGTTTTTTCAGTGTCAGACAGGTACCACCGCCAACCATTGGCGAATTACCTTTTTTATCAAGAATATATCCAGGTAAATAAGTCCACGAAAATCTTAATTTGCTGGGACTAAAACTAAATATTTCATAATAAATATTTTGAGACTCTCCCCAACCCATAGCAAAATTAGAACACTGATAAATATCTGTATATCTATCATATTTAAAGTCATGACATCCACTAAAGGCCTCTTCTCCATCAACTTTAAAATCAATTTTGATTCCTTCTAATTTTACAGTAAATTTTAATTCTTTAATTTCTTTAGAAGTCCATTTCTCGTTGTCTTTGAATATTCCAGTTCGGAGTTCATCAACACAAATGAAACTTTCACCCAACGCAAATGATGCTGTTAACATCAAAACAGTTAGATAAAAAAAGAATCTCAGGTAACTCATTTTTACACTAAATAAATAATCTGCTGTTGATCCAAACTAACTGTAAGACAATCAGACCAGATATGAATACTAGAGGTGCTATTCATCAAGTCGCCTCAATCTTGTCATATCGATGAGAAGAAAGCTATGAAATGATTCAATTTGGATCAAAAAAATCAGAAACGATAGATTCTTCCATGAATTCTAAGGCCAAAAGGGGCACTTATGGCCAAGATTAAATCGTTCTAAATGCTGGTGGGTCGGCGGGGGCTCGAACCCCGGACCACCTGATTAAAAGTCAGATGCTCTACCAGCTGAGCTACCGACCCGCAAGGGACCTTTAAGATTAACAGAGAGGCAAAAAATGTCAATAATATTTTGAATTTAATGCAGTATTTTTGAAGATCTAACCTTCTTCCAAACTTTTAACTAAATTTTTTGCAATAGTCCTAAAGGCATGCGTGGCCGCGGAATCAAGATTGTTTGCCATTAATGGTTTACCTTCATCACCACCAATGCGTACATCAACTTCGATTGGAATAGCTCCTAGAAAAGGAGCCTGAATTTTCTTACAGGCTTCTTCAGCACCATTTCGGCTGAAAATAGCTGTTTCTTCACCACATTTTGGACAGGCAAAAAAGCTCATATTTTCAACAACACCTAAAATATCTATTTCAACTTTGCTAAACATTTGTGCAGCCTTGACAGCGTCAATTAATGCAACGTCCTGAGGAGTAGAAACGATCACTGCTCCAGTCAGTTCACAGAGTTGTGAGAGGGAAAGTTGTATGTCACCGGTTCCAGGTGGTAGGTCTATAATCATAAAATCACCTCCTGGCCAGTTAGTGTCCCGCAGTAGTTGCTCAAGAGCCTGATGAACCATTGGTCCCCTCCATATTACGGCGTCGTTTTCATCTACGAGGTTCCCAATCGACATAGTCTGCATTCCATAAGTCTCGATGGGTATCAGACGGTTAGCTGCGACAGAGGGCTTTTCACCACGTTTACCAGTCATGATTGGTAAACTTGGTCCATATATATCAGCATCAAACAGGCTGACTTTGTATCCTTTTTGAGTCAGGGCAAGTGCAAGATTTACAGAAACTGTTGATTTGCCAACACCTCCTTTTCCACTTGCTACTGCAATTACAGCTTCATAATTTTGCAGGTATGCTGTACGTTTAGGTTGTTGCGATGCAGCTTTAGCCGCTGCAGAATTAGCAGGATTATTTTCCTGAGGTGGCGCAGCTAATACTTCAACCGCAACTCTTTCTATTTGTTCAATTTGTTTAATTTCTGCTTCTATCTGTGCAGGCAAAGAACCACGTAAGGGAGAATCTTCTGGTAAAATAAGCGTGATTTTTGCAAAATCATTATTGACGATGCAAGCATGTACTATTTCTGGTTCAAAACTAACCAGAGGTTGACCATTTTCTAAGGTTATGCGGGAAAAAGCTGCCTCAAACTGTTTTTCTATGTCCATATTTTCTTTCACTGCGAATTGATTATAAATAAAATGCTATGGAAAAATTATATACTATTGGCGGAATGACGCAAATATTTAATGCCAAATCTGAAAATATTAATAAAGATCTGATTGTTCAAGGTTTTAGTATTGACTCACGCACCTTGAAAGATGGCGAGGTATTTTTTTGCATAACGGGTGAAAATACTGATGGACATAATTACATTCAACAAGCACTTGAAAAAGGAGCAGGTGTAATAGTGGCTAGTCCCGAAAAGATTCCGCTCGAACTGCGCCAACGTCCTTTCTCGAGGATTTTAGTTACAGACCCAAACCTGGCACTGCTTGAGTGGGCAACTGATCTACGCAAGCAGTTTTCAGGAAAAGTAATTGCTGTTACAGGCAGCAACGGTAAAACATCTACTAAGGATATACTTGCGGGATTGTGTGGTTATTTGGATTTTAAATCATATGCAACACCAGGAAACTTCAATAATTTTATTGGAGTACCTTTGACGTTACTGAATGCACCTCTTGATGCAGAATGGTGGGTGATAGAAATTGGTACAAATAAATTTGGAGAAGTAGAGCAACTCTCAAAAATTGTCCAACCAACTGCTGGTATTATTACAAATATCGGTGAAAGCCATCTGGAATATCTCAAGAATACCAAAGGTGTTGCACTGGAAAAATCAGGTTTGTTTGCTGGAATGCAAAAGGGAACCAAAGTCGTTGTTCCAGACTCGTTGCTGCATCTGAAATTAATTGAGGAACAAGCCAGTAAAGCTGGTGTTAAAATTATTAAAACAACTCAGCCTAACAATAGGCAGGATTCTGAAGGTAACAATAAGGTCCTTTTGTTTGATCAATATTTTGAGACTTCAATTCAGAGTCCTCTCCTTCAGAAAAACTTGATTTTAGCACTAACGATTTTGTATTCAGAAGGCGTTCCCTTGTCAAAGCTTAAACAAGCCTCAGCAACTCTGGACTTGTCAGTTAAAGGTCGGTTTCAGCAAATAGAGATGGATCGATGGTTACTGATTGATGACAGCTACAATGCCAATCCTTCGTCTTTTCAAAGTGTTCTGGAAAATTTACAAAAAATGTATCCGGATAGACGTAAAACTGTGGTCTGTGGTGCTATGGCAGAATTGGGTGATTTAAGTCCGGAACTACATCGACAAGTCGGCAAATCGATGGCAGCAAATGGCATTGAAAACATGTTAGGAATTGGCGGTACAGAAATAGATTGTTTTATTGAGGGTTGGATAGATGGTGGCGGCAATCATGAAAATGCAGCTCATTTCATTGATTTTAGAGAGTTAATAATGGATTTTAATGCAGATTTGCAGGAAGATGATGTCGTTCTTGTTAAAGGTTCACGTTCCTCTCAGATGGAGCGCTTTGTGGAGGCCATGAACAAGGACAGAAAAAAAGTTATTAGTTAGAAACTTTTTCTTTCAGGGATTCAATGACTCCTCCTGCTTTTTCAGCAATTTGTTGTTCTTCTGCCAATTCAAATATTTTATTGAGTACTGCCTTTAAATTCTGCAGTACATCATTGTCTGCAAACCATTCATTTATGTTAGTAAATGTCAGTCCATTTGCACCTGCATAATATGCTGCAAATGCTACTAGACACAGTGCAAATATTCGTTTGAACATGTTTTCATACTCTGGAAAATATGATTTCAGAACCAGAACTGATCAGGATTCAGTACGATAGTCTCTTCCCGTTTAGGCCCAGTTGAGATAATAGCGACCGGTGCTCCCACCAATTCAGTTATACGTTCAAGATAAGCCAACATTTTTGTTGGAAGCTGTTTGTAAGAAGTTGTGCCAGCAGTCTTGCAATTCCAACCAGACATTTCCTCATAAATCGGAGTAACGTTCTCCAAAGATCTTGGCAGGTCTTCTGTAACTTCACCATTCGACAAACGATAGGCCACTGCGATTTTGAGGGTTTTAAATTTATCCAGCACGTCCAGTTTCATCAGCGATATGCTGGTAATTCCGTTGAGCCTGACAGCTTGCCGAACAAGTAATGCATCAAACCAGCCACATCTTCTGGGACGTCCAGTTGTAGCACCAAACTCATGCCCCTCTGACTGAAGGAGTTCTCCATCATTATCCAATAGTTCTGTTGGGAAGGGTCCACTGCCAACTCTAGTTGTGTAGGCCTTAACAATACCCAGTACGCAGGTTATGCGTGTGGGTCCGATTCCGGCACCGGCGCAAGCTCCTCCTGCTAAAGTGTTAGAAGAGGTGACAAAGGGATAGGTTCCATGGTCTACATCCAAAAATGTGCCCTGTGCACCTTCAAACAAAATATTTTTATCATCCTCAATTAACTGGTTTACAAGTAGTGGAGTATCACGAATGTAAGGTCTAAGAATATTCAGATAAGCTTCAAATTCTGAAAATATGTCTGCTGCAGAAAAAGGCGGTTCATCTGCCTTGAAATATGATGCAAGTAATTTATTCTTTTCTGCAACTATTTCAGCAAGACGGTTTTTGAATTGTTCTGTTTCAAGCAAATCTCCAACTCTTATACCGGAACGTCCAACCTTGTCTTCATAGGCAGGACCAATACCTCGACCGGTAGTGCCAATTTTATTTCGTCCCTTTTGCTCTTCACGCAGACGATCAAATGTTTTGTGCCAGGGCATTACCAGTTGTGCACGGTCACTGATATGTAGATAATTTGCTACAGCAATATCCATTTGCTCTAACTCGTTGATCTCCTTGATTAGTTCTGCTAAATCAACGACAACTCCATTACCAAGAATTGAGATCGTTTTACGCAATATCCCGGAAGGCAGCAAGTGTAAAACGAAAGTATCCTGGCCAAACATCACCGTATGTCCGGCATTATTACCACCCTGATAACGTACAACTGCATCTGCACGTTCTGTAAGTAAGTCAACTATTTTACCTTTACCCTCGTCACCCCACTGGGTACCAACAATAATTACACATGCCATATTTGTTTTTTGTAATGAAGTATTAAAAAATTATGAAGAAAGTTCTTTTGCTCTCTGATAAGCCTCTCGGATTCCAGCCTGAATTGAAGCACCAACCTTGTTTGCATGAAAATGATTAAGTGCAGCTAAAGTTGTACCTCCAGGTGATGAAACCTGCAACCTAAGTGTTTCCGGCGAAACCTGCTGTGATTCCCAGAGGAGCGTTGCACCACGAATCGTTTTTTGTACCAGAAGTTGCGCATCATTATCTGAAAAACCAAGTGCTTTTGCTGAGTTAGTCATCTGTTCAGCAAAATAAAATAAATACCCTGGACCACTGCCGGAAATAGCAGTTGCTGCATCTATTGCATTTTCATCTTTTGCTTCCAAACAGGTACCGCAGGAGGAAAAAAGAGTCATTATCCAGTCACGACCTTTTGTGTCTACCTCTTCTGAGGCAAAAAAGACACTCATTCCTTCAGTAATCAATGTCGGTATATTAGGCATAACACGGACTAATTTTTTCTGTCTTAAGGCCTTATACATAGTTTGAAGAGAAATACCTGCCATTACAGATACAACAAGCTGCTTTGGCATAATCCACTGAGCAAGAAGTTCCATTGCCGGCGTTGCTCCCTGTGGTTTTACAGCCAGTAAGAGCACGTCGTAACTACGTACATTTTCGTTGAATTCTGCTTGAGATTTACAACCTGTTGCAGAACTCAACTTGTTGCGTTTTTTTTGATCAGACTCAATTAACAAAATATTTTCGGCAGGAAGAGCTTTTGTGTTTACCAAAGCCAGAAGTATGGCACCACCCATATTCCCACCGCCAACTATGATTAAACGCATCTTTACCTGTTTACTTTAGATATTTCATGAATGATTATGAGATAGACAAAACCCGTGTATTATACTTTTAATTTTAGCAAAAAACCAGTAGATTGTTTCATGTGTGATAATAAAAATTCTAAAAATAATTGTATTACTAGCTGTTTTAATTAGAGAGGATTTTAAAAAAATGTCTGTTGAGAATGAACCTGTTTCAGAGAAGTTATTGTATATTATTACAGACTCGCACTTAGATGGGGAAATTGCTCCTGCCGCAGAATTTGTGGAAATGTTGTCAAAATTAGAAAATCCACAGACTGTGGTATTTTTAGGTGATCTTTTTAAAATATGGCTTGCACCTCCAAAATTCTGGACTGCACTGCATCGTGATGTCTTAAGAGGCTTCGCGAAATTGAAAGCAAGAGGCTGCAATGTCGTTTTTATTGCCGGTAACAGAGAAATGTTGTTGCCAGCAAAATATACTGAGAAATGGCAGAAACTGCTACCATTTACTGAATTACATCACAGTGATTGGTTTCTAAACTGGGGTGAAAAGCGTTTTGGATTTATTCATGGTGACACACTGAACTATCATGATCGTCAATATTTACGTTGGAAAGCTTTTACACACAATCCTGTACTGGAGTTTTTGTTTGGTATTATGCCAGGGCCAGTGGCACGTTGGGTGGTTGAGCGGATTGAAGCAGTTTTGGTTGAGACGAACAAAGAATATAAAATTCATTTTCCGGAAAATGAAATTCAGGAATTTGCAGCAAAAGTACTTCCGGAGGTAGATCAGTATTTTGTAGGACATTTTCACCTTGACCGGGAAATAAAAGTCTCCGGATGCCCGAGTGTTTTGAGGGTGCTTCCGGACTGGCTTTCGCAAAGGACTTTGCTCAGAGTCAACTTGAGTGGTGAATCAGATCTTTTACATTTTCATAAGGGTTCACTGAAAAAACTTATTGATTCCTGAAGAGACGTTGCATTCCCGCCGGTTGGCTGTATTCCAAGTTCTTCATTTTAGATGGAGCTAGAATTTCACTGATCAGCATCAACCACTGATTGTTACCAGTGTAATCCACGATACTGATTTTTCTGGGAAGAAGTATTCCAGCATGTTTTTGGTAGAGTGGGATTTGGGCACGGTACTCCTGAACACCGTTCAGTGATTTAATCATGGAAACGATCTGACCTGCCGAATTAAATTCTAGGCGTATTTCAACTGTTCCCTGAATAAGCAGTAACTCTCCAGCAGGTAGTACTTGACGCTGCCAGGATTTATCATTTTCAGGCAAACGTCCAAGTAGTAACCACTTTAGCTCAGTCAGGCTTAAATCCATGCCAAGCCAGGTTTGTCTTACTTTGCTGGTGTTAGCTTCCAGAACATAGTTGTTTTCCTGAAAATTGAGTAGTAAAAATTTTTCTGTGTTGGCTCGTAACTCGTATATTAATGAGCCGACAAGTGGAGTATAAATACTCAGCCTTAATTCTGATTCAGCAGCAACTTGGATTTCAAGTTCACCACTATGTTTTGCATCCGGATTTTTGAAAAAAATTCTGCCGGAACCGTAATAATTACCTTTTGACTGATTCAGTTGACTTAATTCTGTGGACTGCAGTCCGGAAATGTCTGGAGCGGTAATGGAAGAGCACCCTGATAGCCACAGAATGCTGATAATAACAGGATAGACAAGTCTCAAAGTTCGAATGAGACTCAATCGTTGTCTTTCATAAAAACCTTCTCTGCAACGAGAAAGATTGAGATATACAGGCCTGCAATTACTGCAACTGTAACCAGAATATTCATTTCATGCATGATTCCTCTTAACATGTTGTTAGCAAAATGTTAGAATCCATGCTAACGATCTTTTCGTATAGAAGCAATTAATATTTGTTTAAACCCTTATTTTTAAGTAAAATGAAACGAGATTTTATTTCAATTCTCGATTGGACCAGTGAAGAAATTCGAGATAATCTCAACTTGGCGGTTGAGTTGAAACAACAAACAAAAGCCGGTAAGTGTCCGCAGTTACTACAAAACAGAACTTTCGGCCTTTTTTTTCATAAGCCTTCTTTACGCACTCGCCTTTCTTTTGAAGTTGGAATCGCCCAACTTGGTGGAACGTCTATAGTTCTGTCTGAACAGGATTTTAAAATTGGTGAAAGAGAAACTGTCAGCGATGTTGCACGTGTTATGTCGCGTTATGTTGATGGAATATTGATTCGCACATTTTCACACCAACTGGTACTGGATCTGGCAAAACATGCTACTGTTCCTGTTGTCAATATGCTTACTGATTTCAACCATCCATGTCAGGTGATGTCAGACATGCTGACCATCAAAGAAAAGTTGGGAAGAATCGATAACGTCCGCATTACCTACGTTGGAGACAGCAACAACATGACAAATTCATGGTTAAATATAGCTGCTAGAATTCCTCTCGATTTACGTATAGCTACTGCTCCAGAAACTCTTCCGGATATGGAACTGGTACGAAAAATACAGGATATTGGTCTTTCTACAATAAAAGTCACACACTCTGCTGCAGAGGCTGTTGAAGGAGCTGAAGTACTATACACAGATGTCTGGGCCAGTATGGGCGAAAAGGACAAACTGTCGGAAAGAGAGAGAGTATTACAAGAGTATCAAATTAATTCAAGCCTCTTACAATATGCAGAAAAAGATGCTCTTATATTGCATTGCCTGCCTGCGGAACGAGGTAAGGAAATTACTGATGAAGTTATTGAAGGGCCACAGTCTGTAGTTTTTGATCAGGCAGAGAATAGACTTCACGCACAAAAAGCCATACTCACACAACTGGAACAATGGCGCTAAGTTCGTTTTGATTTTTTCAACATTCAACTAAAAATATTAAGATGTCAGACACGGCAAAACTTCTACTACCTGACGGCCAGTCTTTGGATCTTCAGGTGTTAACAGGAACAGAAAAGGAAAAAGCGATAGACATTTCAGAGTTGCGTTCTAAAACCGGGTACATCACTTTGGATCCTGGTTTTGTCAATACAGGCTCATGTGAAAGTGGAATCACCTATCTGGATGGCGAGAAAGGAGTATTACAATTTCGTGGATATCCAATTGAGGAGTTAGCAGAAAATTCAACTTTTATTGAAGTTGCATATTTATTGATAAATGGTGAATTGCCAAAAAAAGAACAACTTAATAATTTTTCTGATCGAATCAACGGACATGCGATGATTCATGAGGATATGAGACATTTCTTTGAAGGATTTTCTCAGAATGCGCATCCAATGGTGATTCTTTCTGCAATGGTGTCATCTCTTTCTGCTTACTATGCTGAAGCCTCAGGACGAGCCTCTTTGGAGGAGTTAGAGATTAATTCAGCCCGTTTGATTGCAAAAATAAGTACTATAGCAGCATTTTCATACAAAAAAAGTGCTGGACAACCATTTGTTTATCCCAGAGATGATCTTTCATATTGTGAAAACTTCTTGAACATGATGTTTTCAGTTCCAGCAGAACCCTACGAAATGAACCCTGAAATTGTGCAGGCTCTGGAGTTACTGCTGATTTTGCACGCAGATCACGAGCAAAATTGCAGTGCATCAACAGTACGAGTAGTCGGAAGCAGCAGGGCTAATGTTTATGCGTCCGTTGCTTCAGGGATATTGGCGTTGTGGGGGCCTTTACATGGTGGCGCTAATCAGCAAGTTGTGCAGATGCTACAGAATATACTAGAAGATGGTGGCGGAATTTCAAAATATATTGAAATGGCTAAAAATCAGAATTCCGAATTCCGCCTGATGGGTTTTGGCCACAGGGTATACAAAAACTTTGATCCACGTGCCAGGATCCTCAAAAATACGTGTGACAGTTTACTGAAAAAATTGGGGATTAATGATCCACTGCTGGAAATAGCCATAGAATTGGAAGCTACTGCTTTAAATGACGATTACTTTATTGAACGCAAACTTTATCCTACCTTAGATTTCTACACCGGAATCATCTATCGAACAATTGGTATTCCACTTAACATGTTTACGGTTATGTTTGCCTTGGGACGTGTGCCAGGGTGGATTGCACAGTGGAAAGAAATGCACGAAGATCCCAAACAAAAAATTGCCCGTCCGCGTCAGTTATTTACAGGACAGACTAAACGCGGTTTTGTGCCTGCAGTAGAACGAAATTGAGAGTCAGCTGGCATACACTTTGAGAAAGGAAATTAGTTGAACACTATTTGCATAGTCAGTCATGGCAGTTTTGAGCAAAAAAAACTGCCATCTCATAAATTATTTATTCATAAACTAAATTAAAGGCAAACATGGGTTCAGTTTTGTCACAGGACGAGGTTGATGCACTGTTGCAGGGAGTAGCAGGTGATGATGTCGTTAGTGAAGAAGAAGAGGATGATGAGTATGATCCCGAGGAGGTCGTATCCTTTGACCTGACTGCTCAGGACCGTATCATTCGAGGTCGTATGCCGACTCTGGAAATAATACATGATCGTTTTGTTCGCCTCTTCCGTTTAACGCTATCAAATGCTTTGAGAAAGGTTGTGGACATCAGTGTTCGTTACACAGAGTTGATTAAATTTGGTGAGTATATTAAAACTCTGCCGGTTCCTACCTCAATGAATCTCTTCCGGATGACACCATTGCGCGGGAATGCCATGATAGTTTTTGAAACCAGATTAGTTTTTACACTGGTTGAAATGTTTTTTGGTGGAAGTGGCGACATGGAAACCAAAGCTGAAGGTCGGGATTTTACTGAAATTGAATCTCGGATGATAAAAAGGGTAATAATAAGTGGTCTTGAAGATTTACAAACTTCTTGGCGACCCGTATTTCCGGTTCAGGTAAATTATTCACGGACTGAAGTCAATCCACAATTTGTCTCAATTGTACCTCATAGTGAAATTGTGGTAGTGGTTACTTTTGATATCGAATTAGGGAGGGCGCCAATGTCAATTACCGTGTGTGTTCCTTACTCAATGATTGAACCAATTAGAACCAAACTGAATGCCGGTTTTCAAAGTGAACAAGACGAAAAAGATAACACCTGGAGTAACCGTTTCAAGCAAAATCTGCAAAAAGTAGATGTGGAGTTAATTGCAAAACTTGGTGAAATGGATATTTCTGTTCGAGAATTTTTGAATTTAGAAAAGGGTGATGTTTTATACTTGGAGCATGAAACCAAGGATCCTATTTCAATTGATGTAAATGGAGTTAAGAAATTTAGCGGTTTTCAAGGTTCTTATAAAGGCCACAAGGCAATCAACGTTGAAGAATTGTTCTACGAACCGCCGGTGGAAGACGAAATGCTGACCTGAAAAGCTGGCTGAGGATTTACAGTCGATGAACACTTGATTCAGTACTTGTAGTTTGTGTTTGAACCACAATTCTGTTCGGACCAATGCTAACCTCCAATATTTTCAATAATAGTAGTTCAGTCTCTGTCTGTTCCTTCAATCCTGTTGCCTGGATAATTAGATCCAAATCTAACAGCAAAATATCTGTAGTATTATTAGAATTTATTTTTCTGATTTTTGCTTCAAAAAGTTCTCCCAGGTGTTGTTGTAGATAACGGAGTTTCCAATATTTAATAATATCCTTTTCAGCACGGTTATATTTTTTTTGACGGACAGTTATATCTTCAGCCCAGTGCATCATATCTTCTGTACTGAAAAGTGGTTCTTTTTTGTTGATCAGATTTTTTAATTGTTGCTGAGTGATCAGGTCTACAAATCTCCTGATCGGAGAAGTTACCTGCATGTAATAGTCACAACCCAAACCGTAATGTTCACCGCAAACGGTAGTCAGTCTGGCGGGCTCAATTCTAATGTTTTCCAGCGAAACAGGTTGACCCTCATCAACTTCCTTAATTAGTTCATAAGCGGATTGAGTCCTGTAAATTCCAGGAAAATCTGCATCGTGAAATAAACGGGCAGTTTCCCTGTTCACAGCTATTGCCAACTCTTCAATTATTCTGTTAGCAGGACTGTTTCTATTCAGTGGTTTAATGCTGATATTTTTTGGGTCACTGATATCAAAACCGAATTCTTTTCTAGCTAGATTTAGTGCACCTTTTTCAATGCGTTGTTCTTGAGCACGGAGGCAAAAATTATGTAGTAGTCTCCAAAATTCATTCCCTTTTTCAATGAGTTGATCTGCACGCTCATAACTTAAATTGTCCTGAACACAAATAACCTTGTTGGCCACATCCATTAATTTGAAATCTCCGTTACCTGACAGTTGAAAGTAAAAACTAAGAACGGTCCTATTTTCACCCGCTCTCAGTGAAAAAGTGTCATTTGCAAGAACTTCAGGAAACATGCTGATAGTTTTTTCAAGAGAATAGACAGAGGATAGCCTTGCTTCTGCCTCTTTGAATAGAGGTTCTTCGGAATGAACTGCAAAGCTCAAGTCAGTGATATGAACCGCAATTAACAGGCCTCCATTGCTCCATTCAAAAACAGAAAATGCATCATCATAATCGAGAGTTTTTTCTGCATCAATTGTAAAGGTTGGGATTTGATCACCGATAATTTCTATTGTTTGCTGAGGATACTTTTTAAGGCGAGCAGTTTCTGCAAGTACATTTTCAGGAAAATATTCCCTGACTTTGGCTCGGAGTAATGTTAATCTACCGGGCGAAATGGGAACTCCTGCACTGGCCAGCCAGCGTTTTAGTGAATTTTCTTCAGCAAGTCCTAAATAATTACCCCATTCCAGTTGTGAAGAAAATTCTTTCCAAAACGGGGATTCTACACCTTCGGCCAACAAATTCAGCAATTGATCGAGCAAAATATTTTGTTCTGCAGAGATATTAGTTTCTGCATTCCAAAGTCCTGATTCTAGTTGATGGATCCATTTTTGAATATTCTCGGCCCTTTTTTGACGCTCATGTTGACGAGCAAGTTGAATTTGCAGTACTTCCAATTCTTCAGTCGTTCGGGGAGTATAAGTTAAATTTCTATTGTGCTTGAACCAGTAATGATCATCACGAAGGGACAGGAATAAACCAAGTTTGCTGATTTGATTATCGGGATCATCGAGGAAATCTGATGCAAGCTCATCCAATGAATAATCACGCTCAGCTTCAAGCAGTGAATGCATGGTTTCCAGTTCACAATTTTGCTTGAATTGATCTGCATTATTCAAATGCAATGCAAGAGCGTCATGTGCCTGAACTGAATTGTCTGGTATTTTTTTGTCACTCCAGCTGAAAGCGATACGATTTTCCGGCAGGAATTGGTTTTTTCCATGTACAGGGTTGACAATCAGTTTGTTCTTTTGCAAACCTTCAATCCAGCCATATTCCATGCGGTTATCACGGAAATAGATGCAGTAATGATGTATCAATGATTCGAGCATTGTTGGAACAGAAATATTAAATTTAGGAGTGGAAATAAATTTCTCTACAGCTAGTGTACAATTTCTGTAAAGTTTTCTCTATGTCTGGTTGATTGTTATTCACAGATATTGATAATTTAAAGTAGTAAAGATGTGTAAAAGAAAACTAATAATATGACTGCAGGACTGTATTCCAACTGCTCTTAGTGCTAAACAACAAGAAACTGTAGCAGCAGATAATTTGTGATTCTTTTGAAGACTATAATGTGGTTTTGGTTTTTATGTATTTTGTTGTTATTTACATGTGGTGAGCCTGAACTGCTCTAGAAATATAATTATTTTATAAATACTAGATTTGCTATCGTAAAATTACCTATATGGTTAGCAGTTTCTCTATGCTATATTGGTATGCAAACTCATATTTAACTGAAAGGAAAACGAATGATCATTGGAGTCCTCAAAGAAATTCATCAAGGTGAACGCCGGGTTGCGATGGCACCTTCTGTTGTAAAACAATGTTTAAAAAAGGGACATACTATTCTCATGGAAGTTGGTGCAGGTGTGGTTGCCAATTTCACTGACGGTCAGTATGAAGATTCTGGTGCGGAAATAGTTGAATCTGCAGAGGAAATATGGAAAAAAGCGAATATTATTCTCAAGATCCGTCCGCCAGAAGAAGATCAGGAAACAGGAGTACACGAAGCAGATTTGTTGCAAAAAGATTCATGTATTATATGTCTTTTAAATCCTGGACGTAACACGGAATTATTAAAAAGATTGGCAAAAACAGGCGGTACAGCCATCGCAGTGGATGCAATCCCTAGAATTTCCAGGGCACAGTCAATGGATGTTTTGAGTTCAATGGCCAATATCTCCGGCTATCGAGCTGTTACGGAAGCAGCACACCATTTTGGTCGACTATTTACTGGACAAATTACAGCTGCAGGCAAAATACCACCGGCAAAAGTTTTAGTAATTGGAGCCGGTGTAGCAGGACTTTCTGCTGCAGGTTCAGCACAAAGCCTGGGGGCTATTGTGCGTGCATTTGATACCCGTTCTGCTGTGCGTGAAGAAGTTCAGAGCATGGGAGCAGAATTTTTAAGCCTGGATTTTAAAGAAGATGGTGCTGGAGGTGGAGGTTATGCGAAAACAATGAGTAAGGAGTTTATTGCAGCAGAAATGGAATTATTTGCTGCACAGTCCAAGGAAGTAAATATTATTATTACAACAGCTGCAATACCAGGCAAAAAATCACCTGTACTGATCACGAAAGAAATGGTTGAAAGCATGATACCTGGTTCAGTTATTGTTGATTTGGCTGCAGAAGGAGGTGGTAACTGTGAAATGACAAAGCCTGGTGAGACTACAGTTTATAAAAAAGTGACTATCATTGGTTTAACAGATCTGCCCAGTCGATTGCCAACTCAGGCAAGTCAGCTTTTTAGTAATAATACTGCAAAATTAATTCAACATTTGAATCATGATGGAGAGCTTAAACTTGATTTTGATGATGAAATAACCAGTGCAATTACAGTGGTACATGATGGTAATATTGTCTGGGATCCTGAAAAACAAAATAAAGTTCAAGCAAAACCGGTTAAGCTGGCAGAACCGGAAACAGTTCCTGCAAAACCCACGGTATTACCTGAAACAACAAAGAAAAACTGGTCTTTACTCAAAATGATTGGCTGGTTTTTGGCTTTTACACTGACAGCTTTAATTGGCTTTGGAGGATCGTCAGAATTTATTTCACACATTACAGTTTTTGTAATGGCCTGTTTTGTCGGCTATTTGCTGATTTGGAATGTGTCTCCATCTTTGCACACTCCTCTGATGAGTGTCACAAATGCTATTAGTGGAATTATTGTAATTGGTGGTATGATTCACTTATCTGGCGAGCAAATTCTATTACCTGCTATTGCCGTATTAATTTCAACTATTAACATTGTAGGCGGATTTATGGTTACTCATAGAATGTTGGAAATGTTCAGGAAATAATACGACTCTGCTCTATCTTAGATTGGCGCTAAGCCTGTCTTTTATCATTTAACTAATAAAATTAAAATGCCTGAAGGAATGATTACTGTTGCTTATCTAGTGGCAGGTGTACTGTTTATCCTCAGTTTGAGAGGACTTTCTAATCAAGAAACGGCCCGTAGAGGTAATGTCTATGGTGCAGTCGGAATGTTACTTGCCGTAATAGCGACTATTTTAAGTGGTCATGTAGGGAGTATAGGAACTTTAATTTTAGTGATGTTGGTTGGAGGCGGAATCGGCTTACTTGCCGCAAAGCGGGTGGCCATGACAGCAATGCCGGAGTTGGTTGCAATTCTACACAGTTTTGTTGGTGCAGCCGCTGTTTTGGTCGGTATAGTCAGTCACTTTGAATCTGGAGGAATAACTGGTACTGAACTGATAATTCATGAAATTGAAATCGTCATTGGAGTATTTATTGGTGCTTATACTTTTAGTGGGTCTGTAATTGCCTTTCTTAAATTAAAAGCACTAATTGGCGGCAAGCCCTGGACATTACCATTTCGTCATCAACTCAATTTGCTGGTGTTATTAATCAGCATTTTGTTTGGTGTCATGTTTGTTGCTGGAAATCCGGAACAGCAACTAACAGCCCTGCTGATTATAACTGCCATAGCCTGTTTGCTGGGCATACATATGATTATGGCAATTGGCGGAGCTGACATGCCGGTAGTTGTCTCGATGCTTAACAGTTACTCCGGTTGGGCTGCTGCTGCTGCAGGATTTATGTTGTCTAATGACCTGTTGATTATAACCGGTGCACTTGTCGGCAGTAGCGGTGCAATATTAAGCTACATAATGTGCAGGGGTATGAACCGCTCTTTTGTCAGTGTGATAGCCGGAGGTTTTGGCGTGGCGGAAGGAACTGTAGTTGCTGTCTCGACTGAAGATGATGGTAAAGAAGTAATTTCTATATCTGTTGAAGAAACTGCAGATTTGCTGCGAAGTGCTAAACAGGTGATAGTTGTACCTGGTTATGGAATGGCAGTGGCACAGGCACAGCACATTGTGCACGAAATCACAGAAAATCTGCGTAACAGAAATATTAGTGTCAAATTTGCTATTCATCCGGTTGCAGGACGTTTGCCGGGGCATATGAATGTTTTGCTGGCTGAAGCAAACCTGCCCTATGATATTGTTTTTGAAATGGATGAGATTAACGTAGAGTTTGAAAAAACAGATGTGGTTCTGGTGATTGGTGCAAATGATATAGTAAATCCAGGTGCACTGGATGACACCACAAGCCCAATCTATGGAATGCCGGTGCTGGAAGTGTGGGATGCTAAAGCAGTAATTGTGCTCAAACGTAGTATGGCTACTGGATATTCCGGAGTTGGAAATCCTCTCTATTTTAGAGACAACACCTCAATGCTTTTTGGTGATGCAAAAGAAAGCCTGAATAAGGTGGCTGCAATGCTGACATGAAAAAATGTTTATATTTTATTTCAGTGGAGAACAGTTAACTACCAGTTGACTGACTGTTTTCTACTGTTTTTGTAATTTAACAAAACCCCTCAGATAGCCGCATAATTCTGCGGTCTCTCAATTTGTTTTCAAGATAATTCCTCAAATGCCGACAGTTGTATTATAATTGCGGTTCTCTGCCGTAACTTGATTAATATATGAGTGGATTTTTACATTTAGTTGTTCGCTCTTAACTATTTCCCTGAAAGGAATTATCATGAAAAAAACAATAATATATATGATTGTCACTCTAAGTGGATTGATGATCTTTAGTACAAACTCCTATGCAGTAGACAGCTCAAGATTTCGTTTTATGTTTGGTTTGTCCGGCAACGTTGACCAATATAATTCAACATCAAGCAGTTCAAAAACTGATTATACTACACTTGCTGGCTATTCAACATCAGCCAGTGGGATGGATCTGGCCTATATTTTTGAAAATGGAATAGGTCTTGGTTTTGGCAGTGGAACAGTAAAGCTGTCAAATGATGCAGTCAAACCAACTGAAGTTACAATTGGTGGAGGTGGAATTGATCTGTCTTATACACTGGGAGAAAAATTTAATCTTACACTTGGAGCAACTGTTTTTGGCAACAGTTCGTTGATGACTTATAAAATTAGTGGAATAGATTATAAAGGTTTGTATAAATCTACTTCAAAACGCAGTCAATCATATTTATTAAATCTTGGTTTTGCGCTGGGAGAAAACTGGGAAATGCTGCTTGGACAGAGAAATTACGATATTGCAGTTAAGACAGTTCATATAAGCGACAGCTCAGATGTTTCTGAGTACGACGCTAAGTTCTCAGTTTACTCACTGGGCTTTGGTTATCGCTTCAAGTAAAGCAGTGTTAAGTTAAAAAGCTAAAGAAACATCCCGGTGATCAGACAAGCAACTGGCGATATGCTTTGCCTGGTCATCACTGAGACGTGTTTGCAGTCGTGCTCCAACACTGCTGCTGAGAACACGCTCATAATCCTTCAAAGCAGTATAAAGCTGGTCAGAGGCCAGCTGACGCCAGGCCACTTCCTGAGTGAATAATTCAAGCCCTTTTTCCAGCATGCTGACTGCTTTTTCTCTGTCCGGATTACGCTTCAAAGCACGTCTTGCTTTAGAAATCTTCGACTTGATTTTACTGGCACCAGCCACCATTCCCAGTTGTTTTTCAACAACTTTTATTTTTTTCATAGCCTCTTTTTCCTCATCATTCTCAATGATTGATTTGAGTCCGCGCAGGTTGTTTTCCAGAGACGCCAGTTTTTCGTGTTGATCAATCAACTTTGACAAATTCAGCAATGTCTCAAAGGCTTCATCTACATTGCGACGGTAGAGTTTACGCGCTTTTGTTTCTGAATTGGCTAGTTGGAGATATCTTTCACGTTCAGCTTTCCAATTAGCAGGAATTTGTTTTGCTAATTCATTCATTTGTTTTGTTAAAGCTGAGATGTTTTCATTTATTTTATCAATTTTATTACCACTGGTTATTCCACTCCGCTCCATGCGTCTTATTGTGCGCTCTTCATCCTCAATATCAAGAGCAAGGAATTTTATCTTTTTTTCAAGCAGACGAACTTCTACGTGCAATGGGCGATAATCAGGAATAAATGCAGTCAATTCCTGTTTGGCTTTTCGTACATTATTTACTAAGTCAAATGTAGCAAGCACTCTAGTATGGGTTGCGGATAATAGTTTTTGCTGTTTTTCTGGCATGTAGCTGATATCCAGCTTCTTTGCAGTTGCAACACTTGAACGCAACAGTTCTGCCTCCATGTCATATACATTAAAGACATATTCCTCTAGACAAACCTGCAGATTTGGATTTACAGGTGGTGGGGCATTTGCTGAAGTTAAGTAAATCCGCTTTGGTAGATAGTTAACTAAAGCCGGGAAATAACCTGAAATTGCAAGCCCTGCCAACTGCAATAATATGAAAGCCACCACACCCCTGTAAATATGCAGCGTTTTGACAATTGGCGGAGCAACACCGCGCAAATAAAACAAAGAGAATCCAAAGGGCGGGGTTAAAAATGAAGTCTGCATATTCATGCCGATCATAACTCCCAACCATACTGCTGTGATGTTGGCTGAAGGATCTGCAAGGAGAATTGGTGCCACAATTGGTACTACTACTACAGCAATTTCTATAAAATCCAGGAAAAATCCCAGAAAGAAAATAACGGCCATCACTACTACAAACTGTGCCCAGAATCCCCCATCAAGACCAGTTAAAAAATGCTTAACTAACTCCTCTCCTCCAAAGCCACGAAATGCAGAAGTGAGCATGGCCGCACCAATCAAAATGATAAAAACCATTGAAGTGGTTTTCGCAGTTTCTATCATCACACCATGCAAAGTGTTCTCTATTTTGTAGATGCGCCAGGCACTCCATAAGACACCAATGAAAAGAATTATCACTGCAAAAACGGCAAGCGCAATGCCGATTGTATCTGAAGTGTTCTTTATACTCTTGATATTCAGTTGAAAAAAATTAAGAATGACAGCAATAGCTACTGTTGCTCCAATAGCAAGTATTGCCGGCATGTAAGTATTTTTTTTGCCTTCATTCAAACGGTAACCTCCCATCACCATTGCACCGATAGCTCCAATTGCTCCGGCCTGATTAACAGTCGCAATTCCTAAGACAATTGACCCGAGAACTGCAAAAATTAGAAACAGTGGTGGAATGAGGGAAAGTGAAATTCTGATTACAAAATTTAAATCGTATTTACCTTCAAAGCGTACAGGTGGAGCTACTTCCGGTTTGATGAGAGCGTATATTAAAATATACAGCATATATAGTCCAACAAGTACCAGTCCTGGAACAAATGCTCCCATGAACATATCTCCGGCACTGGTGGAGGTCACGTCAAGTGTTGAAGGCAGTATGAATTCTCCAGTTGCCTCTTTGTAAGCAGTCTTTCTGGCAGTGCTGGCAATATCAGCTGCATTTGAAAGTTGGTCGGCTAACAGAATCAATACAATTGATGGTGGGATGATTTGTCCTAATGTTCCGGAAGCACAGATAGTACCGGTTGCCAGTGGCTTAGAATAATTATGTCGCAGCATCGCAGGAAGAGAGATCAACCCCATGGCGATCACTGTTGCTCCTACAATTCCGGTCGTTGCAGCTAAAAGTGCTCCTACAAAAACAACTGATATTCCAAGTCCTCCTGGAATCGGACCAAAAAGCTGTGCCATGGCCACCAGTAAATCTTCTGCTATTTTTGAACGTTGCAGCATGATTCCCATGAAAACAAACAGTGGTACTGCAATCAGTGTGTCCCTTTCAACATCCCAATACAGACTACGAAAATTTGTAACACCTGCTGTCAGCCACTCTACTGGACCTCCCTGAACGAAATAAGAATCAACGTTGCCTGTGAATAAATAGCCAGCAAAGGCTGCTATACCTATTGTCAAAATGGCAGAGCCTGGCAGAGAAAAGGCTACAGGGAAACCTGAGATGAGAGCACTCATCATCAGCACTAAAAGCAGGGTTAAAAAATAAAGTTCCATGTATTATTGCAAAAAGTATATTATGATTTAAAACAAGAGTCTTATGTATTATGTGTGTAGCGGCAGTGCCCTAGATTTGAGCCTCTTCAGGTAAAGCTTCACCCGGTTCCTGCTGCAGGTTTGCGATATTGTCCAGAGTATAACTGACAAACTGCACCAACATGCTTAAAGCAAAGATAATCATGAACCCGACCATTAAAAATTTGACGTACATGCCGTAGCCCTGCTGATAAATTTCAAAACTTAAAAGTGGACCATTCAGGCTACTACCTTGACTCCACATGCCTGTCAGCAAAATAACCCAACACAATGGCATGCCAAGAATTATGGAGCCAACAGTATTTGAGATAGCTTTACTTCTTTTCGATAGTGCAGCATACAGTACGTCAACACGGACATGTCCCTCTGATACCATCCCATAGGCACTCGCAAATAGAAAAAGTGCTGCATACCAGAAACGAACCAGGTCTCCCATAAAGGCCTGTTCATATGAAAAAACAAAACGGGTGATGACAATTAAAAACTCTGCAACGACAACCATGACAGAAAGCCAGATAAAGCCCAGTCCACGAGAAAAATAAGCTATGATTGCTCCAATTAAAAATAATGGATAAAGTACAAATGTTCCCCTAAAACTGGGTCTGCCTAGTGCAAGAGCCAACTCGTCTCCAACTAAAACCTCCAGAAAATTTTCTACTCTCAGAAAAGAAATTGTAACATCTACTATACCTATTAATAGGACTGCCCAAAAAGCAGAGCGCACTATGTATGCTGCAAATCTGGCCCAAAGTCTGGCATCATCCCTCAAACTGCGTTTTTGTGTTTTTGATGCCCAGACTGAGACAAATACCATTACTGCGAACAAAGCTAGAAATTGAGCCCAGCCCAAAAATACAAAATTTTCCTCAAGAGGCTTACGCAAAGCAGAGAACCCAAACCACTCCTGATGTTTGAGAAAATTAAGCGGGCCCGGCCAGCCTTTAACAAAGATTAGATAATCGTTAACTAAAAAAAGGAGTGAGTAAGCAATCATCGCACTCCCTAAAATTCTAAATAAGAGTGTAAAGGAAGTATTGTTGCTGGAAGATCTTTTTTGAGGAGAAACAGCTGTGTTCGCTACTGACTCAGGGCCATTGTCAGTTGTAGTTGATGTCATATTTGATTTTTTTGAGTGGTGCCTCAAAGACAGCGGCTATTTAGTCAGCATCTAAAACTTAAAATTAGAGAAATAAAAAAGCGGAACCCGGAGGTCCCGCTTTCAGTTGAGACACTTCAATTTATTGAATTAGAGTCCCAGTACACGGTTACGCTGTTCAACATAGGCTTGGTCAGATATTTTAGCCCAAGCACCAAGTTCTTCTCGTGCGTGTAAAAAGCTGGCATGAATACGTCCTGCCAAGTCACTGTGGGCACTAACTTCAGCAAAGACCTCTTGAGCAGCTTCACCAAAGCTGTCATAGATATCGTCATTGAATTTGCGTAGTTTAACACCTTGTTCTTTTACCAGCTTAACAAGTGCGGCACCACTCTTGGCGTTGTATTCAGCCATCATCAACTCATTTTCATGCGCTGCTGCAGATTTGATTATTAACTGGTCTGAACTGGAGAGACCTTCCCACCATGACTTGTTCATACCAACCGCGAGAGCAGCACCAGGTTCGTGCATTCCTGGATAGTAGTAGTATTTGGCAGCCTCATAGAACTTCATGTAGCTGTCATTCCAAGGACCAACCCACTCAGTAGCGTCAATAGCTCCGGAGATTAAGTTCTCATAGATCTGTCCACCTGGGAGTGAAACTGGTGAAGCACCCAACTTGGCCATCACATCACCGCCAAGTCCAGGGATTCTCATTTTTAATCCCTTGAGGTCATCTGCAGAGTTGATTTCCTTGCGAAACCAACCGCCCATTTGAACTCCGGTATTACCAGCCGGTAGACATTTTAGTCCAAAACTTCCTGATAACTCATCCCAGAGTTGCTGACCGCCGCCCCAATGAATCCAAGCATTGTATTCGGTGTAGGTCAATCCAAAAGGAACTGCGGTGAAATAGGCCCAGCCGGGATGCTTGCCTTTCCAGTAATAATCTGCAGCATGGTAAATTTGAGAGTTTCCTGATGCAACTTCGTCAAAAGAGTCAAAAGGCTTTACTTTTTCTCCTGCAGCGAAATATTGAACTTTCATCCGGCCGTCTGTCATGTCTTCCAGATTTTTTGCGAAGCGTTGAGCTCCAGTGCCTAATCCAGGGAAATCTCTGGGCCATGTAGAAACCATGCTGATTTCAATTCGCTTTTGAGCAAACGCCGGTGCTGGGAACGTTGAAGCTGCAACAGCGGTGGCACCACCTGCTACGGCAGCACCCTTAATAAATTTTCTGCGATTCATGCGGACCTTTTTATTCAGTTTTGTTAAACTAAAAACGACAGTATGATTCTTATAGTCAAACTGTCATGATTCATATCTCCCACATGGGAAATATACTGATAAGAAACCTTATACAAATATTTGAATGCTGTCAAGTTTTTATCAAGATATTTTATGTCTGGATTTTATTGGGTACCAGTAAAGCTAATCCTGCCAGAGAATTATAGTTTGAGATCCAGACAATCTTCAAGTCAGACTAAGCTTAGTTAATACATTAATGTACAGGCCATTTTGAGTATACATAATAAATTGCTGTTGCGAATATTTGCTTTATGTGTAGGCTTTTTAATTCCAGTATCAGCTTGGGGTGTTTCAAGTCTTGGTTGTCTGGGAGCAACTGTTGCTGAATACCTCCTACCTGGACTTGGCTACGGAGTATTAGGTCAATATGACAAAATGCTTGTATTAGGTGGTTCTCGCTGGTTGACTTTGAATAAATATTTAAAATATTCTAAAAGTAGTGATTATGAAAAATACTATAATAAAATATACAAGAAAACAGAATTAACTGACGATAATATTCAACATGATTTTTTCTACTCCAGAGAAACCTACTATGCAAATGCAAATCTTAGTATCTATGGTAACCTGACATTTACGACCATTTATGATTTGTATGAAAGCGGTTGTGAAGAAAACACAGAAACTTACGGTCTGATGTTGGCTCCCTTTCAAATATGGGAATATGCAGATGAATGGACTTTTTGGGTTCCTACTGTTTGGGCTTCAACAGTTTCACTAAAGTCAGATTTATTAACATATCACCTGGATAATGATTTAACCGAAAACGAATTAATCAGCACTTCATTTCTGCAGTATCAGCTAGTTGGTGTGGGTGAAGAAATGCTCTTTCGCGGTGTGATTCAACAATCATTATTCAATCTTTATTCAATGGGGTTCAGCAAAGGCATTTCTCGCTGGGGAAGCATTATAACTGCGAGTGCAATATTTGGGGCAGTACATTCCGGTGCCGGTTTTACAGCATCTCCTGGAGTAGCTTTTTTTGCAGGCCTTTATCTGGGAACGGTTTATCATCCAGCCGAGGGAGATTTTGATCTTACACAATCGATTGCAATACATTCCTGGTGGGACACCATTCTCGAACATCGGAGACTGAAGTCAGCAAAGTATGTTGAACGCAAACAGGGTGAGAACGCTCTGAATTACCCCCTCCATTCCGGCCGCAACTACCCTTTGTTTGGCTTCAATTACAGATTTTGAATAATTCCGGAAAACGGTTTTCGTTTTTGATTTTTGATTGAGTACATAAAGTACATACCTCAAATTAGTTTTTTCCACAAAGCGTTAAAGTTCCATTATTAAATGTCGATAAGAAAGATAATGGAAAACCTGTTATGGAATGAAAATATCCAAACTAGGTAATTATGTGAATCCTCTTTTAGTTTAAAGAGAGATTTTCTAAGAATTCATCACTCTTTTGATGCCAAATAAGGTTTTGGTAGTGGAATGGGAATCACTATTCGGAGGAGATGAAAATATGATCTTTGAAATAAAATATCTACGAAAAATTAGTAGATGAGAGATTTCTGCATCAAGTATATTTTGTTTGAAACGTAGAACCAGTGATTGCTGTTGCGGCCTCTAAAAGTCATTATTATTTGCGAAAATGATTGAATTAGCAGTTTTAAGGTCTGTTAGTAGTTAAATGTACTGAACCCAGCAGTCGAGCCTTGTCTTTAGAAGCTTATGCCTAGCAATATTTTGTTGAAAAATTTGTTTGGTACTAGTTCCAGGATCAGGTGTTTCAAAGTGCTGATGTAGACCTTGAAGTCATAGCTGTGTCTGAGCATTTTAACTAATATATTGAACTTATTTCAATGTGTCAGTGAGGCATGAATGTTATTTGATTTAGCTGTATGAGCTGTATGGTTGTTAGATATATGGGTGTGTAACAATATTAAGCTGTATTAAAATACGCTTGTAGAAATTGCGTCATTTGAAGTGAGATGTATGCTCTCTTGATATGACGGAGTCTCGAACTGCGTCAAGAGATAGATAATTTGTTTGGAAGCTGTGTTTTCTTGCGGGGCAGACTGCAACCTAATTAAGATGAAGAATCTTAGGGTAGTGCCTTGTCGTAAGAGGGATATAATTAACTCCATAATGAAGAAAAATATGGTTTCGCGAAAGGAACTGTATTGATCAACTGAATCGTGCTTATTAAAGCATAAGGACGTGGTGCTGCGTCTAATAATTGAAAAATTTGAAAAAAATTTATATATCAAGGCGTAGCTAAATACCGGCTGAAAAGTTAGACCAAATGTTAAGAAGAAAAATACAGAATTACATTGTTACAATTAAAAATGTAATAAAAAATATATTAATATTACAAATTATGATATGAACCTGTGGTCTGAATATAGACCTTTACTTAAACTCTAGCTAAGGAGGATGCCATGCGCGTCAACCATAATACCGCCTCGATGAGTGCTTTGAGGCATTTAAACAGGACAACAGATGATGCCAGTAACAATCTGGAACGTTTATCGTCTGGTTTAAGAATTAATTCAGCAGCTGATGGACCGGCAGAACTTATGATTTCTGAACAAATGCGGTCACAAATTTCTGGGCTTAACCAGGCAGTGAAAAACTCAGAGACTTCAATCTCTATGGTGCAGACCGCGGAAGGGGTGTTGAGTGAGTTTAGTTCAATGTTGATCAGTATGCGCCAGTTAGCCATACATGCTGCCAATAATGGTGCAACTGATGAAAAAATGCTGCAGGCCGATCAGATGGAAACAGAAGAACTTCTAGCAAATATGGATAGAATAGCTGGCTCAACTCAGTTTGGCTCGAAAATTCTTTTTGACGGCAGCAATGAAGTCAACGGAGTGACAATTGGTGATGGGTTGACATTTGTTGGTGCATCAGCGCTTACAAGAAAATCTCCTACTAAACAGGGGTACGAAATCAACATTGAGCAAGTTGCAACAAGAGCGGAAGTTAATGCAGAACGAAGGATAACTTTAGAAGAAATAGAAAACGGTGTTTCTTTTGTTCTCAAAGAAAATAACAGAATCCTTAAAATGGATACAAAAGAAGAAAGAAGTCTTAAAGATAATCTGCAACAGGTTTTAGGGAATTATCATAGAGCTCCTCAGACGTTTAGCAGAGAAAATACAGAAGCAAGACTAGCTGAGTTAGTTGCACTTGCGCTGCAGAGAAAAGCTGATGATGCCGGACTTGATGTGGAAATAAAAATTAATGATATAGGAATGTTGACAGTCAAACACAAACATTACGGCAGCCAGCCCAGTTTTGGGGTTTCAACTAATATTCAGGGTTTATTTGGAGAGCAGCAGGGAACTATCCGACTGTCGAATGGAGGTCAGGATGTTGTTGGAACCATCGGGGGTAACATTGCTTTGGGCGAAGGACAATATCTTCACGGTGCACAAGGTTCTGAAACTGAAGGGATAATTGTGCAGTACGATAAGGAACTTGGGCATAGGCTTGTAGATCTTAAAGACAGTCAAGGTAGAGTAATTGGTCAAAAACTAGTGAAGGAAACAAATGAAGAACTGGTCGGTAAAGAAGTAGAGGGTTTTGTTCACATCACACAAAACTCAGTTACTTATCAAGTTGGTGCTAATCACAAACAAACTGTAGCATTTTCTTTAAACGATTTACGCAGTGTGCAAATTGCTAGAGGTGTCAAAAATGATAGTAATTTCAGTAGCCTTGCTGACATAGATATGACAAGTAGTGAAGGGGCACAAGATTCAATCAAATTGATTGACAGTGCAATTATGGAAATAGGTGAGTTGAGAGGAAATCTTGGCTCATTCCAGCGAAATTCACTGGAATCGAATTTAAGGAACTTGCGTGTTTCAAGTGAAAATTTGACAAATGCAGAGTCAGTTATCCGTGACTCTGATATGGCTGCGGAAATGAGTGATTTTACAAAAAATCAAATTCTGATTGCATCCGGCACGGCAATGGCCGCTCAAGCTAATCAAATTCCGAAATCTGTACTGCAGCTGATTAGCAGTGCATCTCAGTAGCAAATTATAAGGTTCAAGATTCAGGGATTAAGGTACGAGGTCCTGTGCCTAGCCCTTATCCTGTTTCTTGAACCTTGCTAATGTTGCTAATTTAAGATGATTTTGAAAACTGCTGTCAGGTGGGCAGCAGCTTTGAAACTTATTTTAAGTTAAGTAGTAATTCGACTTTTTGTTTTGTCACCGGCAGAGATGCGTTTTAATGATATTTCAAGCGTAGATCTGTCAGGGATGAGTTTATCAAAAGAGGTAATATGTCAATTAATATTCGGTCAAATATTGGTCCATCAATGAGATCACTGGGTGAGCATGGTTCATTTAGAAATTCTATGTATGATCATGGTCAGGAACAAAGAGAGAAAAAAGTAGTTCTTGTTCAGCAGAGTCTCGCTAAAGGTGAAAAACAGGATCAATTAATTAAAAATGAAGAGAGTAGACTTAATACTGCAGGTCTTCAGGATGAAATTTCAACTGTTGAGAAGGATATGTCTTTGGTCCAAACGGTGGTAGGAGCATTAAAAGATGTAGAAGACTCATTGTTCCAAATGTTGGAGCTGCTTGTTGTTGTTGCAAATGAAAAAGCTTACAACACAACTTTGAGAGAGGCAGACCAGTTGGAACTTAAGCATTTGATTGATCAGATTAATAAAGTAGCTGATGAAACAAGTTTCGAACACAGCTTGCTGCTTGATGGCAGTCATGGAGTTCGAGGAGTTGCGACGGGTGAACATCTGGAATTCGTCAGTATGAGCAGTAATTCAAGTACATCACCACTGGCAGGTTATCAGGTTTTAATTTCAGCTGTAGCAACTAGATCAGAAATACGGGGGAACAGGCCTTTTACGCAGGAGATTGTTGATAATCAAGAACAATTAATCTTCGAAGAGGGCGGAATATCCAACCGCTTTTTGACAAAAAAAGGTGAAAGTGTGTCCAAAACATTTGAGCGACTTTCTACTTGGATTAGTAAACGTCAAATACCAATAGAAATTCTCAATAATGCAGATGCTGTTTTACATTTAAGGCATCTGCAGTACGGAAGTAAGTATGGTTTTGGAGTGTCAAGTTTTACTCCAGGACTTATTTCAAAAGAAAGTCAAAAAATCACTTATGCCAGACAAGGGATTGATGTTCAAGGAAAAATAGACGCTATTCCAGCTGTTGGGCATGGTCAATACTTAAGCGTACCTCGTGAAGCAGATAATATTGGTGGATTGACTATTAAATATGTAGGAAATTCAGTACCTTCAGGCCGAGTGGTCGGGACTGTTTCTGTTGTTCAGAACGGATTTAAATTTCAAATTGGCAGGCCGACACCTCACGTGGAACAGCTTAGCATTAGCAATCTTCACGCTTCTTCCTTAGGGAGGGATACTGAAAATGTTTCCGGATTTCAAGCTCTGCAAAATATTGATATTGGCACGTCACAAAAAGTAAAAGACGCATTGTCTGTCTTGAAGAAGAGTCTAAAGGAAGTGACTGAAGTCAAAGACAGAGTGGATCTATTTTGTGAAACAATTTTTAAAAGCAGTCTGCAGAATTTACAGGAAGAGTATTTTCAAAAAAATGTATTGTCACATACTTTGGATAACGATGGTAATGCACTGTCTTTTGCTGAACAGACTAAAAATATAATTACTGCAGATTCCGGAAGGTCAACGATGGCTCAGGCCAATCAAAATCCGGAGACTGTGCTCACACTTTTAAAGTGAAAGTCGTTTTTGTGATATGAAAGCAAAGAAACAGAAATGATCTTTGACTCTGTAATATAGATAAGAATATGTTCAACTGACTGGTAAGCAGGAAAAACTGAGGCTTTTAAGTAAGTTGTTAACAGCCTCAGCTTAGAAAAATTAGTTAAGAATTACTCATAATGAAAGCAGTGTGTAACAAGATTAATAGAGTTTAAAGTGTAATATAAAATAAATTTATATTACAAAATATGTGTGCAGTTATTTTGATGACAATTAGATCATCAGGTTGTGTTACACATCAAGATCCGCTGGAGTGGGATCCAGTGGTAAGTGTCGATTATATCGACTAGGAACCAAAATCAAGGCCTGGATGGCTTAGATCAGGTTGCTATTATTTTACGTACATCAACATTCAAATTGAAACAAGGGGGAATATGCCTTTACGAATCAATCATAATATTTCTGCGATTAATTCGCACAGGAACCTGATTAAGAATACAGAGGTTCAAAGTAAGAATTTAGAACGCCTTTCTTCAGGCTTAAAGATAAATCGTGGTGCCGATTCACCAGCTGGTTTAATCATCTCAGAACGGATGAGAGCTCAAATCGTAGGGCTTAAACAGGCAATAGATAATTCAGAGACTGGAATCACGATGCTGCAGACAGCAGAAGGTGCGCTGGAAGAAGTAAATCGGTCATTGGTTAATGCCAGACAACTTGCAATCAGTTCAGCAAACGAGGCCGTAAATGATGAGGCTATGTTGGCAGCCAACCAACAGGAGTTTGAAGACTCATTAAGAACAATTGATAGAATTGCTCGTATTTCAAATTACGGAACTAAGGCCATTTTAGATGGAAGTATGGGGGCAAACGGTGTTGCTTCAGGTGATAATCTGGAATTCATCAGTGCAACTGAAAAAACTAAGTCTTCACCTGTTAGCGGTTATGCTGTTGATATCAGGGAAGCAGCTACTAAATCCACAGTGAGAGGAACAGTAGCCCTGACTCAGGCTTTGGTAGATGCCGGAGAACAGTTGACGTTCACTGAAGGTGGAAAAACTTTGAATTTTAAATCAGTTGCCGGTGAAAGTGTCGAAACCACAATGAATCGACTGGAAAAAGCGATTCTTTCTTCCGGAATGAAGATAGAGCTTGTCAGGTCACCTGGAAGTGCTACAACTCCGAATGCACCTCAGCAGTTGATCTTTCAACATAAACAGTATGGTAGTGAACATACCTTTCATGTCGGCAGCACAACAGCCGGGATTTTGTCTGCCCAGGCAGACACTCCTGATAAGGTCCAAAATGGTGCTGATGTCGCCGGATTTATTGGAGGTGAATTAGGAATAGGCAGAGGTCAGTTTCTGACCGGAAGTAAGCCTTCAAGAGTATCCGGACTAAAAATACGTTACACAGGAGAAGATGTACCTCCGGCAGGTAAAAATGCAGGTACAGTGACACTTTCTCAGAACTCACTGGTATTTCATGTGGGACCAAACGTAGATCAGTCAACTAGTTTTTCATTGCGCAGTGTCAGCAGCAATAAACTAGGAAACGGTGTCAAGAATGGTTCAGATTACCGTTCTTTGCGAGATGTTGAATTGACAGATGCTGAAAAAGCTCAAGATGCAATCCTGATAATTGATCAGGCAATTGATGAGATTACAAGGTTCAGAGGAAAAATGGGGGCTTTCCAGAAAAATGGTTTAGAAAGTAATCTCAACTACTTAAGAAATGCACATGAAAATGTGACAAATGCAGAATCAATAATTCGAGATGCGGATATGGCTGAAGAAATGACAGCCTTTGCCAGGAATCAGATTTTGGTTCAGTCCAGTACAGCGATGCTGGCGCAAGCAAATCAGACTCCTTCAGCCGTGATGCAGCTAATCAATGGTTAGGAGCTGATTCGTATTCGCCTGACCCCCAGGTGGATTTGATGATGATGACGTAGCATTCCGCTGTTTTTATGGATGAATTCAGCGGAGCGCAGCTCAAGTATCGTCTAAAAGGCATATAGGGATCGTTGTTGTGAGTGTGGCCGGGGTATGGCCGACCAGACTCAAAGTAACGGAACAGAAATTAAGTTGTAATGATTGGTCTAAAAATATGGCTAGCTGAAAGTGATTTTGAAAAAGTGCAAAACTATGTCAGCAATTACGGAATAAATATAATCATTTAATTACGTTATACGAGCTGACTTTAAAGTTGCAGTATGGATTTGTCAAATAACAAATTCTATGGAAACTACGGGAGATCACTGATTAAAAACAGAAAGAAAAAGAGTTAAAACATCAGACCTAAATCAGGTATAGAACCGCATTTTATGCTGTTAATTAAGATATTTACGTACTGACTAAAGTGTTTGAATTTGTAACAACAGTAGACAAAACAGTAAGCAGAAAAAAAAGTTGTAATTACTGACATATCTTGCTGCTACAAGAATTTATATCAAAGCATGAATGAGATCAATTAAACATACAAATTATGAAACTCAAATTAACGACGGAGAATTATCTTAGTAGTTAATTTGAAATAAAAAAGCTGGGAATAGCTTTTAATAGTTGTTGGGGAATGGTCCCCTGCAGCTGACAACCTTTGCTATAACAGGTGAAGGAGCCTTGCTGGTACATGGAGGTACTGTTACAGGGGCATTATTTGGTTTTCAGCAAAACTGAAAATCGTGACTGATATCAAGGAGGACATTATGTCTTTGCGAGTAAATCATAATATGAGTGCGATCAACGCACACAGAAACGTTCAAAAAAATTCGAACGCCCAGACAAAAACCATGGAGAAACTATCTTCAGGTTTAAAAATTAATCGTGCGGCGGATAGTCCGGCGCAGTTACAGATTTCTGAAAATTTGCGAGCACAGTCAGCCGGTCTGCGTCAAGCTATTGACAATTCAGAAATGGCCGTTTCACTGATGCAGACAGCAGAGGGTGCTTTGGAAGAAGTCAGTCGGGCTTTAGTTCAAGCTCGTCAACTTGCTGTTCATGCCGGCAACGAAGGTGTTAATGATCCAAATATGCTGCAGGCAGATCAAAGTGAATTTGACAACATAGTAGAACAAATAAATAGAGTTGCTCTGGGTACGCAGTATGGTCATAACAATTTGCTGGATGGAAGCCGCTCGGGCAATGGAGTAACAACTGGTGATAATCTCGAATTTATTCAGGCTGGAGTTGAGGCGAAATCCTCTGGGCCTGGTGGTTATGATGTTGTCATTAATCAGGCTGCGACTCATTCATCCTACAGTGGTTCAGTAGCTTTAACTCAAGGAATTATTGATGCTGGAGAACAGATAACTGTTTCTGAAGGAGGTAGGACAGTAAACTTTTTGACAGAAAAAGGGAACACTGTTGAACAAACGCTGAAAGACTTTGAAGTTGCAATTGAAGAAGCAGGCTTAAACGTGGAACTGGTTCGTCCTGATTCTTCCACTTCAAGCAGTAATACGCCTCAGACCATTTCATTCAGACACAAGGAATTTGGTAGTGAACATACCTTCCAGGTTGCCAGTAACACTGCCGGACTCGTCTCTACTACAGCAAATGTTAGTGTCGTTGTAGCTAACGGATTAGATGTGCAGGGTGAAATTGGCGGTGAAGAAACCAGTGGAAGAGGTCAGGTGTTGACAGGTGGTATAGGTGCTGGAACTACAGAGGGAATCCAGATCCGTTATACAGGTGAAACTGCGCCTGCAGGTGGAAAAGCTGGCTCTGTTACATTTGCTCAAAATTCATTGACGTTTCAAGTTGGTGCAAATGCAAATCAATTTTCTGATTTTTCATTGAGGAGCATGAAGGCTGCTGATTTAGGAAAAGGAGAGGCTAACGAGTCTGGTTTTAAATCATTTGCAGAAATCAATATGCTCAGTTCAGAAGCTGCTCAGGATGCTATCAGGGTTATTGATAAGGCCATCGAAGAAGTTAATGCCAACCGTGGTGAAATGGGAGCATTCCAGAAAAATAATCTGGAAAGCAACCTGAACTATCTGCGCGTTGCTCATGAAAATTCCGTTAGTTCGGAATCAGTAATAAGAGATGCGGATATTGCCCAGGAAATGGCTGCCTTTACCAGGAATCAAATTATGATGGAGGCAAGTACATCCATGATGGCCCAGGCAAATCAGAGTGCAATGACTGTGATGAAGTTGTTGGGTTAGATACTAATAAGCATTTTGTAAAAAGCACTTTCTAATATCAGTCTTTGGAAAGCTTGGAATGTAATTTAGTTACTTAGAAATTAAGACTGAACAACAGGAGTTGTTTATAAAATATTATAGATATTAAGAGCTTCATTTAGCTTTTAATCAGTTGGTGGAGTAGATAATCCATCAGCTAAAATCCCTTGTTTGTCAAAATTAGGGTACCAACGGGGAGATATGGACATCTCGTATCGATGGTTATTTTAGATTCTCACATGCAGTGAGAATCATTTAACACGCAATAAGGAGGACATTATGTCTTTGCGAGTAAATAATAATTTGAGCGCAATGAACGCTCATCGGAACGTTGTGAAAAACAGCAACGCTCAATCAAAAACCATGGAGAAACTTTCTTCAGGTTTGAAAATAAATCGTGCGGCGGATAGTCCGGCGCAATTGCAGATTTCAGAGAATCTCCGTGCACAGTCTTCTGGACTGCGCCAGGCCATTGATAATTCCGAGATGGCGGTTTCTCTGATGCAAACTGCAGAAGGTGCACTTGAAGAAGTCAGCAGTGCACTGATTCAGGCACGCCAATTGGCTGTTCATGCAGGCAATGAAGGTGCTAATGATCAGAATATGCTCGAAGCTGATCAGAGTGAAATAAATAATATCCTTGAGCAGATTAACCGTATTGCAACAAGTACGCAGTATGGTCACAACTTCTTGCTTGATGGAAGTCGGGCAGGTAATGGTGTAACTACCGGAGAAAATCTGGAATTTGTTGATGCTACTACTGAAGCTCACAGTTCCGGAGTCGGTGGTTATGGAATTACAATTGAGAATGCAGCTACCCGGGCCACTCACAGTGGTTCAGTCGCTCTTTCTCAGGGTCTTATTGATGCCGGAGAGCAGATCACTGTTTCAGAGGGTGGAAGGACTGTCAACTTTTTAACAGAAAAAGGTTCAACAGTCGAACAAACTCTGAATGATCTGGAAACTGCAATCGCTGATGCCGGTTTAAGTTTGGATTTGATCCGACCTTATCCACCTGCTACTGACGGGAATACACCTCAGGCCATTACATTTAGACACAAGGAATTCGGTAGTGAGCATACCTTCCAGGTTGCCAGCAATACCGCAGGACTTGTTTCCAATGTTGCAAATACAAGTGTACTTGTAGCAAATGGTACTGATGTTGCCGGTGAAATAAACGGTGAAGAAGCAACTGGAAGAGGGCAGATTCTGACCGGTGGACCTGGAGCAGATACTGCTGAAGGTATTCAGATTCGTTATACCGGTGATGCGGCACCTCCTGGAGGAAATGCTGGAACTGTAACTTTTTCGCAAAACTCATTGACTTTTCAGGTTGGTGCGGATGCGAACCAGTTTTCAGAAATCTCTTTGCGGAGTATCAAAACTAATGATTTGGGTAGAGGAGAAGCTAATTCTTCAGACTTCGAATCTTTGGCACAAATCAAGGTTTTGAATTCTGAACAAGCTCAAGATGCTATTCGGGTTATTGATAGTGCAATAGAGCAAGTTAATGCTAGCAGAGGAAAGATGGGCGCATTCCAGAAAAACAACCTGGAAAGCAACTTGAACTACCTCCGTGTTGCTCATGAAAATTCTGTGAGTTCGGAATCAGTAATCCGGGATGCAGACATGGCAGAAGAAATGGCTACGTTCACACGTAACCAGATCATGATGGAAGCTAGTACTTCCATGCTGGCACAGGCCAACCAAAATTCTATGACTGTTTTAAAGTTGATAGGCTAGCATTTTGGTCAGCTGTGAGTCAGATATATATCCAATATATATGTGCACACTGTCTTACAGCTGAAATGATCAGCGCCCTGTATTACGAAAGTAATGCAGGGTTCCTTCCTCACTTCCTATCATCAAATCCAAGTCTCCATCTTGATCCAGATCAACAAATATTGGATTTCCGCCTACCGGCAATTCAAGCTCTTTAAAATAATCTTTTAAAGATTTCCAGGTAACTGTTGAAGAAGAATTTTCCGGGTCAGCCTGTAATCTGAAAAATTTACCTGAATCTGATCCTATGATCAGGTCTAAATTTTTATCATTATTCAAGTCTGTTATTTTAGGAACTGCACCCAGACCCACATCGAGGTTCAGATATTTACGTCTCTCAAGTTTGAAACGTAAGCCGTTACTGTCTGCAGTTTGTAAGTATTGATATAGTTGTCCCATAAAATTGCCAATCAACAAATCATTGCGGCCGTCGTTATTCAGGTCAATTACTGCAGGAACAGAATTTCTACCTCCAGTGACGCCTAAAAAAGGCAGAGGATTGTAGACAAAGTCTGCAATCTCCGCAGTTCCTTTGTTTTCCCAATATTGAATACTACCCTGCTGATTACCAACTAGTAAATCATAATCACCATCTTCATCTACATCAGCAAAAACCGGTGCTGAATTTTTTCCGCCCTGATAGTCTAGAAATTGTTTGCTTTCCAGAATCCATTGAACACCTGAAGAAGCAGAATTACGTCTGTAATATCTTAGTTCACCAGCATTATTGCCAACAACTAAATCAAATTTGTTGTCGCCATCAATATCTAAAAATGCAGGAAAAGCTCTGCGTCCAAGTACTAAACCGCCGTAGTTGCTGCTGACAAATTCAAAAATTGGTTCTAGTGGTTGATCTTTTTCCTGTTCAAATTCAGATTCAGATTCAGATTCATGGATTGTAACTGTTTTTGCAGAAGATGGGCTGTCAAGATCTTCTTCAGTTTTATCGAGTGTGTTATCTGTCAATACTAATGTGCTTTCCTCTTTAGTATCTTTTAAAACAGCAAGACCTCCATTTTTCCAAAAAAGCAAGTTGCCCTCTTTGTCGCCCATCAGTAAATCAGTTTTGTTGTCTCCATCAAAATCAATAAAGTGCGGAGTACTGTGGCCAATAGAATTCATACTTTGCCAACGTGTGTCCTCGATTGTCCAACCACGCAGTGCAGGAGAAACAGCAGGAGGAAGGTGAGAAACAAGACTTAAAAAACCTTCACTTCCACCCACTAGCAGATCCTGGTGCTCATCATCGTTCCAGTTCCAAAATGTAGGAGTAGCATGGGCTTTCATTTGTATTCCGGAAATACGTGTGTTGCGCAGAACAAAATGAGGTGATTCTTTATTGCCTTGATTTTCATAGTAAATTATGAATCCGGCACTATTTCCTACAAGCAGATCGATGTCATCATCTCCGTCCATATCCTGTAATGCTGGTGCACTGAAACTGCCGACATCAATTTGGGAAATATTTACATCATGAACAATCCAATCCGGTGATTTTTCAGTACCACGGTTGAGAATCCATTCTATTTTACCCCGTCGATTCCCAGTAATGATATCTAAATCTCCATCACCATCAAGATCTGTTAAGACAGGCGAACTGTGCTTCCTTTTGTTTTTTTTCAGTGCAGGAAATTTTAGCTGATACCAGTCGAAACCTTGCTGAGCACGATTTTCAAAGGCAAAAATCTCACCAGATCTGCTTCCAAGTAAAATGTCTATCCGACCGTCTTTGTTCCAATCTCCGCTAGTAACAAATGAGTTTTTTTCACTGCCAATTAGATTTTCAATATTAAAAAAATTACGTGAAGTCAACCAAAGTTGGTTCCTTGTAATAAGCCCATGTGATTGTGGTTTTTCTTTTTTCTCTTTTTTTATTTTTTGTGGAGAATCCGGAGTGGTCTCAGTTGTTTGTCGATCTGCTTCTGCATCAATATTCTCTAGTGTGTCCTCTTTTTGACCTTGAAGTGCATCTGCTGTCATGTTGTTATTCTGCAGTGCAGTATTTTCAGGCAGATCATCAGCTGAATCTTCAGTTGTTTCTATATTTAGATCCAGACTAAGATCTGGACGCAGGATAAAAGGATACAACTCTTCCATTTTCTTAGTTTTAGTTCCTGCCGGGACATTAAATGCGACAGCAAATGTGGTCAAGCATTCAGGAAGCCCTTTCAGTTGACTGCAGGCTTGTGAAAGAATGTTCTCAAATGAGGCTGTCAGGTCTAGTTGCTCTAGTTGAAGTGCAGATATTTTTCTTAACAGGTCAATTAGTATTTCATGATTTTTATAATAGCTGACCATAGAAGAAGACGTACCCAAAAATAATTCCGGAAAATTATCTCCATTAATATCGAAAAATGAAGGTGCAACACTACCACCTGTATCAATAAATTGGAAATGCCGAGATTTTATCTCCCATTTTGGTGAGAAACGGTCTCCAATATTGTGATAATAGTTGATCTTTCCATTTGATTTTCCCACAATCATTTCCAAATCTTGATCTTGATCCCAATCAACCATTTCAGGAACTGCATCGACCTGAGGTGCAATATCAACAACAAGTTCAGGCTGATATTTACAACGGATATCAGGCGGGTCTGCAATCTTAAAATTATCACAAAAAACTGCCTCATCAGCCATGCCGGAATTAAAATAAAGGTAAACTTTACCTGACCTTGTGCCCACAAACATGTCTATTGCACGGTCTCCATTTACATCTGCAAATCGCGGAACACTGTTGCCGTCAAATTTTAAGCCCATATAAATTGGGGTTTTTCGAAAAAATCTGGGACTAAGCCGATTCCCACGGTTTTCGTAGTGAAAAACATGTCCATCTTTTGAACCAATAAATAAATCAAAATCACCATCATTATCAATATCTACAAAATCAGGTGCAGCATTGTTGCCGACATCAAGAACTGTTCGTACCAGAATTGGATTACTTTGTTCATCTACACCTTCATGAATTACTTCGAAATTTTCTGTTATCAATTTGAAAAGAGGGGTTGTTTTAGTACCTTGGTTGAGAAAAAATGCCAGACGGCCATCTGCCTTGCCGACAAATATATCAGCATCACCATCATGATCAATATCTACAAAACGTAGTTGACTGCGAGCGAAACTTCGTGTGTAAAGTAGCTTGTCAGCTCCATTTAACTTGCCATAAAACTGTGGAATCCACTTATAGGAAAGTGAGGGTCTCTTTTCCTGAGCAAAGGAGGGGATAGCTGATCCCAGTGCAAAAAGCAAAGTCAATAAAAACAAGCAATTAAACAGTGGATACAATAAATTATGCGCCTTGAACATGAATCACAAGGATTTAGGATGACTGGTGGGAATTGAGTACAATTGAAATTAACAGCTGAAGTCCATTTAGTTTCGTCTGTTAAGATGATCCTGTTAATTTAACATGCAAAGTTGATTTCGAGAGTCGAATCGGGTATAAAATTAGTGAGTATTTCAACAACAAGAACTATCTTTTCTGACTGAACATGTCAACTTAAATTTAAGTTCAGGCTGGAAGTTGATATTAGTACTTAAAACTACCCTATAAATGAAGAAAATGACAGTCATTTTGTTGGTTATTATTTTTACTGTTCTGATGTGGTCTGCTGCGATGCATCTCAGTTTTCTTGGAATAAATAAAAAATATCTCCTGAAAGGCCTGCACAGTACACAATCTCTCAGGTCATGACTTTACCTGTTTGCACTATAGTCTTGTCTGTTTCCGGAGAGAATCAGTAAAGTGGGTGCAGAAAAAATCTTTATTAAACTTGGATGCCGTGTCTGCTTTTCCGGGAATTCATACTGCTAATTTGTTAAAAAGGAATTAATAATGGAACTAAATATTGAATATAGTAATATTTCTCTCACTAATGAAAAAATGGAGGCTTTAGTGGTTTTCGTTGCTGAAGACTCTGATCTCCGGGGAAGCGGACTTAGTGCTCTTCCGAGTCAGCTGAAAAAAAATTTGGTTGATTCTATGAAATTGAAAGTCTTTAGTGGTAAAAAGGGTAAAAGTCAGCAATTGTTTTCCGGTTACACTAAAATACCTCAAATATTAGCAGTTGGCGTTGGCAAAAAAGCAGAGCTTGATGCAGAAACAATCCGGAGGTCAGCAGGCCATGCTGGAAAATTGTTGACTTCACTTAAAGCCAATAAGGTGGGTTTTGTAGTAAGTTCTCTTTTGCAGGCTGCGTCTGAAACTGATGTTGGGCAGCTTTTAGTTGAAGGTTTAGTTTTGGGTGCATATGAGTTCAATCTTTATAAAAAACCTCAGAATAATAAATCAAATCCAAAATCGATCAAAATTCATTGCTGCGATCCTGAAAAAATCACTTCTTTGAAAGCTTTAAAAGCAGGAAAAATACGTGCAGACGGAACAAATACAGCCAGAACTCTAGGTAATCTACCGGCAAATGATTTGAAACCCAAAGATTTGGCTACTGAGGCCAAAAAAATTGCCAGACAATACAAAATGGAATGTACTGTTTTGGAAGAAAAAGAGATGAAAAAGTTGGGTATGGGGATGTTGCTGGGAGTCTCCCGGGGATCAAGAGAACCTGCAAAATTAATTATTCTGGAGTATAACCACCAGAAAGCCAAACAGACACTGGCTATTGTCGGTAAAGGTGTCACATTTGATTCTGGTGGAATATCACTTAAACCAGGAAAAAATATGGACGAAATGAAGTTTGATATGTGTGGTGCAGCAGCAGTATTGGGTGCCATGAAAGTTATTGGACAAATTAATCCTAAGCTAAATATTGTTGCAGTTATTCCAACAACAGAAAATTTGCCTGGTGGTGAAGCTCAACGACCCGGAGACATTGTCACTGCACACAATGGAAAACGAGTGGAAATACTTAACACTGATGCGGAAGGTCGGTTGATACTAGGAGACGCCTTGAGTTATGTCGTCAAGGAGTTTAAACCAGATGCTGTAATTGATCTGGCAACTCTGACAGGTGCTTGCGTAACTGCGTTGGGGCATCTCACTACTGGTGCAATCACAAATAATGATGACTTGATGGAACAAGTTCGTATTGCCGGAAACAGCAGCGGTGACCGCGTCTGGCAATTGCCGAGTTTCCCTGAATATGGAGAAGCAATCAAGGGTAAATATGCAGATTTGCAGAATATTGGTGGAGGAGATTCTGGAACAATAGTTGGAGGTATGTTTTTGGAACATTTTGTTGCTGATACACCATGGGTTCATCTTGATATTGCTGGTACATCCTGGAATGTGAAATATATCGCCTATCAGCCAAATAGTGGGGCTACAGGAGTTGGCGTCAGACTTCTTGTCGATCTAGTTCAGAATTGGACTCCAACTAAATAACTTAGCATAAGTTAAATATCTAACGACATAATCATGACTAAGAGTCGCGACACACAATTCCACAAGTTGGTCAGTAAACTGATCAGTACTGAACGGACACAACTGTTGAAAAGCGTTTTAGAACCACTTAAACCAGTGGAGATTGCTAATATAGTTTTGCAGTTAAAACTGCAGCAGCAGTTATTGGTGTTGGAGAATCTGGATCGTGAAACATCTTCTGAAGTACTCAATAACTTGCAGGGCTCTCCATCAATTCTGGGTGATATTGTAAATAAAATATCACCGGACCGCTTGAGTGATGCAATCGAAGATATGCCTCAGGATGATGCCGCAGATTTTGTTGGACTTCTGGATGATGAAAAAGCAGAAGCAATTCTCGAAAGCCTTCCGGAAAAAGATCGCGAAGATCTAACACGTTTACTCCAATATGATGAGGAAAGTGCCGGTGGATTGATGACACCTTATGTTGTTGCTATCCGAAAAGATCAGACAGTGGCAGCTGCCATCAAAGAGATACAGAAATTTGTTAAAAAGGAAGGCTTTGAATCATTTTATACAGCGTATGTAGTAGATGAATATGATCACTTGATTGGTACAATAGGTACTACAGAATTATTGTTGGCTGAAAGGCATGCTTTAATTGAAAATATGATGAATCCGGAGGTTGTGGCTGTTGATCAGGATTTGGATCAGGAGGAAGTTGCCAGATTGGCACAGGAATACGATTTGGTTGTGGTGCCTGTGATAGACAAACACTTGCGTTTGATAGGCCGTGTTACGCTGGATGATTTAGTGGATGTGATCGTAGATGAATATAATGAAGATATGGGCCATATTGCAGGTACTGGAGACGAAGTGGTTAGTGAAACATCTGTTCTTCGGGCATCAGGTGACAGGCTGCCCTGGCTGCTGGTCGGATTGTTTGGAGGTTTTTTAACTGCAATTGTGATGAGTTTTTATGAAAATGCCCTCGTTTCGCTTCCGGATGTAACATATTTCATTCCTTTGGTAGCAGCACTTGGTGGAAGTATTGGTATTCAGTCTTCCTCAATTGTTGTACGGGGACTCGCCACCGGTGCCATCCAGACTACAGATATTTTAATTCGACTCTGGAAAGAGTTGAGGGTTGCTTTTCTGAATGGTATTATTTGCTCTCTCATTCTGGCCGGAATGTCCTGGTACTTGACAAATGATTTTAGTAGAGCTTTTACATCAGGAATTTCATTATTGATAGTTGTTTGTTTTGCTGCAACAGTGGGGTCTACAGTACCTATTATCCTCAAACGTATGAATATCGACCCCGCTTTAGCAACAGGGCCTTTTATTACGACAACCAGCGACATTATCGGCATTGCAATTTATCTGGGTTTTGCTTTTAATTTTAGCATTCCGCAAATATTCAGTACTTGATCCAAAAATGCCTTTTCGAGATATTTACGGCCAAGAAGACGCGCTTGATTTGTTGAAACAGGCAGTAGACAGAGACAGGATGCCGCATGCCTGGCTCTTTACGGGTCAGGCAAATATCGGCAAATTTAAAACTGCTGTTGCTCTTGCCCAAAAACTTAATTGTAGAACAGAGGCAGAAGATGCCTGTGGAGAGTGTGACTTTTGTCTGCAGATAGCGGCACAAAATTTTCCTGATTACCAGGTACTTGTGCCGGATGGCAAGTTTATCAAGATAGATCAGATTAGAAAATCACTAAGCTGGCTGAGTCTTCATCCGGATCAGGCCAAAAAGCGGGTGATGATTCTTGACGGTGCACAACATCTGGGACGTGAGGCAGCTAATGCTTTTTTGAAAACACTGGAAGAACCTGCACCGCAGACATTACTGATATTAATTGCAGAATCAACTCATCAATTACTTGAAACTATTGTTTCGCGCTGTCAACAAATTCGTTTTCGACCATTGAGTGGAGAAATATCGGAACGTATCTTCAGGCAGTCCACAGAACTGAGTCATGAAAATATTCAGCTATTGACTGCATTTAGTATGGGAGGTGTAAGCGGAGATCTGGCTGCACGATTGGAACTGATGCAAACGGTTCAAAAAACTGCAATCGGCTGGTTGACCACTTTTTCTGCAGAAACGCTGGAAGAAATGCTGAGGACATGTGAAACTTGGGGTAAATCAAAACATGAAGAGTGGAGATTGCTGCTTGATTTTCTTGAAACATGGTTCCGGGATTTAGGTTGGATATACAATGCTCTTCCTGAAGATAAGTTAATTAATCGTACAGGAACTGCACAGGAAAGCCGTCTTAAAGCACTAAAAAACGGAGCTCAGTTTTTTAATCATCAGCAAATATATGAAATATTTAACCAAATAGAGGAGTCAAGGACTGCAATAGAGTTAAACGCAAACAAGTCTCTGGCAGTGGAATCTCTTTGTTTAAACATCTATCGTCTTGCAGGATGAGAAAAATATTAATAATAATCAAATCAGTCTCAGTTACCAGGAGGATATTGCTCTGGCTGCTGGTCTTGTTTTGCTGGCTAAATTATTCTACAGTCCTTCCTGAAGTCCAGGCCCGTCAACCTTCACCTGCAGAGTTGGAAGCAATCCAAAAAGAAACAAAGGTTGTCTTTCTGGACTTTCTGCAACTTTGGCAGGAAGAGCGTTATTTCGAATTGTATAACTATGGCAATCAACATTCGAGAGAACAAATTAGCATAGAAGAATTTGCAACCAGAATGGTTGAGCTGGATTGGGTGCCTCTAGGTCTGCATCCGGAAAAGAGATCTGAAGTGTCTTATCATTACCGGACTTTCCTCTACGTAATAGCAACAATTGTTTTTCGGCATAAGAGTGATTTTGATTTACAATTTAGTAGAAGACAGTCTTTTTTATTACTCAAAGAATCCGGAAAATGGCATTTCGATTTACTGCAGATGATTCGCTCTCCTTTTTATTCTCCGCCTAAATAGTATTTGAACTAAAAAAGAAAAAATCAGTCTTTATCTGAGAGTTTGGATAATAGTACAATGCTAATTAAATAAAAAAATTATATTAAACCGTAAACTGCAATGGCCGAAGACGAAGTTACCTTAGTCGGCATTTTGGAAAAAATACTGTATTCAAATCCGGAAAACGGATTCTTGATTGGCTCATTTTTAACAGAGAATTCGATTCGCTGCATTACCGTAAAAGGACTGTTTTTTAATACACGTGAACAGGAAACACTGCGCTTAAAAGGTCACTGGGAAAATCATAAAATTTATGGCAGACAATTTTCGATTCGAGAATTTATGCCGATTGAACCAAGCTCTGAAGATGGAATGGTACGCTATCTTTCTTCTGAAATATTTAAAGGTATTGGTGAAAAGACGGCAAAAAGAATCGTCAAAAAATTTGGTAAGGATACTTTCAAAATAATTGACAGTTCTCCGGAATTATTAGCAAAAGTAAAGGGAGTAGCTAAAAAGCAGCAAAAAACACTTCTGGCTGCCTGGGATGAACAGAGGGGGTTGAGAGATGTTATGACATTTTTACGTGGTGCAGGCATCTCACATGCTTATGCACAACGTATTTTTGTCAAACACGGAATGAATAGTATTCCGCTGATAAAAGCAAATCCTTATCTTTTGACGGAGATACCTGGTATTGGTTTTCTTACTGCAGACGGCATAGCGCGAAATCTGGGCTTTGACATCAACTCACCTCTACGTGCAGCAGCAGGAATAGTATATATACTGGAACAACAAGCACAAAATGGTCATACATGCTTTCCACGTCAGGCTTTACTGGAAAAAACTACAGATGAACTCAAAATTGATGCAGTTATTTTGGAAACATCACTTCAGCAATTGCTGGATGATCATTTGTTGAATAGTGAAAAAATAATAGATGTTTCTGCAAATGAACAGGAACATATTTTCAGACCCCGATTTTACAAAGCCGAATTGCGGGTAGCTGAAAATATCTTTCGTATCCTGAACAGTGAAGCCTTTACTGTTTTTGAAAGTGAAACAACTCTGATTGAGGAGCAGGAAAAGAAAGTCGGACTTGAACTTGATTCTGCCCAAAAAAAAGCTGTAGAAGCCGCTCTACAACATAAGGTGCTGATCATCACTGGTGGTCCGGGAACAGGAAAAACTACGATTGTACGCTTTATACTGGGTTTAATGCGGCCAAGAATTCCGTCAATTGCACTCGCGGCACCTACAGGACGGGCTGCAAAACGAATTACTGAAACTACCGGAGCAGCAGCATCCACTATACACCGTCTGCTGGAAGCAAGTAACCTTGGTTTTCAACGTGATCGTGAAAACCCGTTGGAGCAGGAGTTGTTGATCCTTGACGAAACATCAATGATTGACACGCTGTTGATGGACAGTTTTTTGGAGGCCGTTCCGTCTGCATCGCGTTTAGTTCTGGTTGGAGATGTTGATCAATTACCATCAGTCGGAGCAGGTTCAGTTTTATTGGACTTGATTGAATCCAATTCAATCCCGGTTGTTCGTCTTGAGCATATTTTCAGGCAGGCTGCTGACAGTTATATCACAACCTATGCCCATAATGTACGTCAGGGAATGCTGCCAGATTTTAAAAGTTTAAGTCAGCAGGTCAATGCAGGAAATAAATTGCTGGATTTTTACTTTATTAAAGAGTCTGATCCGGAAACAATAGTTGAAAAAATTTTGTTGATGAGTACAGAACGAATTCCTCAGCGTTTTGAACTGGATCCAATGCTGGATATTCAGGTACTCACACCGATGCACCGTGGTGCTACCGGAGCAGTAAATTTAAACCGCAAGCTGCAGGACGTGATGAATCCGGATGCAGAAGGACTGGAACATCGTGAACAGCTATTCCGGGTTGGAGACAAAGTTATGCAGCTGCAAAATGATTATGAGAAACAAGTTTTCAACGGAGATCTTGGCCGTATTGTAAATTGTGCAGCAAAAACCAGGGAACTTCATGTAAAGTTTGAACAGGAGATCATCCATTATCAGGGAAACGAACTGGATCAATTGACTTTAGCATACGCAATCACAGTGCATAAATCACAAGGAAGTGAGTATTCAGCAGTTATTATTCCGTTGACAACTCATCATTTCATGATGTTGCAGCGCAATTTGCTTTATACTGCAATCACTCGCGGAAAAATGCTGGTGGTCTTGATTGGAACTGAGGCTGCTGTAAAAAAATCCATCGAAAATGAAGGTGCTACGCGGCGGTTTACAGGTTTACTGCATCAATTTGTTGAGTTGGGAGCAACACCTTTGTTGTGAAAATCAAATAACAAACTATGTACTATTTATTTAAAGTGATGACAAAGTTGTTTCGTCTGACAGCTCTTCTTCTGATGATAATTATAACTGCTACTTATTGCTTTGCTGAAAACGGAGTTTTACCCAGAAGTGTAATCTTGGTAACCCATCAACCTTTAAGTGGTCCTGCCCGGCAATATTCTGAGATTGCTAAAAGTGCGAAGGCCTATTTTCAGTATGTCAATGACCAGGGAGGTGTTCATGGTCGTTTGATAGAATTGAAAATAATAGATGATCAGTTGAATCCTGAAATTGCTAAAACCGCTTTTAATGAATTGACAGTAAAACATGAAATATTTGCTGTTTTCAGTGGTATAGGAAGCAAAACTCATCAGGCAGTTTATCCAATTTTGAAACAGAATAGTATTCCAAGTTTCTTTGTTGGCTCTGACCTGCCGGAATGGACGCAGCCGGTACGTGCTAATCTGTTTGCTTTTTTACCGACTGCTGATACTGAAGCAAAAATTCTGGGAAAATTTCTTTCTCAAAAACATACAGAGGAAAAAATTATCATCTGGTATGCTGATAAACCTGTGTATCAGAGGTCTGTCAAGGCCTTAAGCAAAGAATTGTATGGTGTATCAGCTGAACTGCTTCCCGGAAAAACAGGACGCCTGACAGCAGAATGGAAGCTGATTAATGAAAGCAAGCCTGATTTGCTGGTTGTGTTAGGTAATTACTCAGATGTAATGGGCATTTTGAGTTTTCCTACTCAATTAAGCATTCCAATCCTTACAGGTCATGCGCTTGCCGACAGTCGTCTTCCTGAATCATTGAATCAGGAAGTTCTTGAAAGAGTACGTTTTTTGACTGCGTTCCCGCTGATTATGGAAACAGAAAATGCTGGTTTAATATTTCATCAGCAAATTCTCAATGAATATGCAGCGGATCTGACAACGAGCCGCTGGACCATTTACGGTCAGGCCGTTGCAGAATTGATGGTAGAAGTATTAAAGCGCTCCGGACGTGCTTTAAGCAGACAAAAGGCAGTTTATGCAACAGAAAGTATTCAACAATGGCAAGGCCAATTGCTGCCGCCAATTACATTTAATTCGCGTAATCATCTGGCTTTAGGCTCTCTTCGTGTTTCGCAAATTAAGTCTGGAAATTTGCAGCATCTCTCTGACTGGATTGACGGACAATGAATCAAAGTAAAAATACTGTAAAAGTTGGTTCTCGAGACGTGCTTTCTGTTGAATCAATAATGCTGTGTACTGATTACACACTTGCCAGATTGCTGTTCAAAAGGACAGAATGGCTATTATAACTCAATTGCTCAGATTCCCTTTTTCAAGGCAGGATGAATTGGTGGTGCAAAGAGCACTTTCACTAAACAAGGTTTTAGCATTTCCTACTGAAACTTGTTATGGTTTAGGCGGCAATGCACTTTCTAAAGAAGTTCAGGACAGTGTTTTTCTACTTAAGCAGCGTTCAAAGAAAAAACCATTACTGTTGCTGGTAATGCCAGAATGGTTGCCGCTCCTCTGTCAATGGGATGATTCTCGAATTGACGAGTTGATGAAGACATTTTGGCCGGGACCATTAACCTTGATATTAGCAGCCAACCCGAAACTTCCAGAACATCTCCGTAACGAGGACGGTACTTTAGCCGTTCGTTACTCAAGCTCAACTGTAGCACAGCACCTGATTGAGTTGGGGAACTGTCCAATAATAGGCACCAGTGCCAACTTGTCGGGTAGGCCTTCCTGTTCAACTGCAAACGAAGTGGAAGAACAATTGAACAATCGGCTGGAGTTGATAATAGATGGTGGAAAGACTGCCGGAAATGAGGTATCGACAATTGTCAATTGTATGACAGAACCATTTAACTTAATTCGTCAAGGCGTGATTGCATTGACTGAACTTAATCAAGTTTGTGAAGTCCATTAAGGTCTTGAATTTAACTTGGTGAACAATAATATTAACCTTGGACAAAAACTGTTGTTGCATTTGTTTACAAGTCCATTCAGTAACTAATAAAACCATTAAAAACCCCGAGTTTGACATTAATCGCCGGGGCTCAAGAAGACCAGTGATCAAATGCAAATAAAATAACTCAAATATTCCAGTTTCCCCCACCCTAAACTGTTGACAGACAGAAGACAGATTGTTTGTTATATTTGAGGCGATTCTATTTCAGGAAAATGCCTGCTTTAGTAAGCTTACCACATTACATATTTCGTCTATATTTACCACCCAGTTGATAAAGCTGCTGGGTGATTTCACCCAATGATGCCACCTGTACTGCATCCATTAACAGTTCAAAAATATTGCCGTCATTCAAAGCAACCTGTCTAAGGCGCTCCATAATATTTTTCTGCTCTGCAGAGTGGAACTGTTGAAAATTTTCTAAATCACGAATCTGCATATCTTTTTCTGCATCAGTTGAACGAGCCAGTTCTATCTCCATCTGTGTTTCAGCAGGATTTGGATTAAGAAAAGTATTCACACCCATGATTGGCAACTCACCGGAATGCTTGAGAGTTTCATAATAAAGTGACTCTTCCTGAATTTTGTTACGCTGGTACATTGTTTCCATTGCTCCCAAGACACCACCGCGTTCTGAAATACGGACAAATTCCGACAGAATGGCTTCCTCTACTAGTTCTGTCAATTCTTCTATCAAAAAGCTTCCCTGCAGCGGATTATGATTGTAGGCTTGGCCCAGTTCATGATTGATAATTAGTTGAATTGCAAGTGCACGACGTACCGATTCGCCTGTGGGGGTTGTGATTGCTTCATCGTAAGCGTTGGTGTGTAATGAGTTGCAGTTGTCATATACTGCGTAGAGGGCCTGCAGAGTGGTACGGATGTCATTGAAGTCCATTTCCATGGCATGCAGTGAGCGCCCTGAAGTCTGGATATGATATTTTAATTTTTGTGAGCGTTCATTAGCACCGTATAAATCACGCAGAGTAACTGCAAAAATACGGCGTGCTACCCTGCCAATGACTGCATATTCCGGATCCATTCCATTGCTGAAAAAGAAGCTCAGGTTACGTGCAAAATCGTCAATCGCCAAACCGCGTGCCAGATAATACTCAATAAGTGTGAATCCGTTGGCCAGTGTGAAAGCTACTTGACTGATCGGGTTTGCTCCGGCCTCTGCAATGTGATACCCGGAAATGCTGACAGAGTAAAAGTTGCGGACATCATTGGCGGTAAAATATTCCTGAATGTCACCCATCATCCTCAGTGCAAAGTTTGTACTGAAAATACAGGTGTTTTGAGCCTGATCTTCTTTTAGAATGTCCGCCTGCACAGTTCCACGGACATTGTTTAAAACATCATCTTTGATTCTGCCGTAAGTTTCTTTATCAACATAGTGTTTTGCAGATATCCCCAGCAGGTCCAGTCCCAACCCATTGTGATGTTTCGGAAGTTCCATGCGATATTCCGGAGGAGATAAATCCTGTTCAAGGTAATGCTGGCGGAGTGTTTTTTTTGCTTCTTCAAGTCTCCCGTTTTCGCGCAGATGTTTTTCCACCTGCTGATCAATTGCTGCATTCATGAAAAATGCAAGAATAATTGGTGCGGGTCCGTTGATGGTCATTGAAACTGAGGTGTTGGCTAACAGTAAATCAAAGCCGGAATAAAGTCGCTTTGCATCATCAACAGTACAGATAGAAACGCCGGCATTACCTATTTTTCCGTAGATATCAGGCCGAGAATGTGGGTTTGAACCATAGAGTGTAACTGAGTCAAAAGCTGTGCTTAAGCGTGTTGCAGGCTGCTCATGAGCCAGTAGATGAAAACGTCTGTTTGTTCGTTCCGCAATACCTTCTCCGGCAAACATCCGTGTTGGATCTTCACCTTCACGCTTAAATGGAAAAACTCCTGCAGTGAAAGGAAAACTTCCGGGAAAATTTTCCAAACCCAACCAACGTGATATTTCACCCCAATCTTCGAATTTGGGAGTGGCAATTTTTGGAATTTTGAGTCCGGAAAGGCTCGTCCGGTGATTTTCCATCTCTAGAACTTTTTCCCGCACATTAAATTGAAAATTATCTACCAGGTAACTTTGGCGATTTTGCTCAAAATCTCTAAGCTGTTTTTGTAGAGTTTCGGGTAGTTTTGATAGTTTTTTGTTGTAAAGCTCGGCAACAGGACGTGCCTTCTCTGTTATGTTCTCCAACGGATATGACTGGAGTTTATTTTCTTTTATTTGTTTTTCTGATTCTCCATGCATTTGCTGCAGTGTTCCGTACAACTGTCCGCATTCTGCGGCAAGTTTAGTTTGAGCTCCAAGCTGTTTCTTGTAATTCCTGACTGTGGAAGAAATTTGCCGTAAATACTCTTTACGGTCTGCTGGAATCAGCTCTGTCATTTCTGAAACTGCATATTCTATATGTTGATTATGCTTCCATGAGAGACTTTTTTTCTCAATCAGCATATCCATAGTTTTGTGATAGAGCCAATTTGTTCCACTGTCGTTAAATCGGTTGGCTACCACACCAAAGACCGGCATAGTCTCCGGGACAGCATCAAAATCATTGCGGCTGCGTCTATATTGTTTTCTCACTGCAAGCAAAGCGTCTTCTGCACCGGGTTTGTCGAATTTATTTATCACAATGCAATCAGCAAAGTCGATCATATCAATCTTTTCAAGCTGAGTTGCTGCACCATACTCCGGAGTCATTACATAAAGACTTAAATCAACAAAATCAGCAATTTCTGAATCGCTTTGTCCAATTCCTGCTGTTTCTACAAAAATTAAATCGAAAGCACAGGTACGCAGCAGTCGAACTGCTCCATCTAAAGCCGCGGAAGTAGCTAAATTTGAACGCCTGGTGGCCATTGAACGCATGAACACACGTGGATCGTTAATCGAATTCATGCGCATTCGGTCACCGAGTAGAGCACCGCCTGTTTTACGTTTTGAAGGATCAACCGAAATGATTGCAACTTGTTTGTCTGGAAATTCTTCAAGGAAATTACGCACAAACTCATCAGTCAGACAGGATTTTCCTGCACCTCCTGTACCGGTTAAACCAATCACTGGAACCTCGGAATTGTCCGGGAGTTTTGCCAGCATATTTTGCAGTATTTTCGGTTCCGCAATTTTTTGTTCAATCCAGCTCAAATTTTGGGCAATCTGCTTTACATTTTTTGAATTATGTATTTTATATCCAGGCTCAAATTTGTTTGCCAAAATTGGAAAATCCGCGCGTTTGAGCATATCAGCAATCATTCCCTCCAATCCAAGCTCTCGTCCGTCATCAGGAGAGTAAACCCGGTTAACACCGTATTTAGTCAATTCCTGTATCTCAGCCGGGATGATCACACCTCCTCCTCCGGCAAATACCTGAATATGACCGGATCCTTCTCCACCGGAACTTCCGGTTTCCCGCAACAAATCAACCATGTAACGGAAAAATTCCATGTGTCCGCCTTGATAAGAACTTACAGCGATTCCCTGCACATCTTCCTGAATAGCAGCAGTGACGATTTCCTCCACACTACGGTCGTGACCAAGATGAATCACCTCTGCACCTTGTGACTGCATAATACGGCGCATGATGTTTATTGCAGCGTCGTGTCCGTCAAACAAACTGGTGGCTGTTATAAATCGAACTTTGTTTTTGAGTTTGACAGGACTTTTTCCAGATAGTGGGGAATTCATTGTAGTTTTTAATTTTTTTAATTTACATCTCTTCCGGTTGCAAATCGGTATATTTTCAGCAAATCATCTTCGGTAAGATCTATGAAAGTGTCCATTTGACTAAGTGCAGAGACAAAATCCGCATAATCCACTGGTGCATAAGCATGCTGATTGTAGTCTACATCAGGATCTTTTGCCAGTAGAAAAGCCGGGTAGCGTCGCCAGTGAAAAAAGGCATTGAACAACAATGCGACTAAGAGAATGGTTGCAGTGTTAATGGCAACTGGTGTCAAAATATAGCCGTAGCCCAGCGCATGAATGTTCGGTCCTCCAATGACTGCCGCCAGCGCAGTTGCACCACCAGGCGGATGAATACAGCGTGCATAATACATTGCTCCAATTGCCAGGCCGACACTTGCAGCAGCAGCAATGCCTCCGGAAGGTAACCACTGGTAACAGGCTACTCCGATTGCGGCGGAAATCAAATGCCCACCGATAACATTCCAGAGTTGTCCAAGTGCACTGTGAGGTACTGCAAAGAGTAAGACTGCGGAAGCCCCCATTGACGGTACAATATAGACTGCCTCTTCTGCACCAACAAAAAGTGTACTGATGTAAATAATACAGAAAATTCCAATAAATCCACCTATTCCTGAAATGATTTTTTCTAAGTTAGTAACCGAATTGTCTCCAATTCCAAGATAGTAGGATATTTTGTTTTTTAGCATGAGCTGCCATTGTTTTTCAAGATGAATGGAATCTGCTGATGAATAAGTTAAGCTTTCAAATCCAGCATTTCATTTTGGCTAAGACCTAATGTTTTGCCACCTTCAAGAATTTGCTCCCAGGTTGTGTCATCAATTGGAATGCCATGTAACTGACGCTCTTGTAGTGAAATACGTTCCGGATCTCCGGCGACCAGGACAGGTTCGTCAGGATTAGCAGGTGGAGAACCTTTGGCGTGTGCAACTAGTGCTTCTACTTCGTGCTGCATCCAGGGGACATCCACCAATCTGGCTGGATCAATTACCAAGGTAAACATATTGTTGATGATACTGTTGCGACGCTCGTTTTCAGGCTGTATGGTTCCGCCGCTGCTGAGCATTCCCCCCAGCAGTTCACAAAAGAGTGCCAGACCGTAACCCTTATATTCTCCAAGGGGAGTCAGTGCGCCGAGCGGAGGATTGTCAGGACGTTCCGGAAATAAGTATCCGGCCATAACACCGGGGTCGGTGCTTGGTTGTCCTTTGTGGTTGATAACCAAACCATCTGTAAGTGCTTCATCTTTATTTAAAGCAACCCGTGTTTTGCCAAGAGCTATGCGACTGGTTGCCATGTCCAGTAAAACTGCCGGAACGTCCGGTGCGGGAGGCTGTTTTTTAGTTCCTGGCATGGCAAGGCAAATCGGATTTGTTGAAAAACGGGCGTCAGAGCCCCGAAAAGGTGCAACAAGTGGTGAGTGGTCAGTCACATTGACAAAATGCAGTGAGACCATTCCTGCTGCGATGCTTTGTTCACCGTAGGTGCCGATTCGTCCAAGGTGGTGCGTGTTACGGAGGGTCATTAAAACCAGTCCGGTTTCCCGACATTTTTCAATCGCCTGCTCCATGGCGATTTTACCGACGGCCTGCCCGTAACCGCGTTGGCCGTCAAACATCATAATCGAGCCGTCAGCTTTAAGAAGATCCGGTTTTTGGTTCGGATGCAGCAAATTCGCTTTGAGCATCCGTACATAAAACGGCAGCATACCGACACCGTGACTGTCGTGACCTGCCAAATTTGAACGAACCAGATGGTCTGCCACCACAAGGGCCTCTTCGTTACTGCTTCCGCCTTTTTTGAGAATGGCTGCGACTAATCTATTGAGAGGTTTTGGCTGAATCAGCATATTCAAATTAGTTCCGGAAAATTAACAAAACGCCTGAATACCGGTTTGTGCGCGTCCAAGAATGAGGGCATGTATATCGTGTGTGCCTTCATAAGTATTGACTGTTTCCAGATTCATCAAGTGACGAATGACATGAAATTCATCAGAGATCCCGTTTCCGCCGTGCATGTCACGCGCAAGTCGGGCAATGTCCAGGGCTTTGCCGCAGTTGTTACGTTTCATCAACGAAATTAATTCCGGAGCACATTTATCCTGATCCATCAGTCGTCCCATCTGCAGAACTCCCTGCAGACCGAGTGTAATTTCTGTTTGCATGTCGGCCAGCTTTTTTTGAATCAATTGATTTGCAGCAAGTGGTCTTCCAAACTGAATTCTGTCCAGTGTATACTGTCTCGCCTGCATCCAGCAGAATTCAGCCGCACCGAGCACTCCCCAGGCAATGCCGAAACGGGCACGGTTCAGACAACCAAAAGGACCTTTAAGTCCTGAGACATTTGGTAATTCATTTTCTTTTGGTACAAAGACATTGTCCATCACGATCTCACCTGTGATCGAAGGTCGCAGTGACATTTTTCCGCTGATTTTAGGAGCACTAAGTCCCTGCATACCTTTCTCCAAGATAAAACCGCGAATAACGCCGTCGTCATTTTTGGCCCAGACAACAAAGACATCTGCAATCGGTGAATTAGTAATCCACATTTTGTTGCCTGTCAGTTGAAAACCACCATCAACTGTCCGGGCTCTTGCTTCCATACTTCCAGGATCTGAACCATGATTCGGTTCGGTCAAACCAAAACAGCCTATCCATTCTGCAGTAGCAAGTTTGGGCAGGTATTTTTTACGTTGTTCTTCGCTACCGTAGGAGTAAATTGGATGCATAACCAGACTAGACTGCACACTCATTGCTGAACGATAACCTGAATCAACCCGTTCCACTTCACGGGCTATTAACCCATAGGAAACATAATTTGCACCGACACCACCATATTCTTCCGGGAGAGTTGAACCTAAAAATCCAAATTCTCCAAATTCAGTCATAATTTCACGGTCAAAAACCTCATTCCGGTTGGCTTCCAAGACTCTTGGCATTAATTTGTCCTGACTAAAATCACGGGCCGTGTCCCGAATCAGTCTTTCTTCTTCTGTAAGCTGTTGATTAAGTAACATGGGATCAGCCCAGTCAAAGGCTGCTCTCTGCTTGGATTGTGACATGATAAAACCTTAATAATAGTTAGAATATATATATTTTACGTTAGGTAAAATAGCTAAAAGTTGCAATTTCAATCTGAATAGTTTTTAAAAACATGTTAGTATCTCTGAAAGAAAAAATTATTAATTTTGTACTTGCCAGACTGCTAAAGCATTTTCTAATCAGATATTTCCAGAAACAATAAAAGATCAATGCAACAACGACGAAAAAACACTTCCGGATCTCATCGTCCGGCACGTGATTTAGATTTTCGTGAACGATTAGGTGCACTCAGGAATCTGCCAGAATTTTTCAGTTTAATTTGGAACTGTGACCGCTGTCTGACGGTTTTGAATGTTCTGCTGCGTGTTGTCAGGGCTTCTTTGCCTCTCACGATGCTCTATGTGGGAAAACTGATTATTGATGAAATTGTAAGAGTTTCGTCTAGCAATATTGAAATTTCGTTTGAAAATCCCGAAATGTCCCTGTTAATCACTTACGTATTGATTGAACTGGGTCTGGCAATTTTATCAGATTTACTGGGGCGGGGAATAGCTTTGGTGGACAGTTTGCTGGGTGATCTAGTTTCACACGAAATATCCTTACGTCTAATGCAGCAGTCGGCAAGACTTGATCTTGAATGTTTCGAAGATTCAGAATTTTATGATAAGCTCGAGCGTGCCCGCAGACAGGCCTCAAGCCGCATTTTGTTGATGTCACAGGCCCTTTCACAGTTACAGGACAGTATCACCGTCTTTTTTTTAGCAGCAGCTTTGATTACATTTAACGCCTGGCTTTTGCTGCTGTTGGCACTGACACTTCTGCCTGCATTTTTAGGTGAGACACATTTTAACAGCCAGAGTTATTCCCTAATGTATGGTTGGACGCAGGAGCGGCGGGAGCTGGATTATTTGCGATTTGCAGGAGCAAGTGACGAAACTGCAAAAGAAGTAAAAATATTTGGTCTGGCAGGATTTTTTGGAAGTCGTTACAAAAAATTGGCAGGAGAATATTATCAGGCGAACAGGAGCCTTGCTGTTGGACGTGCAGCCTGGGGTGGGCTGCTTTCTATGGCAGGAAGTCTGGGATATTACACAGCTTATGCAGTGATAATATTTCGAACCGTGCAGGGCGAACTTACTTTAGGAGATCTTACATTTCTATCAGGATCTTTTTTACGTTTGAGAACTTTGATGGAAACAATCCTGATAAGATTTTCGAGCATTGCAGACAGTGCGCTTTATCTTCGGGATCTCTTCGATTTTCTTGAAATGCAACCCCGGATCAAGTCAAAAGAGAATCCACTCCCTTTTCCAGAGTCCATTCGGGATGGATTTACTTTTGAAAATGTGAGTTTTCGCTATCCGCAAATGGAACAATGGGTATTACGGAATGTCTCTTTTACTCTGTATCCAGGTGAAAAACTGGCTTTGGTTGGTGAAAATGGGGCAGGTAAAACCACACTTGTTAAATTACTGACTCGTCTCTATGATCCCGTAGAAGGTAGAATTATACTGGATGGACACGATTTACGTGAATATAACCTGGATGGGTTGCGTGATGCGGTAGGAGTAATTTTTCAGGATTATGTGAAATATCATTTAACGGCTGCAGAAAATATTGCGGTCGGACGAATTGATGATCGTGAAAATGAGTCCCGCATTAAAGTTGCTGCACAACGTAGTTTGGCTGATACCGTAATTGAAAAACTACCTGAGGGTTATCAGCAAATGATTGGTCGCTGGTTTAAACAGGGCACTAATTTGTCCGGAGGTGAGTGGCAAAAAATAGCAATAGCCAGAGTTTATATGCGCGACGCACAGCTATTGATTTTAGATGAGCCTACTGCAGCGCTGGATGCGCGTGCAGAACATGAAGTGTTTCGGCGCTTTGTAGAGTTGACTGTTGACAAGTGTGCAGTGTTAATTTCTCACCGATTTTCTACTGTACGTATGGCAGACAGGATTGTTGTTTTGCACGAAGGCAAATTATTGGAACATGGTACACATGAGGAATTGCTGGCTGCAGGTGGGCAGTATGCAGATTTATTTCAATTACAGGCTGCAGGATATCGCTGAAAATTAGGTAAGAATTTACAGAAAAGTCTGCAACAGATTCAAGAACTGTTTACTGCACACTGCATAACTTTTCTGACGTGTCTTGAGGCTTCCCGAATTTTGTAATACGGGCTTTTTAGAGCACGTGAGAGTCGACGTGTTGTGAGCAGTGATCTCATTTTTTGAGCAGAAAGCTGCTCAAAGTCCAGCATTGGGAACTCATGTCTAAGATTGTTTAAAAAACGCCGCATTCCAGTTTGACCGTGATTGTATGCTGCTGCAGCCAGGATTACTCTTGTTTCAGAAGGTAATTTAAAAACCTTTTTGCCGTATCTCCAACGATAATGGTAATAGTGATTGAAGAGCATTGTTGACAGCAGAATATTTGTCTCAATATTGTAGACACTTGCAGCTGAACTTGCATATTGTTTTTCTAGCATGGTTGCAAAAACTTTGTGTAGTTGAGCATAACGGCTGGGTAAAATTCTTCCGCGCCTCAGTCTTTTGCTTAGAAACCACAGCAGTCCGATATTTTTTCCAAAAGCTTGCCCCTCTTTCTCCAGTTCTTTGCCGACTTTCCTCATGAAAGATGATGTAAGTCTGGTAAAGATGATTGTTTCAGGAATTGCAGATATTTCAGGAAGATTTGTTTTGAAGCCAAGATTAGTAAGCCATTTTAGTATTTGAGGGTCAGTATATACTTGATTTAGGTAGTCTGCAGTACTTTGTAGTTTAAGCTCATTAGTAGAGATTCTGCGTAAACGTTGAATTTGCCTTAATCCTATGCTGGTCAATTGCCCAACGCCTTTTGCCCCGGTTGGACTGTTGGCCAGGAAGTCGAATTTTGATTCCTGAAAAAACAAACAGAATAATGCGGGATACGGTAACTCAAAATAATGTGCTGCAGCCTGAATTGAGATTAGAATACGAATCATTCTCTCTTCAGAAAATCCGTAGTCATTGTTTGAAGAAAACCTTAGCAGTGCTTCTCGATACCAGAGGCTGTTAAGAATGTGATCTGCCAGGCCTTCAATATCCGTTTGTGATGCTAAACGCTTTGTTCCACGATTGAATCTGAGTCTGCTGATGGACTCATACTGCATAAACATCATAAAAAGTCTGCGCAGACTTTCATTGTGATGCTGAACATGCTTTTCTTTAAAGTAGGTTTGATGCAGAAAGCCGACAGAATGCAGTAATTGAAACCTTTCCAAATCTCTAGGAATTGCTGGAATTTCTAAAGGTGTGCCTGTTCTTGGAGGAAAATCAAAATCCAGCAGTTCTTCACTTACTACAGTTTTAGTTTCAGGAGAATGTTGAAATGTGAGCGAGAAATCGGAAGTATGATCAGGAGGGATAATTTCCGGGATGGTGCTGAAAAAAATGAGCAGCACGCAAAATATAACAGCTGAAAATGCAGGTCGTTTCAGTATAATTGCAATTTTTAACATTTTAGCAAGTTCTGCTATTGTCTCAGTGGTGCACTTGAGTATATTAATTTATTAATCACGAAGTAGTTGTTTACTATAAGTATAATTTTCGGAATATCATTGATACAGCTTGATAGAACGGTGTTGTTCAAGTAAAATCAAGTTATTGGTAAAATCCGAATGATCCCAGCAATTTATATTACAAAAAAAGAATATTATATATGCTGCACAGTAGTTTTATTTGTGGCATTTTATGGTTAAAACTTGAGGGAATCAAGTCAATCACAAAATCTAAATCTTAAATATTAAAGGCTTTCTTGGAAAATACTACAAAATCAACTCGTCAAGTGGATGTGGCAATAATAGGCGCTGGTTCTGCGGGACTGCCTGCATTTCGTGCTGTACGCAAACATACAGAGAATCTGGTACTGATCGAAGGTGGTACTTATGGAACAACCTGTGCCCGTGTAGGCTGTATGCCAAGTAAACTACTGATTGCGGCTGCCGAAGCAGCTCATTCTGTTGAGGCTGCTTCAGGTTTTGGAATCGAGACAACTAAAGCTGTTGTAAACGGCAAGCAGGTTATGGGACGTGTTCGAAGTGAGCGAGACCGCTTTGTGGGTTTTGTGTTGGAAGGTGTAAAAAATATTGCTGAAAAATTTCACGTACGCAGCCAGGCTCGCTTTATTGATGCACAGACACTTGAACTTGAAAATGAGATTATTAAAGCAAAATCAATTGTAATTGCAACAGGTTCTTCTCCGGCACTGCTGCCGATGTTTAAAGACCTAGGAGAACGTCTGATCGTCAATGATGATGTTTTTGACTGGGAAACACTGCCTGAATCTGTCGCAGTTTTTGGTCCCGGAGTGATTGGTCTTGAATTAGGACAGGCATTGCACCGCCTTGGAGTTCGAATCCGGATGTTTGGTGTACAAAAACTGCTGGGGCCGTTAACTGATTTGAGTGTGCGCGAATATGCAGAAAAAACCTTTCAACAGGAATTTTATCTTGATACTGATGCTAAGGTAAAGAGCTTAGAATTAAATGGTGATCAAGTCAAAATCTGTTTTGTGGATCGTGAAGACAGTCTGGAAAAAGAAGAAAATTTTGATTTCGTTTTGACAGCAACCGGACGCACTCCTAATGTGAAAAATTTAGGTTTGGAAAACACAGGTCTGGAACTTGACCCTCGTGGTGTCCCTGTATTTGACGCAAAAACAATGCAGTGTGGTGAATCGTCTATTTTCATTGCTGGAGATGCAAACAACTCTGTTCCGCTTTTGCATGAAGCTGCAGATGAGGGAGCAATTGCTGGAGATAATGCCGGTCGATTTCCGAATATCAAACCCGGATTGCGGCGCTCTCCGCTGGCAGTTGTTTTTTGTGATCCTCAAATTGCAATGGTTGGACAGTCTTGGAAGGAACTGGAAGAGCAGGATAACGTTGTAGTAGGAAAAACGTCTTTTGAAGGTCAGGGACGAAGCAGGGTGATGCTCAAAAATAAAGGCTTGATGCACCTGTATGCAGACCGTGAAACCGGACTTTTTCTGGGTAGTGAATTTATGGGGCCGCAGGCAGAGCACCTCGCACATTTGCTGTCTTGGGCACACCAGCAAAAAATGACAATTCCGCAAATGCTGGAAATGCCCTTTTACCATCCGGTGATTGAAGAAGGCCTGCGAGCTGCACTGCGAGGGGTTAATGCACAGTTGAATTAGTTTCAGCTTTGTTTACTGTTTTGGCAGCCTCCATCAGTTGTTGACTCCAGTTGGAGAGTAAAATGTCTGAAAAAGATTATGATGTAATAATTGTTGGTGGGGGGCCTGCAGGTTTGTTTGCTGGAATTGTCTGTGCCAGAAATAATCTCCAGACACTTGTTTTAGAAAAACAGATATATCCCATCGACAAAGCTTGTGGAGAAGGTATAATGCCTTCAGGTGTTGTGCATCTGAGAGAGTTGGGAGTATCGCCTTTTATAGAAAAACATCCCTATCATTACTTTAAGGGCATCCGTTATATATCCGACAAAGGTCGAACTGCAGAAGCAAATTTCAGCGAAGGTTCGGGGTGGGGAATTCAGCGAATTAAATTGTCTTCAGCAATGTTTGAAGCTGCTTGTGACCAATCAAATCTGGAAATTCAAACTGGTGTCTCAGTCACCGTTAGTCTGGATAAAAATCCGGAAGTAAGATTTGATAACAAAATTTTGCAGCCAAAACTATTAATTGGTGCAGATGGTTTGCATTCTCGGATTAGAAAAATTGCAAAGCTGGAGGGAAACTATCCTAAATTAAAACGCTGGGGAGTTCGCAAACATTTCAGGATCGAACCCTGGAGTGTGTTTGTTGAAATTTACTGGGGATGCGGGCTTGAGGCTTATGTGACACCAGTTTCGGATTCCAGTGTAAATGTGAGCTTGTTGTGGGACGCAAAGCGCTACAAACCCAAACAGAGTGGGGAAAAACTGTTTGACTCACTTTTGTGTGAATTTCCTGATTTATACGAAAGGTTACGAAGTGTGGAAGTTTTGGATGACTCAAGGGCAGCAGGGCCGCTCTACCAGAAAACACGTGGAATAGTTGCAGAAAAAACTCTGCTGATTGGAGATGCAGCTGGATTTTTTGATCCAATCACTGGCGAAGGAATTAGTTTGGCGGCAAAGCAGGCACTCTATCTGGAAAAACACGTAGTACCTGTTTTACAGAAAAATCCTGAAAAGCTTGGAAAATCTTTGACTGAATATTCAATTGCGTGTAGAAATATTTATCGACCGTATCAGTTGATGACCAGCTTAGTGCTTGTCTTACGGTTATGGCCAAAATTGACTGATCGTGTGATTCAGATTTTGCACATATTTCCTGCATTGTTTCAAAAATTGCTTTCAGTAAATATGCGCTGAAACATCATTAACACTGTAAATAATAACAAAATTTGATTTATATATTTGATTTTAAAACCACAGCCGATTTTCTGAAACCATGAAATGAGTGGTAACTTAGAAAGAAGACAACGAGTTGTAGTCACAGGCCGAGGAGTTATTTCACCAATCGGCAGCTCGGTGCTTGAGTATTGGCAAGGTCTTAGTAATGCAATTTCCGGGGTTCGAAAAATAATAGAATTTGATCCTACAGGATCTGCCTGCCAAATTGCAGGAACTGTGAAAGATTTTGATGCAGACTCTTATTTCAGCCGTCGTGAAAATAAAAGCTATGAACGATTTACACAGTTAGGGCTGGTTGCTGCAAAGCAGGCAATTGAAGAGGCACAGTTTCAGGAACTTCAAAAGAACTATGCTGAAATAGGTGTTGTTATGGGCACAGGTGTGGGTGGAATCACTTCTTATGCACAGGCCTATGATGCACTTTACGCAGGACCCAAAGAACGCCCCATAAACGCTTACACAATTCCACGAATTATGAACAGCGCAGTCTCATCGGCTGTTGCCATAAGTTTGGGTGTTTGCGGACCGAATATTACAATCAATACTGCTTGTTCATCTGGAGCAAATGCCATTGGTCTGGCACTGCAGTGGATCAGGGAAGGTCGGATGCCGGCTGTAATTTGTGGTGGAGCAGAAGCACCTGTGACTTATGGACTGTTGCGTGCCTGGGATGCATTGGGAGTCCTTTCCCGGAAGTACAATTCTAATCCGGAAAAAGCTTGTCGTCCGTTTGACAAAAATCGTAGAGGTTTTGTGCTGGCGGAAGGAGCAGCAGTTTTTGTGTTGGAATCACTAGAATCTGCATTAAATAGGAAGGCTCATATCTTTGGAGAAATTTCCGGATTTGGCTCCAACTGCGATGCAACCAGTATGACAAATCCGGATGAAAACGGTGTCGCTGAATCAATGAGGCTAGCTTTGAAAGATGCAGCTATTGATCCGGAGGAAATTGATTACATCAATGCTCACGGAACCGCTACTCGTCTCAATGATCCGCTTGAATGCAGAGCTGTTAGTAAAGTATTTGGTAAGTGCTCTAATAAACTGCCTGTTAGCTCGACTAAATCTTTAATTGGTCATGCAATGGGAGCTTCTTCTGCACTGGAGGCTTTGGCTACTTTACTGGCAGTTCAACATGATTGTGCTCTGCCTACTCTGAATTGTGATGATCTTGATCCGGAATGTGCAATTGACCCTGTTGCTAACAAATCCAGGAAGGTCCGGATTGATACTGCAATCTCCAACTCCTTCGCCTTTGGCGGAAGCAATGCTGTGCTAGTCTTTAAAAAATGGAAAAAATAGATCAAAATTATATTGAAAAAATTTGTCTTGAAACCATTGCAGATGAAATGGGATTGGAAGCAAAAGATTTAAATGTGAAAATGAATTTGCGTGATGAACTGGATATTGTCTCACTTGACGCAATGAACATCATCATGGCACTTGAAGACGAATTTGAGGTGGAGGCTGATATTGAATCAGTTTTAGAGATGCAATATATTTCTGATATTGTTGATCATCTTGCTGAACGAATAAAGATTTGAACAAATGAAATTTGTAAATATATTTATAAAAGCAAATAAATACAAACGATTAACTATTTCAAAGCACAGTTAAGAATTTTTGCCGATGCCGCATATTGTAAGTACTGCTACTGCTTTTCCATCTCAATATCACACACAGCAGGAAATGAGTTCTGCTTTGAGAGCAGCATGGATCGAAAAAGGCCTGGATGCAGCAATATTTGACCGTTTGCAAAAAGCTGTCAGCGTGGAAGGTCGTTTTCTGGCCCTGCCAATGTCTGAATATTACAAGTTGAACGGTTTTGCCGACTGTAACAGTGCCTGGCTGAAGGTTGCACTTGAACTTGGTGAACGTGTGATTTTGGAATTGCTGGACAAAGTAGACTTGAAGCCAGACAAAGTTCAAATGTTGATGAGTACAACTGTCACAGGAGTGACAGTTCCATCTTTGGAAGCTCGTTTAATGAACAGGATAGCTTTTGCTCAGGATTTGAAAAGGATGCCATTATTTGGCCTGGGTTGTTTGGCTGGCACTGCAGGCATTGGCAGAGTAAATGATTATTTGAAAGGACATCCTCGTGAAGCTGCTATTTTACTATCTGTTGAACTATGTTCCTTAACTCTGCAGCCGGAAGACCTCTCGATTGCAAATATCATTTCCAGTGGACTATTTGGCGATGGTGCTGCGGCGGTTTTATTAGTTGGTGACCAACATTCAATTTTGAAGAACAGAAAGGAAGAAAACTTAAAGAATACTAAGTTACATAATAAAAATGCTGAAAAATGCCAAAATATTTCCAATTCTACGAAACTGAAACCAAAAGTCATCAGCAGCCGCTCAATTTTCTTTCAGGACTCAGAGGATGTGATGGGCTGGGATGTCACCGAAAGCGGCTTTAAAATTGTACTGGGACAGGGGGTGCCGGGTTATGCAGCACAGTTGAGACCACATGTTGAAAGTTTTCTTGTAGAGAATGGACTTTCTATTCCTGAAATTGTTCATTGGCTCACGCATCCAGGTGGTCCAAAAGTGATTGATACTATTGAATCCTGCTTGGATTTACCTCCACAGACACTTGATAATACACGTGAACATCTCCGTACAGTTGGAAATCTATCTTCTACTTCAGTTTTGGTACTGCTTGATCAATGGTTGAACGAACACAACTCAGCAAATGTTCCAACTTCAAGCACTGGCAATTACGCAGTAATGCTCTCAATGGGACCAGCTTTTTCTGCAGAACTGGTATTACTTAAATGTTGAGTCTTTGGGTATTTACTGGCTTGGCTGCGTTACTGATCCTGCAGCGTTTGTGGGAATTAGGCCTCAGTAAACGTAACGAAGAACTAATGCGGAGACAGGGCGGCTATGAAAGGTTCCCAGAGCATTACCGTTTTATGCTGGCATTACACATTTCATGGTTTGCAGCAATGTTATTGGAAGCCTGGTACTTTCAAAGAAACCCATCTTTATGGGTATTGATAGTTTGCATTTTGGGGCTGGTATTAGGACAGATCCTGCGTTATTTAGCAATTCATACTTTGGGGGAACGTTGGTCAACACGCATCTATGTTGTACGGGGCAAACCCTTGATAAAACACGGAATATACAAATTCGTGCGGCATCCAAATTACTGGGGAGTTATGCTGGAAATTATCTGTGTGCCTTTGATCCACGCTGCTTACGGTACTGCACTTATCTGGTCATTGGCCAATCTTGTTTTGCTGCGCCACCGGATACGGCTTGAGGAACGGGCCTTAAAGTGAAAATGCTATGAAGTTAAGTCTGCACTTTGACAAAGGAACTCTTCTGCTTTATGGTTTAGAAGAGGAGCAGCTTGCTCTACTTGAAGCTGTTGGATGGGATGAGCGCACACAATCTTATCGTGCTCCGGCTGTGGAATACCGTCGTTTGGTGACAACACTACGGGAAAACAAGATTCCTTTCCAGGATTATGCCCGCAAATTTTCCGCAGAAAAATTTTCCCTGAAAAAAAAGATCACACCACGTTCATTTCAGCAGGAAGCCGCGGATACTTGGATGACGGAACAGCGTGGTGTTGTGGCACTGCCGACTGGAGCAGGTAAAACGATGCTGGCAGTCATGCTGATTGCGAAAACAGGACGTCCCACCCTGATTCATGTGCCTACCATAGACCTGATGCGTCAATGGAAAGAAGTTTTGAGTGAATATTTTGACTCTCCAATTGGTTTGCTGGGAGGTGGAATAAATGACATTCAACCGATTACAGTGGCAACCTACGATTCAGCCCTGATCCATGTTCCGCATAAAGGTAATCAGTTTGGATTACTGGTTTTTGACGAATGCCATCACTTGCCTGGAGAACAATATCAATTCACCGCACTTGGTTCAATAGCGCCCTTCCGCCTTGGTTTGACTGCAACTCCGGAGCGAGCAGATGGAAAAGAAGCTCATCTTTACGAGCTTTGTGGTCAATTATGTTACGAGGTTCATATTGACGAATTAAGCGGTCGTACACTAGCACCTTATCTGGTGGAAACTATAGAAGTGGAAATGCATCCGGATGAACGTGAACAATATGAAACAGCACGGGAAACTTATACTAACTTTTTAAAAAAAGCGCGTGTTAATTTCCAACATCCAAATGGCTGGTCAATTTTTCTGCGCAGAACCAGCGAAAGTCCAGAAGGCAGAGACGCTTTTAAAGCATATCTGCTGCAAAAAAAATTAAGTCAGGCTTCCGGAGCAAAAGAAGAAATTTTGTGGAAACTGCTACAGCAGCATCGAGGTGACCGCATACTGGTATTTACGCAAGACAACGAGATGGCGTACCGTATTGGCCGAACTTTCATGTTACCGGTACTGACGCATCATACCAAGCTTCCGGAGCGTGAAGCTTTTTTGAAAGCCTTCCGGACAGGTGAATACCCGATTCTGGTTACCTCAAAAGTGCTGAATGAAGGAGTAGACGTCCCGGATGCGAATGTTGGCGTGATTGTTTCCGGAAGCGGCAGCATTCGTGAACATGTTCAGCGTCTGGGCCGAATACTGCGTGCACGTCCAGGAAAACAGGCTATGCTTTATGAACTTGTCTCCGGTGATACTGGAGAATATTTTACCAACCAGAGACGTAGAAAGCATCGTGCTTACGAAGGAACTACTGTGCTTCCGAACCAATCGGGACAAAATTATTCCCAAATTAATTGATCCGGAAGCAGACAAGTTACTAACAATTGCCGAAGAGTTGATTGCGGTTTTTTCCGGAAGTGTGGATGATGTCCGTGAAAAATTAGAGGATAGTACAAAGCAGGTTCTGGATGCTTTTCCAGGAAATGCTGTTGTGGGGCGAGGTTTGGAAAAACTACTGCTCGACCGTACAGAATTTGATACAACAATAAAAACCGAATCATCCGAACTCAGAGAAAAAATCTTTAGCTGTTCTTCTGCCTTGTTAAAAGGGAAAGCCCTGTCCTGTCTTCGGGGCTTTGAGGTGGGGGAGGAGGCTAATCCAGAAGAATATCGTAATGCAGTTGCGCAGGAAATGGGTATTTCTGCTGTTGAACTGGCAAGTCAACTTTACGGAGATTTGCCACCTTTTCAGCAAGTTTTACGCTTCCGGAAAATGAGCGCTGAGGGTCTTTTGCATCGTTATAATTGTGCTCAGATTCAGGGACTACTTTTACGCTGTGAAGCAATGACTGTTTGCCTGCCCGAAAGCGGGACGGCGAGCTTACGTCAATTACTGAAGTATCTGCGTTTTAACAAATTATTGTGCAGGATCAGCCGTAATAAAGATAAAGCTAAGTCGCTGCTACTGAAAATAGACGGCCCCTTGAGCATGTTCGTAAACACCCAGAAATACGGTTTCAATCTCGCAAATCTATTTCCTGCCATTTTACATCAGCCAAACTGGGAACTGGAGGCAGAAGTAAGAATGCGTAAAAACCAGCTTCACAGTTTACACCTCGATCAAACATGCGGGATTCGCTCGCATTATAAGCAATTTCTGGCCTATGTACCAGAAGAAATTAAGTTGTTAAGTCAGCAGCTTGCAAAAAAATTACCTGCCTGGGAGCTGACTTCTTCCGCAGATTATCTACAGTTGACTGGCGAATCAGTCTGTTTCCCTGATTATCTTTTAACTCACAGTTCCGGAAAAAAAGTTGCTGTGGAACTTTTCCATACCTGGCATTCCGCTCCACTCCAGGATCGTTTGCAACAACTGGACTTACAAAAGGGTTCACCTTTGCTGATAGGCGTTAACCGGAGTTTACTCAAGAATGCGGAATTGTCGGATCAAATCGAATCCTCATCCTATTTTTCTTGTTTTGGCTTTTATTTCAGGGAAGCACCGACAATCGCAAAAATAATTCCTCTGCTGAATGCCTGGCTTAAAGTATGAAAACAGCATTAAGAAATTTCTGTTTTAATTTTTACACTATTGTCATTCTGGTCGAAGTACAGAGCAATCCAGGAATCTAATAGTGTTTCAGCTAATCATCTCAAAATCCTGAGTGGGAATCTGGATCACGTATCAAAACCGGGAAGAAAAAGACGTACTATTTCAGCCAACTATATCTACATTACCAATTGGAATGATTCCATCATTGAGCGTTGAAGCAGTACCTTCCATTCATAATCAACTCGATTTTGAATCTTCTTGATTTCTTCAACATTAAGGTGTGCAAAGCGACCCTGCAGTTTTAGGTAGTTTTCTACGGGCAGGTTTTTTGGTTCTATATTGATGTGATATTCCTCACCGTTAAATACTTCATAGAGGGGGAAAACTTTTGTGTGCACAGCAAGTCTTGCCACCTCAATGCTCTGTTCCGAGGGTATTTTCCAACCTGGTGGACATGGTGAAAATACATGGATGAAGCTTGTGCCACGAGTTTCTGCTGCTTTTTTTACTTTACGGATCAGGTCATCAGGCCAGGCAACATTTGCAGTTGCGCAATATGGAATTTTGTGTGCACAGAGTATTTGGATAATGTTTTTTTTTGGACCTTGTTTGGGCATAGATTCCGGACTGGTGGTTGTCCATGCACCTTCAGGTGTAGCTGATGAACGTTGAATTCCTGTGTTCATGTAAGCTTCATTATCATAACAGACATAAATAATGTCTTCATTCCGTTCTGTTGCGCCGGAAAGAGATTGCAGTCCAATATCAAATGTGCCGCCATCACCGGCAAAAGCCAGCACATTTGTTTTATTTCTACCTTTAATGTCCAGTGCAGCCTTAACTCCGGAGGAGGCAGCACCAGCAGTTTCAAAAGCTGTATGAAGCACAGGTATTTTCAAAGCATTATAAGGCCAGTTTCCGGCAATGATTGTCCAGCATGAGGCTGGAATAACGCAAACAGTATCTTCTCCCAGTGCCTTCAGACAATGTCGCATTATCATTGCACCACCACAGGCTTGACAGGCCAGATGGCCTGATGTCATGTGTTCTTCGTGAGGATAGTTGCAATTCATGTTTGCATTCCTTTCCAAACCGAGGGAGATTCCGGCAATGGGTTTTCTGCAGCCTCTATGACCATAGATGTTAAAAGTTCTGGTGTAATGCTTTTACCTCCAAGCCCCGCTATGAAACTGTAAATATCTGGTACATCCTTTTCATTTGCCAGTGCGTCTCGGATTTCTGCCGCAAAAATGCCGCTTTTTCCCCAGCTGAAATTACGGTCCACTACCACTGCTTTATTTTTGCCCCTCAATACTTTACGGATAAATTTATATGGAAAAGGTCGAAACATCCGAACTTTCATCAAACCCACCTTCATACCTTGATCTCGCAAACTTTCGACCACAAGTCTGGCTGGACTGGTGGCGCTGCTGCTGGTGATGAGTACCAGTTCTGCATCTTCACAGTGGACTGTTTCGATGGCACCATAGCAACGTCCAAACTGTTTGCCAAATGACTCGCAAATTTCATCTACAATATTGAGAGTTTCTTCATGAGCCTCTTGCAGTTTATAACGCATTTCCATGAAATGTGAGGGCATCACCAAGCCGTTAAATGCACTGGGATTTTTTGTGTCCAGAAAACAATCCGGTTCATAGGAAGGAAGCCATTCATCTACTGTTTCCTGTCGTGGAATATCTACCGGTTCATAGGTGTGACTAAGATAAAAAGCATCGTAGCAGATCATCACAGGCAGATTAACTTGTTCAGCCAGGCGATAGGCCATAATAACAGAATCAAGGACCTCCTGGTTGTCTTCTACATAAAACTGAATCCAACCCGTATCACGCTGTGAGAGTGAGTCGCTCTGGTCTGCCCAGATGTTCCAACCGGGAGCAAGCGCTCGGTTGACATTGACCATCACAATCGGCAGTCGGGCACCGGCAGCCCAATGCAGTAATTCATGCATCAAAGCTAAACCGTTTGAGGAGCTTGCAGTAAAAGAACGAACCCCGGCACTTTCAGCAGCAATCACGGAAGCCATTGCAGAATGTTCTGATTCAACTTTCAGAAACTTGGCCTTTAAACTTCCATCTCCACACATTTCAGCGAGTTCTTCAACAATGTGCGTCTGCGGTGTAATCGGATAGGCAGCAATCATTTGCACCCTCGATAAACGAGCACCCCAACTGGCTGCATGATTGCCCATCAAAACTTTTTTCATCACTCCTTCTCCATGATCATTGCAGAACGCGGGCATTCATAGACACAAACACCGCAGCCCTTACAGTAGTCCAGATTAATTGTATAACCGCCTTTTTGTGAATTGTTTTTTTCGATAGCAACGTCCGGACAATAAACATAGCAGTTGTCGCAATCAGTGCAGACACCACAATGAAAGCACCGTGAAGCTTCTTTTTTGGCATTGGTTTCTGAAAAACCATTGTCAACCTCAAGAAATCCCTGCAGACGCTTTAAAATTTCTATTTTCTGAATTTTCTCTCTTGACTTAATCTCAAAGTAATTGAGATTAAGATCGGAAGTTTCAACAACCTTTTTGTTCAGTTTGCTTTTTGTATGTGCACGATTATCCTGAAACAATTTATGCTTAGTCAGCAGATTCAGGTAATTTGTCACAGAAACTGCCCCAGTATTTCCGATCCTGCAGGATTTAAGTTCATTTGCCTGATTGCTTCCGCTGAGCCAGGTATCAATGGCACAGGCTGCAGCTTTACCAGAACCGATGGCTGTTGCTACATCATGTGTGCTAAGTGCAGAATCACCTCCAGAAAAAACTCCGTTGAGATTTGTAAGTCCTTCAGTACTGATCTTGATGCGTCCATTTAAAGTCTGAATCTCAGCAGGAAGAAAATCTAATGCAGTTGTTTCACCGATGGCACTGATGAAAGTGTTTGCAATGATTTTGAATTCGCTATCTGGTACAGGCACCGGTCTTTGTCTGCCACTTTCATCCACTTCGCCCAGCTTTGTTTTTCGCATCACTATTTCCAGCACATTTTCTGATCCGGATAGAATCCGGACAGGTTGAGATAAAGTGTAGATTTTGGCACCTTCTCTTTCGCATTCCTCTAATTCTTCTGTAAATGCCGGCATTTCCCTGCGTGACCGCTGATAGTAGATGCTAACTTCACTGCCTAGTCGGAGAGCAGTTCTGGCTGCATCTATGGCGGCATTCCCTCCACCGATCACCACGGTTGACGGGCCAAGTTGGGTCAACTTATTTCGGGTCACTGTTTTCAGCAGAGAAAGTGCAGGAATGATATTCGGCAAATCTTCACCGGGAATACCAAGTTTGCGGTTTTGATGAGCACCGACAGAGACAAAAATTGCATTGAACTCCTGTAGTTCCTGCCATTTCATTTGTTGACCAATGCTGCAATTACAGACTATCTCAACTCCCTGACGGCGGATTGTTTCTATTTCGCGATCGAGTATTTGTTTGGGCAGTCGGTATTCTGGTATTCCGTAGCGTAATAAACCTCCCGGTAGAGGTTGGGCCTCAAATACTATAACACTGTGCCCCATCCGAACCAGGTGGTAGGCGGCACTAAGACCGGCAGGTCCGGAGCCGATGACGGCAACTGATTTTCCGGAATCACTGATGTCGAGCAGTGGCAAGTTCTTGTCAGCGGTCTGGTCTGCAACAAAGCGCTCTAAGGTATGAACTGCGAGGGAATGGTCAAAATCAGCACGGTTACAAACGTTTTCGCAGGGATGGTAACAGACTCTTCCGCAGACTGCCGGGAAGGGATTTTCTTCCATCAGCAGTTGCCAGGCCTCTTCAAATTTGCCTGCAGCTGCAAGACTGATGAAACCTTCGATGTCATTACCTGCAGGACAGCCCTGATTGCAGGGAGGAAGAGCGTTTTTGTAGCTTGGTTTCAGGTAGCGCCAATCACCGGTTTTGTTCCAGAGCATACTCCCTTCGGAAACAACTCTTTCCGGAATATCTTTCAATGCCTGATATACAATCGGTTTTACTTCCTGCATTTAAGCACACTCGTCTTAAGGTTTAAGGTATTAAGAGGCTGCTTCGCAATACTATTATTTTTACTCAAGCATCAGCGTCGTTTCAAAAGCTTCACGGGCTGCACCAATATTATTTTCTGTTTTTACAGTTACTTCCTCCCTAATGGCCTGACATACGGAGTTAATTTCAACCATTTTGCTACATTTGGAAAAGGCACCACAGATGGCCGTGTTTACTATCGGGGTGCTTTTTGTACCAAGTTCATACTTCACTGCGATGCCGCTTGCATCGACGGTAGCTATGCGGTAGGAAATTAACTTGCTGAAGTATTCCGGTGGTTTAGTACTATTAATCAACAACCAACCGTTTTCAGCTAGTCCGACAGTTACGTCCAGTACTTGCAGTAATGTTTCATCCAGAACCATTAAGTAGTTCGGATTTTCAATTTCACTGCGGATCATTATTTTTTTCATGTCAACACGCAGAAAAGCCTCAATCGGTGCTCCACGACGTTCTACTCCGAATTTAGGAAAGGCCTGCACTTCTTTTCCTTCGATGAACATACCCACAGCCAAAATCTTAGAAGCAATGACTCCACCTTGACCACCACGACCATGTATACGAATTTCATCCATAATTACTACTTTGTTTCAGGCTACTGAATATATTTTTATTATTCAGGAAGCAATACAAATATGCCCTTCGGTTTCCCGGGACCTGTTCCGCGCAAAACGTGAGGTGTCTGGGAAAAATAATACAATGAATCTCCGGGTTGGAGGATAATCCTGTTTTCATCAGAAATAAACTCAATTTGCCCTTCAAGGCAGTAGCAGAACTCCTCACCGGCATGGGAAAGAGGAACTGGTTTTTCATCAATCCCAGAATCAAATTCAACTAGAAATGGTTCCATACGTTTGCCTTTTAAACGGTAGGCCAGTGCCTGATAATTATACGTCATTCGTGCAGTGTCTGAATCGCGACTTTTTGCAACATTTAAGCGTTCATTCACTCGGGTGAGTTCAACATTTTCAAGTTCAGACTGTTGGATGAAAAAATAGTCGACGCTCACATCGAGTTCTTTAGCAATGTTGAGCAAAGTTGCAAGAGTAGGTGGGACAACGTCATCTTCTATCTGCGAAAGCAGGGTCTGCTGAAGATTGATTTTTTCTGCGAGTTGATTAAGTTGAAGCTGTTTTTCGTCACGCAGAGAGCGGATTTTCTTACCGATTCCCAGGCGTTTCAGTTCTTCTACTGTACTTTTAACCATGGGTTAACCTCATGTAGATTCTCAAGTATATAATAGGGGATTGTTGAGAGAATCCCCAATCTTATTAGGACCTTGAGCTTTTATTTTAAAGTGCTTTTATTTTTTAACAATTAGCAAATTTACTTAGTGTTGGAACAGAAACTTATCCAGTTTTTAGAATTAGTACCATTGGAGGAAATTATGTAAAGATGGTTTGTATGGCTCAAAAAACAGTTAGACTACAAAAGGCTTGAGATTTTTTGTTCAAATTCATTAAATATATAGTATTTGAAAGTTTCAGATAGTCTTAGTGAAAAGGTTGTCTTAATCAGTCTGCTAAATAATATTAATCCATGAAATCTACCGTCGACGTACTTGGCAAGTTAAAGTACTCTATTGCCTTAGAAATTCCTCTTGAAGAAATCAAACCTACTTATGATGCCATCTATCGTGACTTAAAAAGAACACGTCTCAATGGTTTCCGCCCCGGTAAACATCCCAAAGGCTGGTTAGATAAACGATTCATGTCGGCTATGCAAGCTGAAGCAGTTGACAGGTTAATCCCCGGATACATGGACAAAGCACTGAAAGAGCACTCCCTTCGCCCTGTTACTATGCCGATTATCCAGGAGATAGAATTTGACAGGAAGTCACCACTTTCTGCGACTCTTCATTTTGAGATCTCACCGGAGTTGCCTGCACTGGATTATGCTAAAATTTTGCTGGAACGAAAAGAAGTTGAGGAAGTAACTGCAAATAATATCAAAGAGGAATTAGAGGCACTTATACAACGTGAAGAGATTCTTGTTCCCAAAGATGGAGAAGATGTAAAAGTAGAAAACGATGATTGGGTCTTGGTGAATTTTGAAGGAACAATTGCAGGAGAGTCATTTTTTGACTCAAATGCTAATGACATGCAGTTCAAAATTGGCGGTTCAGATTTGCAGGAGTTCCATGCCGAATTGTTGGGAATGTCATCCGGAACAGAAAAAGAGGTTAAAATTGAACTGCCGGAACGTTTTGGAGAAAATGCAGGTAAGAAGGCAGATTTTAAAATACAACTAACTGAAATTTCTACTGTTAAAAGTCCTGAATTGGATGATGAATTTTTTAAAAAATATGGTGTTGAAGATGAAAAAGAGTTAAAAGAAAAAGTAGGTGAATCCATAACTTCCCGTAAAAAAGCAGAGCTTCAAAGTGAGTATCGAATTGCAGTGCGTGCACAACTATCTGATTTGTATGAAGAGTTTGAGTTACCAGAAGAATTGATGAAATTTGAGGAAGAACAAATAGAAAAAGAACTGGTAAAAAACTCAACTGAAAAAGAGATAACAACAGAAGATAAAGATAAAAAACGTCAGGAGGGGTTAGCTAATACAAAAATGGATTTGCGCATGAAATTCATTCTGGATTCTATTGGAGAGCATGAAAAATTGAGCTTTGATGAAAATGAAGCAGCTCGCGAATTTGTGGGACTGGCTCAAATCACAGGTCAATCTCCAGATGAACTTATTCAATCACCTTTTGGACGTGACATGTATCAGCGAATTATCATTCGAAAACAAGGTGATGCAACACTTGATCGTGTAGTGGCGCGGGTATTTGGTGAGCCCATAGAAGAATCCAGTCCTGCAGAAATAGAACATGTGCATGATGAAAATTGTGGACATGAGCACTAAAAACTATCATATTAATTATAAATCATTAATCTTTTAGCCGGTATTCCATGTCTCTTATACCAATGGTTGTTGAGCAGAATAGTCGAGGCGAACGTGCTTACGATATTTATTCCAGATTGCTCAAGGACCGTATTGTTTTTTTAGGTTCTCCTGTTGATGACAATGTTGCAAACGTAATGATTGCACAACTTTTGTTTTTGGAAGCAGAAGATCCTGATAGTGATATTTCACTTTATCTGAATTGTCCTGGTGGGTATGTAACTTCAGGAATGGCTATCTATGATACAATTCAGTATTTGAAACCTGATGTGCAGACTATATGCATTGGGCAGGCAACAAGTATGGGCGCTGTTTTATTGGCTGCGGGTGCTGCTGGAAAAAGACAAGCACTGCCACATGCCCGGATAATGATTCATCAAATGATGGGTGGATTTTCCGGACAGGCAGAAGATATTGACATTCAGGCCAAAGAAATTATCAGAATGACTGATATTTTAAATGGTGTCCTGTCACATCATACCGGACGTAAAATAGAACAAATTGCAGAAGATACACAACGTGATTACTATTTTTCAAGCCAGGAAGCTAAAGAATACGGCATTATTGACGAGGTAATGCAAAATAGAAAATTGAAGGCAGTAAAAGGATAATACTGATTATGAGTACCACTAAAGAATCTCTCTTACGTTGCTCATTCTGTGGAAAAACACAGGATGAAGTGAAAAAAATTATTGCAGGTCCAACCGTCTACATCTGTGACGAATGTATCGACCTCTGTAATGAAATAATGGAGGAGGAATATCAGAGTGAACATGCTGAGGACATTCAGCTGGAATTACTCAAACCAGCTGAAATAAAAGAAGTTCTTGACAGTTATGTGGTGGGACAGGAACAGTCAAAAAAAGTACTGGCCGTTGCGGTACATAATCACTATAAACGAATCAAGGCTAACCTAGATGATTCTGAGGTTGAACTGCAGAAAAGTAATATCCTGTTAATAGGTCCTACGGGTACAGGCAAAACCTTGCTGGCTCAAACATTGGCAAGAATACTAAATGTCCCTTTTGCAGTAGCAGACGCGACCTCATTGACAGAGGCGGGTTATGTTGGTGAAGATGTTGAAAATATCGTTTTAAAATTATTGCAGGCTGCAGATTATGACATTGAACGTGCAGAACAGGGAATTATTTATATAGATGAAATTGATAAAATTACCAGAAAAAGCGAAAACGTTTCAATTACCAGAGATGTTTCCGGTGAGGGTGTACAGCAGGCTTTGTTGAAAATCATTGAGGGCACTGTTGCAAATATACCTCCACAGGGTGGACGAAAGCATCCGCATCAGGAAACAATGCAGGTTAATACCGAAAACGTGCTCTTTATTTGTGGTGGTGCTTTCACTGCTCTTGATGAAATTATTAAAAGACGTATTGGACGGAATGCTATTGGTTTTGGTGCTGCACTACACAAGAAAAGCAGGAATGATGAAGTACTGTCATTGCTTGAACCAGAAGATTTGCTTAAATATGGCTTGATTCCGGAATTTATAGGACGACTTCCGGTAATTGCCACATTACATGATTTGGAAGTAGAGCATTTGGTGCAAATTTTAAAAGAACCCAAAAATGCTTTAATACGTCAGTATGAGAAAATGTTTGAGCTTGAAAACGTGAAATTGACTTTCAACAAAGAAGCGCTGCATACTCTTGCCAAAGAAGCTATCAAACGCAAAACTGGAGCCCGTGGTCTGCGCTCCATTATTGAAAATTCAATGCTGGATTTAATGTATGAAATACCATCAGAACCAGACATTTGTGAAGTTGAAATCAGTAAAGATACCATCCTGCAAAAGTCAAAACCAAAACTGACCAGAAAACCAACCGGCAGTTTGCCCCAGGCTAAAGCAAGCTGATATATTAGCTTCTAATAACTCCACATTTCCTGTTATTACAAAAAATTATGGAAAAGTTTGATGTGTATGGTGTTTGTAATCCACTGATTGATCTGCTGAGTCATATTCCGGACTCGTTCTTGAATGAGCGCGGACTGGAAAAAAACAGCATGAATCTTATGTCTCTGGAAGATCAGCAGACCTTGTTAATGGCTCTTGCAGCCCAACGCTTGTCGGTCGAATTTGCTGCCGGAGGTTCAGGTGCTAATTCAATGATTGGGATTGCTCAATTAGGAGGTCGTACTGCTTTTACCGGAAAAATAGGCAAGGATGAACATGGAAGGATTTATCGGGAAAAACTGGAAGATTCAGGTGTGCATGCCAGTCTCGGTGAAGGTGACGGGGTAACAGGCAGTAGTTTAATACTGGTCAGTGATGATGGTGCCCGTGCCATGAATACATATTTAGGTATGTGTCAGGAGTTGGTATCTACAGATATTGATCCGGAGATTATTCAATCCTCAAAATGCTTGTATTTGACAGGTTATTTGTGGGATACCGAATCACAAAAAAATGCAGTCCGTATTGCTTTGGAAGAAGCCCGGAAAAGAAATGTAAAAGTTGCTTTAAGTTTGTCTGATCCCTTTTGTGTAATACGGCATCAAGCTGACTTTCGTGAATTGCTGGAGGGCTACGCCAGTATGGTCTTTTGTAATCAGGAAGAAGCATTTACTCTGCTGGACACTAATGTCACTCAAAAAGCAGTTGAGATACTGTCAAACTGGACAGAAACTGTTGTTTTAACATTAGGTGCAAACGGAGCATTGATTGCTCATCAGGGTGAAACTTATTATATTGACCCAATGCCGATTAAAGTGGAAGACTCAACAGGTGCCGGAGATGCGTTTGCGGCAGGATTCCTCTATGGAATGACACACGAGTTGTCTCCGCTTGACTCAGGACGAATTGGAGCCACTCTGGCAGGAGCAGTGATTGAGCAAACCGGACCGCGCTATCAGGGACATGCGCACAGTTTGATCCGTGAAAAACTGGGCATCAAGCTCTGAGTTTGATTCAGAAAGCAGAAATTGAAGTCTTCCTGCTGAAATATAATTAATCTAACCAGTTTCTACTCCATGGAACTTCTTGCACCTGCTGGAAATTTATCCAAATTAAAAACAGCAGTTTTGTATGGTGCTGATGCAGTTTATTTAGCAGGTCCTAAATTTAGTTTGCGTGGAGGGTCAGACAATTTTTCGGATGCTGAACTGCAGGTCGGTATCAATTTTGCGCATCAAAACAACTGCAAAACCTACATCACTCTGAATTCGTTTTTACATGACAATGAACTGCAAGTTCTTCCTGATTATGTGCGATTTTTGGAGGATTTAAGTGTAGATGCTGTTATTGTTTCAGACCTGGGTGTGATGACTGTTGTTCAGCAGTACTCTGATTTGCCCGTACACCTCTCTACTCAAGCATCCTGTTTAAACCTCAATGCAGCTAAACTCTGGAAAAAAATGGGTGCCAAGAGGCTTGTCTTGGGACGTGAGGTTTCTCTTGAAGAAGCAGGGATAATACGGCAGGAAGCCGGAATTGAGGTGGAAGTCTTTATTCATGGTGCTATGTGCATGGCGTATTCGGGAAATTGTACAATATCTAATTACACTTCTGGTCGTGACAGTAACCGGGGAGGATGCGTCCAAAGTTGTCGTTTTTCCTATACTGCAGTATCCAAGGGTAATACAGTTTCAGAAAGTGTTGATGGTAGTACACCAAGTTCATTGATGAGCTCAAAAGATTTGCGTGGAATTGAATTGCTGCCAAAGTTTCTTAAAACTGGTGTAGACAGCATTAAAGTTGAAGGGCGCATGAAAAGCCCTCTTTATGCTGCAACAACGACTAGTGCCTATGCCAGCGCATTAAAATGGTGCAACACTTCACCAGAGGAACAATGGTCTGAAAAATTATTGGAATTGTCAGCAATGCTGGAAAAAATTCCACACAGAGGCTACACAGATGGTTCTTTAATTAAAAGAGCAGCAGCAGCAAGTGTTTATCAGGGTGAGAGGAATGAGAGAAATTCCGGTTATGAAATTGCTGGTACTGTAATGGAAGTGGATGCAGGGAAGTCACTTACTATGTTGACTCAAAATTCTTTTGAACAGAACAGTATGCTCGAAGTGTTGAGCTTTGACGGTAGTGTGTTTGAAATATCTGCTCAGGATATGAGAGATTTACACAATAATCCTGTGAAAAGAGCAAAGCCTAATCGTCTATTACGTTTTTCATTTTCAGATGTTGTGGAGACTAGCAGTTTTATTTCAGGAACCTCTCTAATTCAGCCCATTAATGTAGTACGTCTGAAAGTCAGCTAAATTATCGTTTAATTTATCAGAAACATTTTAGATGTCGTCTTCCTGTGCCTCGTTATTGTTGCTTAAAGAAAGACACCTCGAAAAAAGTAAAAGAAAAATATAGAGAGGAGAGCGCCAACGGGCAGAGTTATTACCCATGACATAAAAATACCGCCCACTACCCGCAGATCCAAAGCACCTATTCCACGAGCCAGTCCGACACCCATTACGGCGCCTACTGCAATTTGAGTGGTAGAAACAGGAATCCCTGTTCTCGAGGCAATTACGACAGTAGCTGCCGCAGCAAGCTCAGCAGAGAAACCGCGCGTAGGTACAAGTTCTGTAATTTTGCTGCCAATTGTCTGCATCACACGGTACCCCAAAGTCGACAAACCAAGAATAATACCGACACCGCCTGTCAGCAGAATCCAGAGTGGCAGGTTGGATTTTTGAGCCATTTCACCACCGCTTTCTACAACACTGACAACTGCAGCCATTGGTCCAATACCATTTGCAACATCATTTGAACCGTGCGCAAAAGCCATTGCACTGGCGGTAAAAATCATCATGATACCAAATATTTTCTCTATTTGAGTAAATTGATCATGTATACTTTCTGCTGCAGTCATGCGCATACGTCTGATAATAAAGTGTGCCAAGCCGGCTACGAAAATTCCAAAAAATACTGCAAAAAAGAAGCTTTGGAACAGACTTAATTCAATATTCAAGTGTTTCAAACCTTTGAAAATTGTTACAAGTGAAAGCAAAAAACCTACGAGAAAAACATAAACAGGCGCATAACGTCTGGCGTTCAGGAATGGAGTGTCAGAATCAAGAATATATTTTTGTATACTGCGCATCAGTAAATACGCTAAAGTTCCGCCGACAAGAGGAGAGACGATCCAACTGAGAACGATTGTGACTATTTTTGACCAGTTGACTGCATCTATTCCAATTCCGACGACAGCAAAACCGACTATTGCGCCAATGATACTGTGGGTGGTAGAAACAGGCCAGCCCATCCAACTGGCGAATGCCAACCAAAGTGCTGCTGCCAGCAGTGCTGACAACATACCCCAGACCAGAATTTCAGGCTGATCCATGATTGGAGTAGGATCGATGATGCCCTTTCTGATAGTTTTTGTGACGTGACCTCCTGCCAGGAAAGCACCAGAAAACTCAAAAATTGCTGCAATTATGATAGCCTGTTTGACACTAATTGCTCCGGAACCTACAGATGTTCCCATTGCATTGGCAACATCATTTGCACCAATACCCCAAGTCATAAACAGCCCCAGCACAACAGCCAGAGTTATGAAAACTGAACCATATTCTACAAGCATAATTCTCTTCTGTTACTATATATAATGAGAATGTTAGTTAATTTGAGGCAATCATCAAACGTAAGCGGTTTCCCGTTTTTTTGGAATAATCTGCAATATCACCAATCAATTCAAATATTTGATACCAGAAAACCACATCAACAGCTTTCATTTCGTTTTCCACCTCAAACATTTTACGTACCAGTCCATCTTCTAAATCATCTGCTTCTGTTTCTGCAGATGAAACCTCATCAATCATTTTTAATAATTTATCTATTTCATGCCTTCCAAATCCTGATTCAAGCACATCACCAAATTCTTGTGACAGACCTTGTGCCATGTAGCAGACTTGTTGAGCTTTTTCCACAAACTGAATCAAGTCCTGACATAAATCAGTGGGCAGGCACATTTTCCTGAGAGTCAACAAATTAACAATGTCCTCTGCCACATCTGCAATTGTGTCCTGCATGTCAAGCATTTCCAGTAAGTCCCGGCGATTAATGGGCATGAAAATATTACGAGGAAGATGATTGCGCACTTCGTTCTTGATTAGATCTGCTTCTTCTTCAGCAAGTGATATTTGTTGCTGAATTTCTTTAACTTTCACAAAGTCCTGTTGATGCAGTGCTTCAAAAAAGTCTTTCAGAGGAACGACACTCTCAACCACTTTGTCCATGTGATCCCGCAGCGGTTTAAAAGGGGACTTGGCAAACATTGAACTGATATTAATCATAAAACCTTCTTACATGGTTTTTGTTGCAAAATTAATTCTGAAGACACAAAGCGAGAATATTACTATTAAAATAGCTTTAGTATAGAGGTTCGCAATCATGTGTCAATTGGTGAATTTACCAATCTGCAGTCATAGCATATTAAACTTAGCTTAGCGTCATGTTTCTGATTGAGAGTCTTGCAGCCAGGGTGAAGCTCAAACCTTTGCTTCAGCAACTCAATATTTTATTCCTGAGTCATTAAAATATCTTTAATCCTCACGAACAACATTTGACTGAAAACCTGCACTTTGTAAGTGCTGATCTTTACGGGCCTCTTCTAAATCTGCAGCAATCATTTCTACAATCATTTGCTGTAGATTATACTTCGGAATCCAACCCAGTATTTCTCTAGCTTTAGCAGCATCACCAATCAGTAAGTCAACCTCAGTCGGCCGGAAGTATGCGGGATCAACTGAAACAACAGTCTTGCCGGACTTTACATCTCTGCCAATTTCATCAACGCCGTAGCCTGACCATTCCAGAACTATTCCGACTTCAGCAAAAGCACTTTCAGTAAATTCCCTAATTGTTGTTGTAACACCTGTTGCCAACACGAAGTCTTCTGGGTTTTCCTGTTGCATAATTCTCCACATTCCTTCTACAAAGTCACTGGCATGGCCCCAGTCACGTTTGGCATCGAGATTACCAAGGTAAACCTGCTCCTGTGTGCCAAGCGAGATTCTTGCTGCAGCACGGGTGATTTTTCTGGTGACAAATGTTTCTCCGCGTACTGGAGATTCATGATTGAAAAGTATTCCATTGCAGGCAAAGATATTATAGGCCTCACGATAATTAATTGTGATCCAGTAGCCGTAGAGCTTGGCTACTGCATAAGGTGAACGTGGATAAAAAGGTGTTTTTTCAGTTTGAGGAATTTCCTGTACCATTCCATATAACTCACTGGTAGAGGCCTGGTAAAACTTGGTTTTCTCAACCATGCCCAAAAGCCTGATGGCTTCGAGTATCCTTAAAGTTCCAAGTGCATCTGCATTGGCAGTGTATTCTGGTGTTTCAAAAGAAACCTGTACATGACTTTGTGCAGCAAGATTATAAATTTCATCTGGTTGAACTTCCTGAATAATTCTGATCAAATTAGTTGAATCAGTTAAATCTCCATGGTGTAAAATAAAATTTCTTTTGCTGATATGAGGATCCTGATACAAATGGTCTATTCTACCTGTATTAAAACTGGAGGAACGTCTTTTTAGTCCGTGTACTATGTACCCTTTTTTGAGCAGAAGTTCAGCCAAATAAGCTCCGTCCTGACCGGTAATGCCGGTAATAAATGCTACTTTTTCCATTTTTTGATATTTCTCTTTCTTAAATTGTAAAGTTATCTGTGTGCAGTATTTGCCAGCGTTTCCGTATGCAGTATTTTCAGGGCTTTGCTGACAAGTTCCAAGGCAGTTTGCAGTTCTTTAGTTGAAATATTTAGCGGTGGTAAAAATCTGAGTACGTTGGGACCGGCAACTAATAGCAGTACTCCTTGCTGCTGACATGCTGAAACCATTGCTGCGCCCTTGCCCTGCCAGGCTTTAGAGAGCACGGCCCCAAGCATCAATCCTCGACCGCGAATTGTTTCAAATAAACTTAGTTCTTCGTTGAGTATTTCCAGATGCTTTCTGATGATTTCACCTTTTTGCTGAACTTGTGCCATCATTTCCGGTGTGTTAATCATTCTAAAAGCCGCACCGGCAACTGCAGTCACAACAGGATTTCCACCGAAAGTTGTTCCGTGATCACCTGGCTTGAAGGTTTGTGCCACCTTTTCTGTGCAGAGCATTGCGCCTATCGGCAGTCCACCTCCCAGAGCTTTGGCCATGGTCACAATATCCGGAATCAATTGTTTAATAGTATCTTCCGGTTGATTTTGAACATCAGTCTCTTCCCATTGGTAACCGAATAATTTTCCGGTCCGACCCATTCCAGATTGAATTTCATCAAAAATAAGTAAGACCCCGTGCTGGTCACAGAGTTCCCGCAAATGTGATAAAAACCCGTTTTTAACTGGATTAACACCACCTTCACCCTGGATCGGTTCAATCATGACTGCACATGTTTTTGGTCCAATCATTTTCTCTGCTGCCTCAAAATCATTAAATGGACAGTAGCGGAAACCTCCTGGAAGCGGCTCAAAACCTGCTTGATATTTTGGCTGTGCAGTTGCTGTAACAGTTGCTAAAGTCCGGCCGTGAAATGAACCTTCAAAAGTCAGAATTTCACGTTTTTCCTCAGGATGATTCAAACTTGAAAATTTTCGTGCAATTTTAATGGCAGCTTCATTGGCTTCTGCACCTGAGTTACAGAAAAAAATACGATCTGCAAACGAGGCTGAAACTAATTCTTCAGCAAGTCTAATCGCTGGTTCTGTGAGGTACAGATTTGTAGTGTGCCATATTTTACCTGCTTGTGCAGTGAGTGCCTGCACAAGTTCAGCATTGTTGTGTCCCAGACTGTTAACTGAAATGCCTGCTCCAAGATCGAGATATTCTTTACCGTTACTGTCCCATACTCTGGCACCTAGACTGTGGGTCAAAATCAGGTTTGGAGCATAAGTTGGTAAAAAAACTCTGCTTGCAGTATCCAGCAATTCGGCTGTGTTATTGTTGTTATATAATTCTAATTCAGCATCCTTTCGGGCAGTTTTCTTGTTAGATTCTGCCTTAGTGCCTGTTGCCTCAGAAAATTTTTCCGAAACAGCACCACCAAAATTCAACAATCTATCTCTGTTAGCCATACAAAATTCAACAAATTTTTGTTCTCCAACTGCCAGACGGATCATCCGTGGCAATGCCAGATACAATCGACGGAAAGCAGTCTGCATCACAACTTCATTCTGCAGTGCTTCGTTTGGCAAAGTACCAAGCTTCTCCTTGATAAGTTTCTGGATTCTGGGAAGTTGTTCTTCAAGCAGCATTAGTTGTTATTTTGTAAACATGTTCAATAGAAAGCTTACTAACGGACTTAATAATTGGGAAGCTTCCTGATTAGTTATTTCTTGTTGCTTATCCTAATCCAATTGAAACAGATAATCAAACTTAGAAAGCTGTATAACAACTAAAACATTAGTGCATAAGCAATATCACTGCTTGCCTGTTGGACTAATTAATTGCTAAAATATTTAAGCTAAAAATTACTTATGATAAGTAATTGGTTCTACTCAAAAGTAGTCTTTATGTTCAATTTGGAAATTAAGAATGAAAAATTTGTATTATTTTTAAAAAAATCTCTAGGAGAACGATTATCATCAAGGACCATAAAAACAACATCACATCTATTTCAAAGAATCAAAATTGAAACTATTACAATTAATTGAAGGCTGGGTTGTTCATCATCCAAAACGAATTATTCTGTTAACTCTTCTACTGGGTGTAGCAGTTCTTCCAAGTTTGATATTTATTAAAAATGACCCCAGTCCCCATCTGTTGCCGGTCAACCACCCTGCACGACAGGCAATGGAACTGTTGAGGGAAGACTTCACCGGCACCAATCCCGGTGTTTTTATTATGCTGGAAGCAAAAGACACGATTTTTAAAGCTAGTACTTTAGAACGAATCAGGCGCTTGACGGTTGCAATCGAAAATTTAAAGTTAATTACTCAGGAAGACCTTGCTGTGCTGAATGATGTTGCAGCAAAAACAACAGGAAATATTGGTGAGCAACTGCAGAGAATAATACCAAATAAAATAGCAGGACTTGATGAAATGTTCTGGCTGGAGTTTGATGAAGTTCGGGAATCGCTGGAAAATGAAGGCCTCTGGACACCGGAATTGAATAAGATAATCCGTAATCTGGAAGTGCGTTCAAATCCAGTAGTAGAAGTGCAGTCGCTTGCAAATACAGATGATATTCTGGGAACAAAAGACGGTTTGTCGATTGAACCAATATTTGCTGAAATTCCGCAAACAAAGTATGAAATGAATAGTTTGTGGAATCAGGTATCAGCTAATGAACTGTTCCGGAATTATCTCTTCAGCGACGATGGACAGCGGACCGGAATTTTTGTTGAACTCGCAACAGACGAGGATGATTCAGAGAATCTATATGCAATATATTTAGCCCTGGAACGGGTTTTTGAGGAAATAAGCGGAGAAGAAAAACATTATATTGCTGGTTTTCCCATTGTGGCAGCTACTCTGCGTACAGTGATAGACCAGGATACTAAACGCTTTTTCCCCTTTGTAGCTTTACTGGCAGTATTTTTTCTCTGGCTTACTTTCAGGAGGCCAAGTGGTGTTGCCGTTCCCATGATTGTGGTTGGATTTTCAATACTATTCACTATGGCCTTGATGGTGCTGTTTGAAGTTCCATTGAATACGATAACCTCTGCTTTACCTGTATTTCTGATTTCGATTGGGGTAGCAGATGGTATTCACATGTTTTCTGAATACCGTGACAACCGTTTAGAAGGACATCCCCGTGAAAAAGCTGTCTGCCTGATGCTGGATAAATTAGCACTGCCGGTTACGATGACTTCAATCACAACAGCAGTCGGTTTTCTTTCACTTACTGTCAGTGACATTATACCCATACTTACTTTTGGGATATTTGTGGCAGTCGGAACCTTGCTGGCCATGGTGCTCTCACTGTTGTTTATTCCAGCCTTACTAATGATTCTTCCGGAAAAAGAAGTAGAAGTTCGTGATCATAATCAATCCACTACTACATCAGCCAGCGGGGTGCATCAGGAAAATTTTATGGATCGACTGTTTCAAAAGTTTTTGGACGGTATGACAGCCTGGGTCTTGAAGAGTGCACGGTTAATTATACTTGGGACTTTAATAATTTCCACACTTTCAGTTTATGGCTTAATGCAGGTTAAAGTGGAAAGTAGTCTCGAAAGTTATTTTCAAGCGGATGCTCCTTTCATCATTGCAAATCGTGCTATGCAAAAAATGTCAGGCAGCCGTACTATAAACATTGTGATCAACAAAAATAATGAAGAAGAGGCCTGGAAAAATCCGAAAAACCTGAAGCTGGTGGAAGAGTTTCAGCAATATTTAGCAAAAGAGAAAGGTGTTAAACGTACATTCTCACTGGTTGATTTGATTAAACGCATCAGTTTTGCTTTCAATGAAAATAGGACTGAATACAATCGTCTGCCACAAGTGCTTGAAGTTATTGAATTTGAAGAAAATTTTGAGAATAATGGTCTAACTGACAAACGTACTGTTAAAAGCGAAGTTAGTGGACGCGACTTAGTTGCACAATATCTGGTACTTTATGAAAACTCAGGTGGTGAGGTGCTTTCTGATGTTGTAGACAGCGAATACAATAATTTAAATTTATCAGTCAACATCAGTTCAAATTCAACAAGTGAAGAAGAAGAACTGTTGAACCGCATTGAAAATTTTGCTGCAGTTCATTTTCCACCGGATTTTAATATTTCTTCAAGAGGAATGGTGCCGATTAATGTTGCAACAAGCAATGAAGTGGTCAGCAGTCAAATAAGAAGTTTGACAGGTTCAATGCTGGCAGTTCTGTTGATGCTGGCATTAATATTTCGTTCATTTTTCAGAGGTTTGCTGGGAGTGATTCCTCTGGTTTTTACAGTATTGTTTAATTTTGGAGTCATGGGTTTATTTGGTGTACATCTAGATATTGGTACAGCACTTGTCAGCAGTATTGTGATTGGAATTGGTGTCGATTACAGCATTCATTACCTGTCACGTTTGTTTCGGGAAACAGCACGGGGTGTTGATCTGCAGGCAGCAATTTCTAAAACTGTCAGGCGCAGTGGAAAAGCAATTACTGCAAATGCTGTCACAGTCGGATTTGGATTTCTTGCTTTAAGTGTTTCTGAGTTTTTACCATTAGTTACCTTGAGCTGGATGATATGGCTGACACTGAATATCAGTGCACTGGCAACATTGATTTTACTGCCGGCATTAGCAGTAACACTACCCAACCTTTTTAAGCTTTCACCATTACAAACTGAATCATAGACTTACTAGCTATTGCAGAAAATGACAAATATATTAGATAGTTTTCATCAGCTTCAAGCTGGTCTCAACAAAATAATCCTTGGACAAGAAGGTCTGATTGAACGTCTGTTGATTGTACTCTTAGCAGATGGACATCTCTTAGTCGAGGGGGCACCGGGACTGGCAAAAACGCGTGCTATTAAGGCGCTTGCAGGAAAAATTGCAGGTGATTTTCAGCGCATTCAATTTACTCCGGATTTACTGCCTGCTGATGTGACTGGTACAGAAATATTTCGTCCACAGGAAGGCAGTTTTAATTTTCAGGCAGGACCAGTTTTTCATAATTTAATTTTAGCAGATGAAATAAATCGTGCACCAGCCAAGGTCCAGTCTGCACTCCTGGAAGCCATGGGTGAGCGTCAGGTAACTGTTGGAGGGAAGACCTACGAACTTCCGGAACTGTTTCTGGTGATGGCTACACAAAATCCGATTGAGCAGGAAGGTACATATCCACTGCCTGAGGCTCAGCTTGACCGTTTTATGCTGCATGTTCTAATCGACTATCCTTCTGTAGAAAATGAGTTGGAAATAATGCGACTGGTTAGAAACGAAGCTTTAAGAGAATTGGAACCGGCAGTTGATAACAGTTCAGCAACTGAGACTGCACATGTGGAGGCAACTGATGCAGGTAGTATTTCTGCAGAAATCATCTTTGCTGCAAGAAATGAAGTGCTGCAGACTTACATGTCACCCGAAATTGAAAGATATTTAGTCGAAATAATTACCGCCACCAGGAGTCCTGAAAGATATAACTCTGAATTGGGACGCTTGCTGACTTGGGGGGCCAGCCCGCGAGGTTCTCTTGCACTTGACAGGTGTGCCCGTGCACGTGCCTGGTTGCATAAGCGGGACTTTGTTTCTCCGGAAGACATACAGGATCTGGTCGGTGATGTGTTGAGGCACAGAATTATCGAAAGTTATGAGGCTGAAGCAGATGCAATTACTCCTGATGATGTAATTAAAAAAATTATAGCTCTGGTTCCAGTGCCATAAGTCTGCTGTTGACTATTCACTATGAAACATTTTGATGCTCCCGCACTGATACTGTTTTTTGTTATTACTCTTGCTGGCATTCTACAACACTCATTATTGCTGAATCTGATTCCTGAGTTGAATGAGCGCGTATTTCAGGCTTATGTTCTTGGTTTGGGATATGATGTTATGAATGGAGCAATTTTTGGTATCTTAGCTCTGTTAGCTCCAATTCCGGTTTTGGCAAGAAAAATAATTTTCTGGTTTGTTGGTGCTGCATTTTTGGCATTTCAATTTACCGATTATAATTATGTTTTGCTTTTTGGAACCCATCTTCCTTTTTCCAGTAATGAATACCTATTGAGCGGAGGAGTATTTTGGTCGTCAGCATTTCATGCAGTTAAGTCCTTCACATTTTGGTTACTCTTCATTTTACCCTCATTACTGTTAGGTTTACTCTTTTGGTATCCATTTAATAATATAGTTTCCTTGAAAATTGAATTGTTACGCAGAATATTTAGTCTGATATTCTTGCTCGTTCTTGGAGGAGCAGCTGCAAGTTACAGTAATTCATATGTATCCAAAAACATGGAAAATCCACTGACTTCTGCAGCTTTGCAGTATTTTTATTATTCAAAGGATCGTGAACCAAATGAAATAATTGAACGTCCGCAAAAATCTTTAAAAATAGTAAAAGAGCTACTCACCGGTCGAGTGCCAGTTGATGAGCAATGGAGATATTATCCACTTGTACGTATTCGGGAAGCTCAAGGCTGCAGCAGGCAAAGTAGTAGTGAAATTGCAAAAACACTATGTCAAACTACAGAAAAACCTAATATCTTGATTTTGCTGCTGGAGTCATTCAGGGCTGCCGAAGTTGGTGTTTACGGCAGCAAACTGGGCTTAACTCCGGAGTTTGACCGTTGGTCAAATTATGGTGTTTTATTTAAAAATTTCTATGCAAATGGTTTTCAAACTCGACATGGCTTAGTTGCAACATATTGCTCACTTTTTCCAAATTACGGTGCTGCAGTGCTGAAAAGATATACCGCTAACAGTTTCATGTGTCTTCCGGAGATTTTAAAAAACAGGGGTTACTCAAATTCCTGGGTTTATGCTTCTGATGCAAATTTTGACGGACAGTCTACTTTTCTACCAAAAATTGGTTTTGAAAAAATAGTTGACGAATTTGATTATTCTGACTCTGCAAAAATTCTGGGCTGGGGTTTAGCTGACGAGGAATTGTACAGGAAATGGGAAGAAATGTTAGACACAGAACGGCAACCATTTTTTTCGTCAGCTTTAACAATAACCAATCACCACCCCTTTGAGGTTCCGGAAGAATATAAACTGCACCGAGGAAATTTACTGAAAGACCGCTATCGTGAAGCACTCTACTATACAGATGCAATGCTGGGGAAGTTTCTAACAAACATCTCCAAAAAATCCTGGTTTAAAAACACAGTTATTTTCATAACTGCAGATACTTCGAGCTTTCAACCACCAGAACAAGCACCAAAGGACTTTGAGGAGCTTGTTAAATTACGCTCGCAAGTTCCTTTGCTGATCATCTCAGGTGCATCCTACAACAAAGCTAAAAAGTCACCCGGACTTGTCATTAATTTACCTGCCTCTCAAGTGGATTTAGCTCCCACAGTCTTGGATCTATTAGCACAACAATATACTGCGCCATGGGTGGGAAACTCCCTGCTGAGTCATGTTACAAAAAACCGGCTAAATCAGTCTTCTCGAGCTTTTACAAATCGACCTGGTGCCTATTGGGGAGTGATTGAAGAAAAAACACGCTATTATCAGGAAAATAATAAACTAGATCATTATTTTGGAAATCAGACAATTGAAAGAGGCAGAGCTTTGAAAGAGCTTGGATCAGCCTGGCACAAAGTAATACGTTGGGTTCTGCAGGAAAATTTGGTTTGGCCGCAAAAGATAAAATGAAGCAGTTTATAAAAAGCAACGGAATTTGGCTTGGAAAAATGGAGTTGCCGGAATTGATTCAGTCTGCAACTAAGAAAGGAGCTAAAGCACCTCCAAAAAACGCAGCAACTCTTGGTGGCCCTTATTTAACAAATCTCAAGGGGAGGGGGATGGAATTCGCAGAGTCACGTCCTTATCAACCAGGAGATGATGTGCGCCATCTTGACTGGCGTGTTACTGCACGAACTGGTAAAACACATACAAAATTATTCAGGGAGGAACGGGAACGTCCTGTAATGCTGGTTTTGGATCTGACACGCTCAATGTTTTTTGGTTCACGTCAGCGATTAAAATCAGTGCAGTCTGCAAGAATGGCAGCCTTACTGGGGTGGAAGGCACTTTTGCGGGGAGACCGTGTAGGGGGAGTTTTGTTTTCAGAACAGTTACATCAAGAGTTCAGACCAAGAGGAGACCGGCGTCATTATTTGCGTTTTTTGTCCAAAATTATGTCTGAGCACAACCGTGTTGTAGACATAATGCAGAAAAGTGACTGGAAATTTGCTGGTAAACAAACACTATCTGATGCCTTGAGACGTGTGCGTCAGGTCATTCAGCCGGGAAGTTTAGTTCATGTGTTAAGTGACTTTAGCAGTTTTGATGCTGAATGTCGGAAACATCTTTCTCAACTTACAAAACATAACCAGGTTAATGTGCATTTAGTTTCTGACCCACTGGAAAAAACTGCGCCTTCTTCCGGACGTTATGCTGTTAGTGATGGAGATTCAATATATTGGTTTAACTCAGCAAACTCAAAAATTAGACAAGACTATGCCGGTTCATATGAAGAACAATTAAATAATTTAACAAATGAAATACGTTTTTGCCGCGCATCACTGAAGATGCTCAGTACAATTGACGATGTAGCTAAGATTTAATAAAATTAATAAGATGAAAATCTTGGGCAAGATGAATTAATCAGTGTATATTCTCATGAAATATTCTTTATATAATTATTTGTTCTTATGACGACAGAGAATCCTCTCTCTAATTTAAGAGACATTCATTTACCTGAAGCAGTTTCATCTTGGCCGCCTGCTCCTGGATGGTGGATATTAGCTGTGCTGCTGGGGTTGCTATTATTATTTTGTGGATTTTGGCTGCGTCACTGGTATGAAAGAAGAAAACCTAGAAATGAAGCAATCCGCTTGTTAAAAGAGTTGCAGACTGAACATCAGGATAATCCTCAGGCATTAACAACATTACGGAACTTGTCACAACTTATACGCAGAACAGCTTTGACATTTTGCCCACAAGAAAAAGTGGCTTCATTACATGGTTCAGCATGGTTAGAGTTCCTTGATAAAACAAGCGATTCGAAAGAATTCTCACAAGGAGTTGGGCAAGTCCTTGCGCAGGAAATTTTTCGCAAAAATACAGATAACGAAATGACTGCTTTGTTTCCATTGGTACAGAAATGGATTATCAAGTGTCATCAGCAGTATTGAGTGAAATACTAAAAATGTATATTTTTGATAATGGAGGTTTTGAATTCATATGGTTTTGGGTACTTGTTATCTGGCCTCTGCCTTTATTAATTTGGTTGCTCCCGGCAGTTGAACATCCTGTGGCTGCGCTCAGAGTACCTTTTTTTCAAAGAATTTCTGCATTTACACATACTGGAATTTCATCAGCAAATCATACTAAATATCTGCTTTTTGCAGGTTTTATCTGGAGCTTACTGGTTTTATCAGCAATGCGTCCTCAATGGGTGGGTGAACCTGCAGAAATACCTGTTTCCGGAAGAAGTGTGATGCTGGCTGTTGATCTGTCAGGCAGTATGAAAGAAACAGATTTAATACTTGCTGGTGAGTCGGTAACACGCTTGAGAGTTGTGAAATCAGTCCTACAGCCCTTTATTGCGCGCCGTAAAGGTGATCGCCTGGGATTAATTTTATTTGGAGATCAGGCTTATCTGCAGACTCCATTGACATTTGACAGGAAAACTCTGGGACTAATGCTGCAAGAAGCAGAACTTGGACTTGCCGGACAGCGAACTGCAATCGGTAATGCAATAGGTCTGGCCGCAAAACGGATGAAAAATCTTACCGATTCAGAAAAGGTTTTGGTTTTACTCACTGACGGTCAAAATACTGCGGGAGAAGTTTCTCCGGAAGATGCCGGCCGTCTGGCTGCAGACACAGGTATAAAAATTCATACCATAGGAGTTGGTGCGGATGAAGCTTGGATTCGGACTTTTCTGGGCAGTCAAAAAATAAATCCATCTGCAGAACTGGATGAAGCAATGCTGCAGAGACTTGCCAGTTTGACAGGAGGAAGTTATTTTCGGGCAAGAAGTACAACAGAACTGGAAAAAATATATGCATTAATTGATAAAATAGAACCAGTTGAGAGAGACAAAGAGGTTTATCGTCCAAAAAAAGAATTATTTTTCTGGCCTCTAAGCACAGCAGTTATATTTGCTTTTATATCGGGACTAGTAATTATATTTCGAATTTAATCAATCATAATCTGACAAAAATATAATAGTTAAATGTTATCTGAGTTTGTTTTATTACGTCCTCTTTGGCTGTTGGGAGTTCCTTTCCTCTGGTGGCTGGTGTTTCGTTTTTGCGCTAATAGTTGGAGCAAGGGAAACTGGGATTTGGTAGTTGAACCACACTTGCTCGAATTTTTGACAACTAATCCTGCAAAAAAGCAGCGCAGACTGCTGCCGTGGATAATGGCGTTAGTCGGCACTTTAGTTTTGCTGGCTTTGGCAGGGCCTGCCTGGGAAAAAATAACACAACCGCTATTAGAAAAATCTAATGCCAGAATAATAGTTTTAGACTTATCATATTCAATGCTGGCTGCTGATCTGAAACCAAGTAGAATAGCACGTACTCGTTTTAAGCTGGAGGACTTGTTAAAACGCTTTGTCGAAGGCAATACTGCACTTATAGTTTATGCAGGTGAACCCTTTGTTATAAGTCCTTTGACACATGATCCGGCAACAATTACTGCTCTTCTCCCAGCCTTACATCCCGATATTATGCCGCTCCCGGGTAGCCGAGCAGATCTTGCAATAGCAATGGCTACAGATTTATTGAAACGCAGCAGGAATGGTAATGGGCATGTCATCTGGGTTACAGACGGCGTTGAGGGACAGGATGTTTCAACTATTGCAAATGCAATTGATCAAAACCAACTTTCAATTCTTGCTGTTGGGACTGAATCAGGCTCACCGATAGCCCTGTCAGGAGGAGGTTTTCTGAAAGATAAACACGGAGCAATCGTGTTGCCAAAATTAAATACATTACCTTTGCAGGAACTGGCTGATCAGGCACTGGGAGCATTTACAAGACTAACTGCGGATGATAGCGATATAGAACGAATAATAGCTGCTGAAAATATTAGGACAGATTTTGTTTCCAGCGACAAACAAAATATTTCGGATCAGTGGTCTGAAGAAGGACCATGGTTGCTTTTGTTAGTTTTACCGTTGACTGCCTTATTTTTCCGCCGGGGTCTACTGTTTACGTGGGGGATGATTTTAGTTCTTGAATTGGCTTCAATGCCGTCGTCTGTGCAGGCATTTGGATGGAATGATTTGTGGATGAGTCAGGACCAGCAGGCAGCAGAATTGCTCCAGCAAGGTAAGTCGGAACAGGCTGCGGCACTATTCGAAAACTCAGAATGGAAAGGATCCGCAGCATTTAGAGCAGAAAAATATGAAGATGCAATAAAACAATTTTCAATGCAGGATAATCCGCGAGCAAATTATAATCGTGGAAATTCACTGGCCTTTGCAGGACGTTTGGAGGATGCTCTTGCTGCATATGATAAGGCATTGATTCAAGTACCAGATGATGAAGATGCACGGTATAATCGCGATTTGATTGAAAAATTGCTGCAAAGACAAGAACAGCAAGAACAGCAAAATAATTCACAACAAGCTGAAAAAAAAGGGCAAGATAGAGATTCAAAAAAAGAAGATAATAAAAAGAAAAATGAAAATAGTCTACAAAAAGCAGGCAAAAAGAAAGAGTCTAATAGTCGGCAAGCATCAGATTCACAAGAGAATTCTGAAAATGAAGCTCATGATTCAAGGGAAACTGATGAAAATAATTCCAAAGATAATATTAATAAATTAAAAAAAGAGTTTGAAGCACAAACTGCTGCTGAAGACAGTCAACTAAAGAAAGACGTTAATAAAAGTGACGAAATTTCTCCGGAGATCCGTGCAAAAGAGCAAGCTCTGGAGCAGTGGTTACGAAAAATACCTGATGATCCCGGTCGTTTGTTGCGTAACAAAATGAAACGTGCTTTTCAACGTCGAAGACAACGTCAAATTGAACCCGAACAGTATTGGTAAATGTTTAGAAAACTGATTGTTATTAGTGCTTTGTTTCTGACTGCAAATCAGGTGGCTGCAGAAGTAACTGCCTGGGTTGACCAAAACCCTGTGGTTAGCGGAACAATGTTTCGTTTGCATGTAGAAGCAAAAAATGTTGATGATGCAGAAGAAGCAGACCTAAGTATTATCCCTGGAATACAAGTTTTGAATCGCAGCGTTCAAAATAAAACTTCGATTGTTGGCACTGCAATTACACGTTCAGTGCATTGGACATATATCCTACTGGCACAGTCTGCTGGAGAATATTTAATACCTGCATTACTGGTAGGAAATGAAAAAACTTCAGAAATTCTGCTAAAAGTTGTTGATGGAATTCAGAAAAAACAGCAAGAGTTAATTCGACTTGAAGTATCAGCAACACCTATAAAAGTTTATCCACAACAACAAGTGGTTGTACTGTTAAAAATTATTAGAACTGGTGCACAATTGGAAAATGAATCGATTACTCCTTTTGAACTGGATGGTGCACAGGTAAGAAAGTTGGAACAAAGATCCTATAAGGCTGTTCAAAACGGAAAAAGAATGATCATCACAGAAATTTCTTATGCAGTACTTCCGGAAAAAAGTGGTACGCTGAATTTGCCTCAGATACGTTATCAGGGAGATCTGCTGCAGGAAAGCAGTTCAAAAAGAGTTTTTGGAAATTTTGGTGATATTTTTCGGCAGAGAGCGCAAAGAATATACAGTACCAGCCCCGAATTGTCTATTGAAGTCCGTCCCTTACCTGCTGGTTTCAAAGACTGGTGGTTGCCAGCGGAAAAACTGGAAATAGTTGAAAATTGGCAGCCTGACCCACCGGTGTTTCAAGTAGGTGAACCAGTAACAAGAACAGTTGAAATTCTTGCGACTGGTGTTTTTGGGAATCAAATACCGCAATTATCATTTAACTTTCCGGAATCTTTGAAAGCTTATGCCGATCAACCTGTGATTGAAACACAACATACTTCTGAAGGGCTAAGTGGTATACGTAAAGAAAAATGGGCAATAATTCCTACTAAAGCAGGTAAAACTATTCTTCCCGGAAGTACTGTCAGCTGGTGGAATGTGAAAAAAGATGAATACCAAACTGTAATCATTCCTGCTAAAACAATTGAAGTATTACCTGCAGTGGGAAGTGCTTTAAAAAATACAGAAGAAGAAGTTGTTCCGCAGATAAAACAAATTACCTCAACCACTTTGGCTCCAGTAGTTTCAACTAAGCAAGAATCTATGTCATGGAAAATACTGACTCTTATTTTTGCAGCATTATGGTGCGGAACAATTCTGCTTTGGTATTATAGAACTAAAAAAGGAGGGGAATCTAAATTAGATAACACAGATAACAGCAAACATAATCAAAGGATTAGTATAAAACGAGCCACAAATAATGTGGCAAATGCTCTGACTGTCGGTGATCCAGTCAAAGTTCAGTCTGCACTGTTAAGTTGGGGAAATATTGTCTGGCCGAATAATCCACCGCATGGATTAGAACAAATTGGAGACAGAGTTCCTGAAATAAAAAATAGCATCAATGCTCTCAATTCTGTACTCTATGGTAAACTATGTAAAGAGAGCTCTTTTGAAGAGTTAAAAAAAGAATTTAGTAGACTGTCTTTTGCAGAATATAGCAACAACAAAAACAGTAAATACGAATTAGGCGAGTTATATCCAGAGACTAAATGATTGATTATATAAGTAGAAATATCATTAATATTTTGAATGAAAACATATTGCAGTTTGGACTGTCGGATTTTATGGTCCAATCGCTGGTTCAGGGTACATTGTTATTCTTAGTACTATTAATTAGTTGGGTCGTTCACCGGATTGCACAGGGACCGCTTAAAAGATCATTTGAACGGTTTTCACGTTTTACAGAACAACAATGGGATAATGTTTTAGTTGAAAAAAAGGTTATTAAACGAGTCCTCTACTTTATTCCTTTAATATTATTATATGTTCTAACATCTGCTGTATTGTCAGGAACTTATCTGTTGGTATTGTCACAATCCCTGATAAGTGTTTTGTTTTTAATTACAGGTATGTTGACTATCGATGCACTATTAAGCTCTCTGGTAGAAATATACGGAAATTCAACAATTGCCAAAGAAATATCGATAACGCCATTCGTACAGGTAATCAAACTTGGTGTGTATTTTGTGACAGGAATCTTGATCTTGTCCTTACTGCTGCAGAAAACTCCACTCTACTTTTTAAGTGGTTTAGGTGCTTTAACAGCAGTTTTGATGTTTGTGTTTAAAGACATATTAATGGGATTTGTGGCAGGAATTCAGTTAATTGCAAATAAAATGGTAGCTCCCAAGGATTGGATCGAAATGCCTAAATACGGGGCGGATGGCGATGTGATTGAAATAACATTGACCACCGTAAAAGTTAAGAATTTTGATAATACTATTACAACAATTCCAACTTATGCATTGATAAATGAGTCATTTAAAAATTGGCGCAGTATGTCATTGTCAGGTGGTAGACGTATTAAAAGATTTGTAAACATTGATCTTGGCAGCATCAAGTTCTGCAGCAGTGAGATGCTCGAACGTTTTAAGAAAATTCAGTTAATCAGTGAGTACATTCAAAAACGTCAGCAGGTAATTGTTGATCATAATAAACAGCAGCAGATTGACGAAAGCACACTAGTCAATGGCAGGCGTTTAACAAACATAGGCGTTTTTCGCTCATACGTTGAAGCTTATCTCAGACAACATCCAATGATACACAAAGATATGACCTTCCTCATTCGCCAGTTGTCTCCAAGTGAAAGCGGTTTGCCGATAGAAATTTATGTCTTTTGTAAAGATACAGACTGGGTTGGCTACGAAGCTATCCAAGCTGATATCTTTGATCATATTCTTGCTGTTGTTCCTGAATTCGATTTACGTGTTTTTCAGGTACCTTCAGGTTCTGATTTTCAAAAGTTTGGAGTGCATTAAAAATACTTGTTTTGAAATTAGGAATTACTTGTTGTTAATGAATTTGTTATTGAAAATACTAATAATAAACATATTATGTAAAGAAAAGTCTTAAGTTAAATAATGAAATAATAATTTTAAAAAATATTAATATTATTTCGTTCATAAGTTAATAAATAATATAAAAATCATAGATGGCCTGGATTAATATAATTTCATGGGAGGAGTCTAAGGGGTTGCTCAGACGACAGTACGATTCAACCATGAAACGCGCAGGGAAAATTTGGAACATAGTCAGCATAATGAGTCTGAATCCTCAGGCAATGATGGATTCGATGAGGTTTTATCGGACTTTGATGTTCGGTGAGTCTCCGCTGACTCGTTCTGAAAGAGAGATGCTGGCAACAGTTGTCTCCTCGGTGAATCATTGTACGTATTGAATTCGTGCGCATGCAAACGACCTCCGTGTTGAGGTTGCGACTGAATTTAGTGATTCAAATACTGCAGATGAACATGTAGCGAAAATAGCAAAGAACTGGAAAACTTCGGACTTGAACTCTGCAGAATATGGTTTATGTCTTTTTGCTGAAAAATTAACTCTTACTCCTGCAAAGATGACTAAAAATGACATAAATAACTTATTAAAATTGGGCTTTAGCCAGACTGCAGTTCATGACGCAGTACAAGTAATCAGCTATTTTAATTATATAAACAGAATAGCAGATGCTTTAAATGTCGATTTGGAGGACGATGTCAGAGAGTGGGAGAGCTAATAGACTGAATCTGCAGAGGTACATCTGTAGATCTCAGTTATATTATTTAATGATAAATCATGAAAGATAATTGTCTATTGCAGTTCGCAGTAATTGCGGATACACACATTCGTTTGTCGGGGGCAACTGATGAAGGTGGTTATGCATCGAATCGAGTTGCCAACGATCGTGCAAAGTACGTTGTTGATTTGCTAAATAAACTAGAACCGGATTTTGTTATTCACCTGGGAGATTTGGTGCATCCAATTCCTGCTTTGAAAATTCATCAAGATGCAGTTAAAACAGCATGTGATATATTTGCAAAACTGCAGGCAAAATTATTTGCCATACCAGGCAATCACGACATTGGTGATAAAGCAAACGGATTTTTGCCGGCACCTGTAATAGATGCAAATAGTCATCATGTATTTGAAAAAAAATGGGGGCCTTTATACCAGTCATTTTCAAATCAGAATAGTCACTTTATCTGTCTTGATACACCATTGATGAATTCAGGACTATTAAGAGAGAAAGAGCAGAAAAAATGGTTAGAAAATGAACTTAGTACGGCCCATATAGATGGTCTGAGAATTTTTGTGTTTACGCATTATCCTCTTTTGATTTGTGATCCGGAAGAACCGGATCATTATGATAATATAGATGATCCAGCTCGTAGCTGGCTTTTAGATCTTTTTAATCAAAATGAGGTTGAGGCGGTCTTTTCCGGACATGTGCATAATGTTTTTGTTGGAGTTCATGAGAAGACAAAATATTATTCTTTACCGGCGACATCTTTTGTTCGTCCGGAGTATTCTGAGTTATATACAGTCGGACCTGCGGATGAATACGGAAGGAATGATATTGCAAAACTTGGATTTTTCTTTGTAAAGATTTATGAAGACAGACATCAAATTATTCCGGTTAGAACCTATGGTGCAGGTGAGTCATTTTCTGGTGTTAACGCAGTTGACCCGCAAACAATTACTGCAAAAAAACATCAAATGCTTGGTGTTACGTTACGTCAAGGTTGGGGGCGAAGAATTGAACTTGCTGTTGACGGTTTGGATGAATTCAGACGTAAAGAAGCTTATCGTGATGGGATATTAATTGCACTACTCGAACTGGGAATTAGATCTCTACGAGTGCCGTTGGCTGATTTGACAAATGCTGAGGTGCGCAGGCGAATGGCTGATTATGTTAAATTTGGTTTTAACTTTACAGTGTTTAGTCTTGGAAAGCCCGATGCACATGTCTTGTCAACAATTGAATCGGCTGGTAGCTTGATATTAAATTGGGAGATTATTTGTCCAGAGCAAATACTGGCACAAGCTGAAAAGTTTGTTGTTGATGCCCTGAGCGTGTTTAATGGGCGTATATATCTTGCGCCTGTGGTACCGCTTAAGGAAACCGAAGGAAGTGTAGTTGGTTCAGAAAAGGTGTTTCAGCATTTTGCCAGTCATGGATTTTCGCTTAAACAAAAAAATGAAGTCCAACAATTGTTGGAAAAAATAAAAACATATTCAAAAAATATTGGACTAACTTTCAGAGTTACGCCTTGGGATGATGCTTACTCAGTTTTGCAGGAAATAGACAATCAGTTTTTAACAGAAAAACTAATCAATTTACAATTACCTCGTTTAAATGAAGGTGTTTGCTTCGAAGATGATCAGTACCTGCAAACTTATATTGTTGAGGTTTATCAGACCTGCCGAAAAATGAGTAAAGCTACTGTATTTCTCGATACATTTATAGATTCTGACAGAGGGTATTATCCTCGAAATGGCTTACTGGATAGGCGACTTAATCCAAGACCGGCTTTTCATGCATTGAAAAAAGTTTCAGTAGTTAAATAAGAGATAGGCAAATTAGATCAGCTCAATATTTATTTTAAAAAAATATTTTATTAAATATATATAATAATAATATTATGTAAAATTAATTATGAGAGATTATACAAACCTTAATTGTTTGATTGTAGATGATTATACTACTGCGCGAAGAAGCATTAAAAAATCGCTAATAGACCTCGGATTTAACTGTTATGAAGCAGAAAATGGAGAGAAGGCATATGATTTATTACAACAGACCAAAATTAATCTGGTAATTGCTGATGTTAAGATGCCAGTTATGAATGGTCTAAAACTTCTTGAAAATATAAGAGATGATGATAATTTAAAGGATATTCCTGTTATTATTACAGTGATTGAAGCGCTTGAATCAGAAATATCTGAAGGTGAGGATTTAGGAATGAATGATTATCTTGTCAAACCTTTTGATGTCTTTTCATTGTCAAAAGTACTGGATAAGGTTATAACATCAGATAGCGGGGAGTCGTTGTAGGTGGAGAATGAGCAAACAACAAGAATTCGCTGCGTCAAGTGTGTTTATTATCAGATTACGTGGGATGCAGATAAACCTTATGGCTGTTATAAACTAGGTTTTAAAACTAAGCTGGAGCCGGCAAACTATGTTTTTCAGGTCTCCGGTGAATTGTGCCAATGCTTTGAATTAAAAAATTTACGCCAAAAACAGTATAATTAGAGTGCATTTTCGCCAGTATCACCAGTCCTGATACGGATAACTTGTTCTAAATCAGAAACGAATATTTTACCATCACCGATCCGGCCTGTCTTTGCAGCCGATTGAATTGATTCAATAGCTTTGTCCAGGTCCTCATCGCGAACTACAATCTCAATTTTAACTTTGGGAAGGAAGTCCACTATGTATTCTGCACCACGGTATAATTCGGTATGACCTTTTTGACGGCCGAAGCCTTTAACTTCAGTCACTGTCAGGCCGTGGATGCCTGCTATACCTAAATATTCTTTAACTTCTTCAAGTTTAAATGGTTTGATAATCGCTTCTATTTTTTTCATTAAAATTCTCTATTGTTAATTATGGATGTGACAGAACACACTAGAATTATGAGGCTTTATGAGTCACATATGCAAGTAAAAAAGTTGTCTACTTCTGGAACAATTCATCTTCACCTTAACTCAGTAAAAGTATTTCTTATATTTTGTGATAAATTCCGTCAACAATTAGTATTGCCTGAACATTGGAGTTTCGCAGATCTTGGAGTTAGAGAGCTTGAAGCTTTTATTCAGTATCAAATAGATGTACGTCATTGGCAAAGAAGTACAATTGTCACCTGCGTCAGTGGCATAAAGGGGTTGTTCGAATATTTGGCATTAACTAATCAACTGGTTGGCAATCCTGTTCAACACTTTAAATTGCCTCGACAATTATCAGAAATTGGTCTGCAAAAATATGATATAAAGAAAATTAATCAATTATTTCAAACAACTCCAGAAAACACATTAAAAGGGTGTCAGCAGTACCTGTTGCTGGAACTAATATACGGTTTGGGGATGTCATTGGTAAAAATAGTAAATCTCAAATCTGCCGTACCTGAACTAGATGAGGGAAAAGTAAGGTTTTATTTCCAAAATTCCAGGTACCAAGATTATCCATTTAGTCCCTTGGCACTTAAAATATTGAAAACATATTTGAAAATAATAGATATAATTGATTGCCATGAGTCATTCTGGGTAACTCAAAAAGGTAAAAACATGTCTACAGGCCAGTTACAGGCACTGTTGAATAAATATTTTGAATCACACAATATGCCTGCAATAAGTGCCAATGAACTGCGTGATTTGTCAGTACAGCATTTTTCAAAAGAAGGGGCTGATGTTCGGTCTTTGCAAACTCTGCGACAAGTAAAACAGTTGCGGAGACTGCAATCACTAAAAAAGTCTGATTTTAGTAAGCTACAAAATAGTTTTAGAAATATACATATTCGTAATAAATCAACTAAAACAAATGGCGATCTCTGAGATCAGAAAATGCTGTTTCTATATGCTACTGATATTAAACTTGTATTAGTGAGTAAAAAGACTAGTTTCCCAGCCCTGATTTTTATCTCCATAGCCGTTGATTAGCAGTTCTACAAGAAACGGCAGCATGGATTGGGCTTGCTCATTCAGCTCTCTGATTGTTATGCCGGTATTAAGTGCAGGGCGCTTATCCATCATGCTGAGCAGTTTGTTGTAGATTTCAATCAAGTTGGTTACGTCGTTTGCTGCGTATTCTAGCTGTTTATCGCTTAAGTAATCTTGCGCCCAATTAGTTTGTTGTTGATCTTTGTTGATCTCTTGACCTAATAATTCCAGGCTCAGGTCTTTTAGTCCATGCCCTTGAGTGTAAGTGCGAACGAGTTTACTCATAACTTTGGTGCAGTGAAATGGTGCCACCGTGATGTTTAAAGAAGTTTTAAAAAATGCTGCATCAGTCAAGGCAAAATGAAATACTTTTACTACACTGCTATCAGTAAGTAGTTTTCTTAAATTTGGAGGTGCTATATTGTTTTTCGGTTTTATCAGGCAGACATTGTTTTTGTCATCGCATATTTGAATTAAACATACCTGGTCTCTGTATAGACGGAGTCCGTGCAATTCAGTATCAATCGCAATTGCGGGTTTAGTCAAGTAAGTATTTAACAGATCATCTGGAATGTCTGTTGTTAGAGAGTATGTCATATTGCAGCTAAGTATTTGAAGTGTACTGTGTAATTATTGCTCGGTAATTAAATCTAGAAAAGTCTTTGTTAATTTCGTATATGTTCGATTTGTGTCATTATCAAACATATAATTTATCACCCTATTTTGTGTATTATGTCATTTTAGCTGTTTAAATGGAAATTTATTAAAATAATAATATTTAGCGACTTAGACAAAATATTGGTTCTCATATCTGTGCCTACAGCCAAAAAACGCACTTTATGTAATGAACTAAGGAAAATATATATTTTGTTATCAGGCACGTCTATATGGTTAATTTGCCAAAGAAGCAAATCCAATTCTAGAAATTCTGGAAAACCATGGTAAAATTAGCGTAACACCAAGTCCAATTTCTGACAATGTCTGACTCTGTAGGTGTAGGATGGTAAATGCCTCTCTTACAGAAAAGTCATTCCATGTTTTAGTGCTCATCACCATGCTTTCCATTTCAGGCACAATTAATATGGCCAGCCAAATCCAGATAATGTTGCCAACTAAAAGTAATATTTCAGTAATGACTGTAATTAGCTTCTGTTCCCTCCACTTATTATAAAGAGCAATCTGCTCTAACACAGTAATTATTACAAAAACCACTGCAACTATAGGTAAATAGCTCACAAAGAAGAGTGTGAAAAGAGTGCTTGAATACGAATGAGCATAATGTGCTATTTCTGCTGAAACAGTTAGGGGCATTGTATTAAAGGCCAAAGGCGCAAGTATTGGTCCAGCGATCAATAGACCACCGACAATAATACTCCAGGAAAACCAAAATAAATAACTTATTATGTATTTTATAATCATTAACTATTTATAATTACATAATATTATTATATAACATTTTGTAATATTAATTTCTCATGTCATTCTCATGAGAATTATTCTAAGTGAATTTATCCAGTGTCAAGTACAGATACCTTTTATGCCATGCTTGTAGATTTGTATATATACATTGGACAATTCACATGATGCATCAAGTAGTCTGTATTACTTCCTAAAATCAATCTGCCTACAACAGTATGTGAATGCGCAGCCATAACAATCATTTTTGCTTGAATACTTTTTTGTACATCCTTGATCTTCACGTATGGTATTCCAAACCGTACAATAGTTTGATAGTTAGAGCTGATTTTTAAAGATGACACAAACTCATTAAGTTCATTTTTTACTTGCAGGATTTGTAGATCATACTCCTGTTCATCCAGTTCCTTAACTGCTGTCTCATCTTGTTTTTTAAAAAATCCAGTTTCCATCATATATGAATTTCCGGAATATTCAGGCAATTCATCTACATGTAAGAAAGCTAAATCTGCACCTTCATTCTGAGCTATTTCATCAGCAACATGAACTAATTCTGTGTTAATATCAGTATAGTCCAATGGCACAAGTATCACATTAGATAGCTCTGAATCTACTTTCTTGTAAACATGTAATGGTACTTTAGTTTTATGTAAAACATGATCTGTGTTACTCCCTAGAAATAAGCGCTGTAGAATAGTATAGGAGTGTGCTGCCATGATTATCAAACGTGGTCGAAGTTCGTTTTCTGCTGTCAATATTTTTTCGTATGGCTTTCCAACTCTGAACAAGACCTCATACTCACATTGAATTGTATAGCGTGATACTGCAGTTTCAAAGCGATCTTCGAATAATGGTTTTTTATCTTCACTCCAAGAGTAATCCGGGTTTATCACATGCAGAAAAGATAATCTGGAGTTTGTCTTTTTACCCCATTCATCAGCTATCTGAATCAGATACTCACTGATTTCTGTATTATCCAGGGGAATCAGAATAGTATTTTCCATTTTGTCTCCATTGGCTTGAGTTTAATAAACACTCATTACTTAAAATTATTAATGAGTACTGCTGGCTTTATTAAACATCATATTTGGAGATATTAAATCAGGAAATATACGTACATACTGCTATTTCATTATCAATCAACAATATTTTTCTTATATATGTGATTTTACATAATATTTAGATGAGTTTTAAAAGGAAGGATGGTGCCGAGAGCGGGACTCGAACCCGCACGAGCATAGCCCACTGCCCCCTCAAGACAGCGTGTCTACCAGTTCCACCACCTCGGC